>Ga0194048_10000589_pt1 | contig 17728 bp, 17 predicted proteins | sample JunL225m_MetaG_FD_161685 | JGI IMG/M metagenome (GOLD analysis project Ga0194048, IMG submission 161685) | Anoxic zone freshwater microbial communities from boreal shield lake in IISD Experimental Lakes Area, Ontario, Canada - Jun2016-L222-5m | ecosystem: Environmental > Aquatic > Freshwater >...
ACGAAGTACCCAACGCGTTGGGCATGCTGCATGCCATCGCCAACGGCCAAGACTGGACCACAGCTGGCCTGCCCGGCGGCAACACCATCGCCGTCTGCCACGACATTCGCACCTACTACGAAGAGGCAGCGCTCGAACTTGTCGACGGCCCATTGCCTGGGGGCCGCGCCATGGAAGACTGGTTCTTCGACCGCACCGAAGCAGGCGCCACCGTGCTCGCAGCACGCGCCGCAATCCGCGACAGCGGCGGCAAGTTCCCGATCTGGTTCTATATGACACCGGGTCAACGATGACCACTGGCTCAGGCAATAGTCGCTACACGCTGTACGGCTCGCCGAGCTCGCTCTACACCGGCAAGGTGCGTTCATATCTACGCAAGCAGCAAATCAATTTTGTTGAGGCGCACCCAAGCAGCGATCGCTACACAGCCAACGTGGTCCCCGTTGTGGGCCGCTGGATCATTCCGGTGCTCGAGACACCCGACGGTCGGCTCATTCAAGATGGCGCCGACATCATCGATCATTTCGAACGCGGCGCTACTGCCACTCGCTACCCCGCGTATCCCACCACGCCGCGGCACCTCGCCGTGAGCCATGTGTTCGAACTGTTTGGCGGCGAAGGCCTACTGCGCCCAGCCATGCATTACCGCTGGAACTTCAACGATCAGAACCTTGCGTTTCTCGAGGATGAGTTCACCACCAGTTTGTTCCCACCAATGCCCGCAGAGCAGGCCGCCGCGTTCTTTTTGCACTCGAGTGGACGCATGCGCAAGGCGGCCGTCAACTTCGGCGTCAACGCCGACACGGCACCGTTCATCGAAGAAGCATTTGTCGAATGGCTTGAGTTGTTCAACGCTCATCTCGGCGTGAGCCCGTACCTGCTCGGCGGCCTGCCGACACTTGGCGACTACGGGCTGATGGCTGCAATGTGGGCGCACCTGTTCCGGGACCCAGCGCCAGCAATGCTCGTGAAGCAACGCGCTCCGCGAGTGGGCCGTTGGGTCGAGCGGATGAGCACATACGAGCCATACGACGGCGAGTATCCCGAAGCCGGCACTGCGTCGCCGCAACTCTTTGCCGACGACTCGATCCCACCAACGTTGACAGCGCTCATGCGCTACGTGTCCGAGGAATACCTTCCTGAGATCACGGCTCACGTGCAGCACGCGAACACATGGCTGAGCGATCGACCCGATCTCGTCACCGGCACCAACGGTTTGCCAGATCCGGCCAGCCGGGGCATTGGTCGCGTCGACTTCACGTGGCGCGGTATGCCCATCTCGACCAACGTGATGCCCTACCGGTTCTGGTTGATGCAGCGGCTTCACGATGCCGTTGCCCAGCAGGATGCCAACGGTCAGGCTGCTGTGCGAGCAACGTTGGCCGAAGCCGGTCTCGACTCATTGCTCGATCTGCGCACTACGCGTCGCGTCGAGCGCGTGAACCATCTCGAAGTGTGGGGCCCTGTGGCCGCGCGGTCATAAGCCATGAGCACCGACACCGACACCGACACCAACACCGAGAGCGTCTCGTTCTACGGACACTGGATCTGCCCATTCGCGACACGCGTTGCATTCGCCCTCGCTCAGCGCGGCATCGAGCACGACGTCGTCAACGTTCCACCGCTTGCTGTGCGCGGCCCCGATTTCGCACTGCCCTCCGAGTTCGTCGCCAACAGCCCACGCCTCGAGATTCCTATGCTGCGCATCGGCCCCGATTACTTGGCCGACTCGATGCCGATCCTTGAGTGGATGGAACAACGCATCGCCGGTTCGTCGCTCATGCCAACCGATGAGAGCGGTCGCGCCGAGGTTCGTCAACGCATGGCCCAGATCGATCAACTCGTCTTTCGACCGATGATCGGCATCTACTACGGCCACGACCCCGAGCGCATTGCTCAGTCGTGCGCAGCACTCTCCGCTGCGCTTGCCGAAATCGGTCAATGGCTTCACCAGAGCGACTGGCTCGTTGGCTCCGAGCCCACGCTGGCCGAGGCCGTACTGATGCCGCTCTACGTCCGCCTCGACGGCCTACGCGCCTTGGGCTTCACCGATCCATTGCCGCTCGCCATCGAGCAACATCGCCAACGCTGTACCGAACTCAACGGATGGGCCGCTGTGCAATGGACCCCCGACGAGACCACCGAATTCGTTGGCCGATTCACCGCATACCGTCGCAAGCAGAACGCGTCCACCTAGCCATTGCGCCCCGTTGCCACTATTGTCTCTCGCTATGACAATTGAATCGCCTGACGACTCGTCGATCGAAAGCGCAAGCGAAGAGCGGCGTCTGGTGCTGCGCGCCGAAAGCGCTGCAGCGGCCCGTTACTGGGGTGGCTTTCAGCTGCGCATTGTGCTCACCTTCGCTGTGTTCGCAGCTGCATGGATCACCGTGATTGTGCTGGGCGTACACGGCACGCTGCCGCTGTGGGCGGGCCTGATCATCAACACCGTGCTGGCCTCGATGTTCTACATGCCAATGCACGAGGCAACACACAAGAACATCTGGGGACAAAACTCCACGGCGCGTTGGGGCGAAGATCTCATTGGCAAGGCCTGCTCGATCCCAACGGGCATCTCCTATACCTCGCATCGCCCAGGGCACATGCGTCACCATGCCTTCACCAACGACCCGAATCGCGACCCCGACCACTTCACCGAAGGACCGCTGCGCGAACTTCCGGCAAAGTGGGTCAGGCTCGTGATGCTCAACACGTTCTTGCCGTTGTTCGCGCTCGTCCCCTCAATGCGCAGGTTCATTCCTGCGAAGGTACTCAAGAGCGGCACCGGCGACCGCAAAGATGGCATCGTGCAGTTTCGCTTTTGGGCAGTCACTACCCTCGCGCTCATCGTGGCCTTCGCTACCGGGTTCGGCTGGCAGGCAGTGCTGTTGTGGTGGCTTCCCGGCCGTCTCCAAATGATGTGGTTGCTCTTTGTCTTTGCGTGGTACCCCCATCACCCAGCCAGCGAAGTGGGTCGCTATGTCGACACTCGCGTTGCGGTGTTCCCCGGCTCGCGATTCCTCATTCGTGGCCACGATCACCACGCACTGCATCACTTGTTCCCACGTGTTCCGCACTACCACTTGCGCGCGCTGTGGAAAGACGTTGCCGCCGACATGGTCGCTCAGGGCGTTCGCGCCGAGGGCCGTGCGCTTGAGTCCACCGGCAAGATCGTCTGGTAGACCAACCACATGTCAACCATCGACGATCGAATCGAACTCCTTCGCGGCGACCCAACGTGGGTCAACAACTGGTCACTCGGCGGCCTCGCCTATCACGGCGAAATCAGCGACTCGGCCACTCGTGGCGTGTGGCTCACAAAAGATCCCATTACGCCCGAAGAGTACGAAGCGTTGGTGCTCCCCGAGGGCTTTCGCAAGTCGGGCGTCGGCCTCAGCCAGCACGACGCGGCCTTCTTCTTGCGTCCACCCGGCGCACTTGTCGATGGGCCAGTCGAGACCGTCGAAATTGGTGGCCATTCGTTCGGACTGGTTGCTCGTGGCGGCAAGCCAGAAGCCGGCTTCGACAGCGCCATGGTGCTGCCCGTCTACAAGTCGCACCGCGTGCTTTTTGCCGCTGGTCGCACGCTTGAGATCATCGATATCGGGCACGGTTGGTATCTCATGCCTCAGGTGATCAACGCCAGCCTCGGCCGGCGCGACCCCGGCACCCCTGCTACCCAGCGGACCATGCCCGAAGGCTGGACCTCGCAGCACATGACCATCGACACCGACCTCGTCATCGACATTCCATACCCGGCCCGCGTTGCCATCTTCTTCAACGGCGACATTTTCCACGGCCCGGTTCGACTCGACCTGCCATAAAGGACTCCTCATGCCAAACGACAACGCAAAGCCACTCATTCTCGGCGGCGGCTACGGGTCGCCCTACTCACTCAAGATGCGATCGGTTCTGCGCTATCGCCAGATTCCGTTTACGTGGGTGCCACGCGACTCGAAATGGGACACCATCGGTGCCGCTCCCGTAAAGCTCATTCCGGTGATCGCGTTCCCTGACGCCGATGGCAACTACACCGATGTGCAGATCGACTCGAGTCCGCTCATTGCCCGCCTCGAGACCATGCACTCGGCGCGCAGCTTGGTGCCCACCGACCCGGTGGTGGCGTTCCTCGATTACCTCATCGAAGATTACGGCGACGAGTGGGTCACCAAGCAGATGTACCACTACCGCTGGTATTACATCGATGCCATCGACAAGGCCGGCTCTTTGCTGCCGCTCGACATGAACCAGCAGATGTCTGAAGCGCAAGCGAAAATGTCCAAGGAGTACATCACCAATCGCCAGATCAGTCGTATGGCTCTAGTGGGCTCCACCGAACAAAATCGTCCCGCGATCGAGCAGTCATATGAGCGCCTGCTCGACATCATGCAGCGTCACCTCATCTCGCAGGCATTCTTCGTTGGCGATCGTCCCGGCCGCGGCGACTTCGGTATTTTTGGCCAGTTGCGCCAGTTGGTTGCTTGGGATCCGGAGTCGGCGCGGGTGGCTATCAACCGAGCACCACGCGTTGTGAACTGGGTCGAGCGCACCGACGACCTGTCGTGGTGGCCCGTTGATGGCGACGCCGGATGGAACGATCGCAGCTCCATCGCCCCCACAACCATCGAGTTACTGGGCGAGATCGGGCGCACCTACGCCCCATTTATGTTGGCCAACGAAGCGGCCTTCGATACTGGCGCCGAGACAGTCGAGTGCGTGATCGATGGCAACGAGTACAGCCAGGGCACGTTCGCGTATCAAAAGAAGTGCATCGTGTGGCTGCGCGAGCAGTACAACGCGCTCACAGGCGCCGATCGCGCTGCGGTCGACACGATCCTTGGTGGCACCGGCTGCGAGGCGCTGCTCAGTCGCTAGGCATTTAGGACTAATACCGCCCCAAAGAGTAGTGTCGGCGGCGCTCGGCGGTATTCTCCCCAACATGCCAGCCGCCGTCTTTGACCCCGCCAATGAAACAGTGATAGACGGCCGCTCCGCTCGTCGTGAGCAGAACGTTCGGTTGGCACTCAACGCGGCCCGAGCCTTGTTCGAAGAGACCAGGAAGTTGCCAACGATCGAAGAAGTCGCCGACAGGGCAGGTCTCTCAATCCGATCGATGTACCGCTATTTCAAGGACATCAGTGAAGTTACCGAGGCTGTTGTGGCACTCGTAGCGAACGAGGCGCGCGCTGCTGGCCAATTGCTCGACCCTGCCGGCATTTCGATCGCCCACCGCATCGATGCCTTCGCTCGGGCGCGAGTCACCATCTACGAATTGGTGAAAGGTGTATTCCTCGCCAACGTTGCCCGGATGATCCACTCAGCTGACATCGATCAAGCAGGCGTAGCAATCCGAGCCGAAATGCTTGCGCAGTTCGAGAACCAGTTTGGACAGGAGTTACTCCTCCTGAACGAATCCGACCGGGGCTATGCCATCGACTGTGGTCACGCGCTCACCTCGATGGAGTTCGTCGACGTCCTCATGCGCTGGAGGTCGCTGCCTCCCGAAGCGGCCATCGACGCAATCAAGTACGGACTCACGAGAATTCTGGCTGCTGTATAGTTCGCGGATGTCGTCCCTTTCTCAGAGCAGCCATTCCGACGGCCGCACCGAACGACGCGACGACAACATTTTGCTCGCGCTCAGAACTGCGCAATGCCTGTTCGATGAGGGCCTGCTCGTGCCGTCGATTGAGGAAGTAGCCAAACGTTCTGGCCTCTCACCGCGGTCGTTGTACCGATACTTCGAAGATCGCCAAACGATGGTTCGCCAGGCAATAGCCCTTGTGACTCGGGAGGCGTACAAGCTCGGAGCCATCGACAACATCGGCGTGGGGCCGCTCGCCACACGCATCGACGCGATTGTGACCTCACGAATTCAGGTATACAAAAATGTCGCCGGATCCCTTCGCGCCTCCGCAGCGCTCTACCCCACCGAGAACGAATTGGTGGGGGCCGCCGATAGAAGCCTGCGCCTCAAGATGCTGCAATGCAGCCGGCAGTTTGAACCCGAATTGTCGCGCCTCGACAAACGCGAACGTGTTGCGGTCAGAGAAGCCTGCAACATGTTGCTGATGATGGAGAGCATTCACGTGTTACATCACCGACGCGGCCTGGAGTTCGACACCATTGCCGACGTTCTGAGCGGAGCCCTCACAAAGGTTCTGACTCCCGAAACATAAATTTCCTTCAGTATTATGCAACGTGCCTTCAAGTGAACACAGCCCGTCCGATGGACGCACAGCGCGCCGCAAGGACAACCGCGACGCCGCCATTCGATGCGTAGTAGAGCTCTTTGCCACTCGTCGCTTGGTGCCAACAATCGAGATGGTCGCCGAGGATTCCGGCGTCTCAATCCGCTCGTTGTATCGCTACTTCGGCGACGCGCAAACGATGATCACCGAGGCGATAGATCGCCTGGTCGGCCAAGCTCGGGACATCGGCAATATCGACAACATGGGCGAGGGACCATTAGCTGACCGGATCACCGCACTTGTGGCGGGACGATTCAGGGCATACCACCTCGTTCGACCAGTGCTACGCGCTGCGGTCGTGAACATTGCGAACAACCCTGAGCTCGCTGCATCCCAACAGCGAACTCGAGCGTTGTTGACGACTCAATTCACCATTCAATTCGCGCCAGAGTTGAACCGCCTTGATGAGGTCGAAAGAGAACAGACCATCCACGCCGGCGGCGCCGTGTGTAATCTCGAATTCATCGACATGCTCACTGATCGCCAACTCATGTCCGAGGACGATGCCCAGTTGCTGGTCAAGCGATTGATGCTCGCAATTCTCACCCCTAGGTGACCATACGGGCCGAAACGTACCCAACGTAAGTACTGTGTCTCCCATGCCACCTCGCGAGCTCAGCCAATCGGATGGACGCGTCGTTCGCCGAGCCGAGAACCGAGAGGCTGCGCTTCGCAGTGGGTTAGCTCTCTTCACCGAGAACAACAGCATTCCCTCCATCGAAGACGTTGCGGAGAAGTCGGGTATCTCTGTCCGCTCGTTGTATCGCTACTTTGGCGATGCCTCAGTAATGATCCGCGAGGCAACCGAACTGCTGATCAAGGAAACACGACCACTGGCACTCTTTCCCCATATCGGCGAGGGACCTTTGGCTGACCGAATTGCAACGCTTGTCGCCGCTCGGTTTAGGGCCTTTGACCACGCTCGCCCGGCCCTGCGCGCAACGATCGTGAACATTGCGACCCACCCCGAACTCGCTTCCGCACAAGGCATCACCCGCGAACGCCTCATTCTTCAGTTCAACCTTCATTTCGCTCCGGAATTGGAACGGTTAGACGATGCCGAACGCGACTACGTCGTGCAAGCAGGCAGCGCTGTCAGCAATCTCGAGTTCATTGACATGCTGGTGAGTCGCCACCAGATGTCTGTGGACACCGCTCAGCTCGTTGTTTGCCGGTTACTGACGCAAATTCTTATCCCTGCGACGGCGTGAGCGCGGCAGCCGCCATAGGCACGGGAAGCGCTCGCTCGTTCGTGAATGCTCCAAAGCAATCGACGACCACATGCGTGTTACCTGCCGAGTTGTAGAACTCAACATCACCTTCGCTCGACATCGCCACCACCACGAGATTCGGCACCGTTTGTCCGGGAACAAAGTTGAGGCTTGACGCCAACGGAACAGCTTGATTGCCTGGATACACCGTCAGAAAACCGGTTGCGGTTGTTGCCGTGACCGTTACGTTCAGCACCACACTTCCGAGCCACCCTGTCCACGACACGCCTGCGTCGTTGAACCACAGTTGCAGCGCTTCATGTGGAAAGAGCGGGCCGAATGGGTCGACACGCGTGTCGAAACCTCGCCATGGCTCCATCGGGATAAAGCGGCCCGCCTCGGTGGTGCGGTCTTGGTCGTACCACCCAACGACGTCGACGATGAGGTGCAACGAGCCCGCACTGTTCAAGAAGTTGATCACTCCATTGGCGGGCACACGAACGATCACCAGATTCGGGACCGTAACGCCGGCCACGAAATTCAGATTCGAGGCCAGCGGCAAGGCAACATCAGATGGCCACACCGTGAGAAATCCAGCACTTGTTGGCTCGGCAACGGTCACGTTCACGGCAACGCCAGTAACTCCCGTCGCGGGAACACCGCCGACGCCCATCACCTGTAGCCCCAACACCGAGCCTTGCCCAAGCGGTAGCCCGGCACCGTTTCGCGTATCAAGAAGCCGTGCCGGCGTTGTGGCGTGGAACCGCCCACCGGGGGTGCCAGCCTCGGTGCTGTATGAACCAACGACATCGAAGATGAAATCAACGGAACCCGACAACGTCGACACGCTGACTGCCCCGTTGCCGCCAAGTTGAACCGTCACCAGATTTGGCACCGTTTGCCCGGCCACAAAATTGAGGTTCGACGCCGACGGCTCTTGAGTGCCCGATGGCCACACACGGAGCCAACCATCACGCGTTGGATTGGTGACCGTCACGTTCATCACCACCGAAGACACATTCGTAGCTGGAACTCCACCCTGACCGGTGATCTGCACATCGCGCGAGATACCGCCGGTGAGCGCCGCCGCAACCCCAAACTGACCCGTGCCGTCGCGGGTATCGAACACTCGCACTGGAGTGAGGGCCGTGTACTCGCCGTATGAATCAACCGCAGCAGCAGCTACGTGCTGCACATCACTGGCTGCGATGGCAGCCGGAGCGTTGCGCATGAGCACCGTGGTGGACAGGAGAAGAACCACGGCTACAAAGAAACCTTGCGCCGAACGCTTCATAGCCAACCTCCGAGGCAAGCCGTAATGCGCCACAAGTGTGGGCAACAATCACGGTACGAGCGCGCGCCGAATATGACTAGGGCACTTTGGCCAGACTTCTCGTTGGCGAGGGAACCACCGCAAAAGGCGCCCGCCTTGCGATGAACTCTTCGGAACTATGCAGTTCGCGCGCCGAGGCGCACGAGGCGACCCGGTGTTGCCCCAGTTGCCACGCCATCGGCGTAGGTCTGCACACCTGCCACAAACGTGGCTCGGTAGCCATCGACGTGTTGCACCAAGCGACGGCCGGCGGCGGGGAAGTCGAAGACCATCTCGGGGGCATGCAAAGTGAGTGCATCGAGGTCGACCAAGTTGATGTCGGCCCGCTTGCCAGGCTGCAGCGTGCCGCGGTCAGCGAACCCATACACATCGGCGGTGCGGCCGGTCTGCAGATGCACGGCGTGCTCGAGCGAGATTCGCTCGCCGCGATCGCGATCGCGTACCCAGTGGGTGAGCAATGTGGTGGGCATGCTGGCATCACAGATGAGCCCGCAATGCGCTCCCCCATCGCTCAGGCCGAGCACGGCGTTGGGGTGCAACATCATCTCGCGAATTGCATCGAGGTTGGTGTCCTCGTAGCTGCCGAGCGGCGCAAACAAAAAGGCCGTGCCGTCGCGCTCGAGCATCCAATCGAGCACTACTTCCTCTGGCGAGCGACCCTCGCGCTGCGCGACGGCAGCAACGCTGCTGTGGGGCGCTGGCTCGTAGTCGGGTGTGTCGCCCAGCTGGAAGATGCGCGACCATCGCGACATCAACGCTCGGGCGATGGGGTTTGAAGTGCTTGGCGTGTCGGCGAGCAAGGCGGCACGCGTTTCGGGACGCTGCAGATGAGCAACACGCTCTGCAAGCGGCAGCAAACTCAGATTTCGATAGGTGGGGTGCGTGATGAACGGATGCAGCGACGACTGCAGGCTGAACAGCATTCCGGTTGGGCGACATGGCACCTGCGGCACCACGCGCAAACCTTCGTCGGCGGCGGCGGCCGCACTGGCGAGCGCAGCGCGATAGCCCACCGGATCGGCCTGGGTTTGAGCCAATGTGTAAGTGACTGTGGCGCCGCTGCGCCGAGCAACCTCGGCCATCCAATCGCCTAGTTCACCCACTGGCGAACCGTCGTCGATGAGTTGAAAGACTCCGTGACCAGCCAGCCCAAAGGCATCGCCGATAGCCATGAGTTCATCGATAGGTGCCCGCGTTCCGGGAACGAGGCCGTGCTTTGAGCGATGCAAGATGGTGCGTGATGTGCTGAACCCGGCCGCACCTGCATCGAGTGCCTCACGAACAATGACGGCCATCTCGGCGATCTCGTTGTCGGTGGCATCTTCGTGAGCGCGATCTCCAAGCACGTACGCGCGCACTGCAGCGTGAGGGATCTGCGCTGCGACATCGAGCACCCGCGGCATCGCGTCGAGCGCATCGAGATATTCGGGGAACGTTTCCCACTGCCAGTTCATGCCCTCGTGCATCGCTGTGCCAGGAATGTCTTCGACACCCTCCATCAACTCGATGAGAAAGTTGTGCGCGTCGGGTCGGGCCGGCGCAAAACCAACGCCGCAGTTGCCCATCACAATCGTGGTGACTCCATGCCAGCTCGAGGGACTCACCTGCGGGTCCCAAGTAACTTGGCCGTCGTAATGCGTGTGAATGTCTACCCAGCCGGGCAGCACCGCGAGGCCCGAAGCGTCGACCTCGCGCTTGCCAGTGCCAACAACGACGCCCACTTCGGTGACGATTCCGTTATCGATAGCAACGTCACCCACGAAGGCTGGCGCCCCGGTGCCGTCGACGATGTTTCCGCCTCTGATCACGATGTCATGCATCGGGCGAGTCTATGACCCGTTGAAAGCATGAGCCGATCTGTGGTCGTGTGGCGATGCGGAGGTGTTGACTTGCTCGCCGATCGGGTTCACGCTGAAGGTATGAGAGTGACGGTTCGCTCGATGTGGTGCGTATGGGCCATACCCGTGGTGTTCACTGCCGTCACCTACGGTCGGCTGCCCCCCGCCGACCTCTACCGGGTGACCCGCAGCGGCATCGGAGGCGGACTTGGCCGAGCGGTGTTGTTCATCAACTTTCCGCTTGCGTTGGTGGCAGCAGCACTGCTTGCCGTCACCTACGACTCACTCACGCTTCGCCACAAGAAGCCGCTCGCCACCGTTGCATTCGTTCTGTGCGCCGCCGTTGTGGTGCCAGGCGTCATTGATCAAGACAAGCTTGACGTCCGACCAATCAACGCGGTTGCCGCGCTTGGCGTAGCTCTTGCCCTCGCGATGACCTGGTCGAGCCCCCGGCCCGTGTTTCACATCTCGCGACGCGGTCTTGCTCTTGGCGCGGGGTTGGCTGTCCTGGCCCTGCCGTGGATCTTCGCGTCTGCAGGTTTGTCTTTGCCACGGGGCCTGTTCATGTCGAGCCAACTCGTACACGAACCCGGCGAGCCCAACTTGGTGCCAGCAGTGCATCTGGGCGACCACCACGGACTTGGCTCGGTGATGCTGATCGGTACTGTTCTTGTGCTCTGGTCGGCACCGCATTCATTGCCTCGCACGCCGGGACGAAAGGTCACGCACGCGTATCTCGCATTGCTGCTCTGCTACGCCATCGCAAATGCTGTGCAAGATTTCTGGGGGGAACAGATCGCCAACCGTGGATGGACGCACTGGTACATGCCCGACGCAACCTCGCCAAGCACAACAGTGATGTGGGGCTTCATCATTGCGGGCACCATCGCCGCGTATCGATGGCCGCAGCGCCCACGAACTGCTGCCTAGCCGCCTAGACGCTGCCCTGCAAATACATCAGCACGGCACGCACCCGGCGATTGGCATCGGGGTCGTCGAAGAGATCGAGCTTGGCGAAGATTGAGTTGATGTGCTTTTCGACCGCGCGGTGACCAATGAACAACTGCTCACCTATGGCCACGTTCGACTTGCCACTGGCAATACCGGCCAAGATCTCGGTCTCGCGCTCGGTAAGGCGCGTGAGCGAGGACGAGACCTTGTTGCTCTGCTGATTCACGAGCAGCTCGACGACCGCCGGATCGATAAATGAACCGCCTCGGTGAATCAGATCGATCGCAGTTACCAACTCGCCTGGTGTCGCCAAGTTGTCTTTCAGCAAATAGCCGCGCCGACCGCTGCCGCCATCAACGAGGCGCCGCAGATATGCCGGGTCAGCAAACTGTGACAGCACAAGCACGCCTACATCGGGATGAGACGTACGAAAGCGGTTGGCAGCCTCGATGCCCTCATCGACGCGGGTAGGCGGCATGCGCACATCAGTAATGACGAGATCGGGAGATACCTGGTCGACGACCTCGACTAATTCTGGCAGCGAACCCGCAATGCCGACGATCTCGTGACCGGGCTCGATACTGAGCAACGCCTCGACGCCGGCTCGCACGAGCACACTGTCGTCGGCGATGACGATACGGGTGGCTGACATAGGGCGAGATCCTAGAGGTAGTGCCAGCACGAGTGCTTCTCGGCAGCAAATGTTGAAGAATGGTGTAGTGACTCAGACGGCCCTACGCGTGATCCTTGTGGACGACCACTCGGGTTTTCGCGCGGCTGTGCAGTCGTTGTTGGCGCTCGACGAGCAGTTCGCGGTCATCGCCTCTACCGACTCGGCCGAGTCTGCTCTTGAAATCATCTCCCGCGCCGTTCATGATCACGAGGCTCCCCCCGACCTCGTGGTCATGGACGTGAATATGGCTGGCATGAATGGCATGGTCGGTGCCGCCCGAATGGTGGCCGAGCACCCGGGGGTCAAGGTGGTCTTGTGCTCCACGGCCCCACTGAGCCAACTTCCTCCCTTGCCCCGTCACGACGACATTACGTTCGTGTCGAAGGATTCGATCGATCCCGACGCGTTGCGGGAGTGGGCCAGTCGCCAACGCGCATGAATGCATCGAACCAGCGGCTTGAACGAGCCATTCATGCGAACCTGATCGGCGATCTAGCAGCGCAGGTTCTCGTCCTTGGCACGTGGGTGTTTCTCGTGCATTCACGCTGGGTGCTCGCATTGTGGATGGTGCGTTGGATCGTGGTGCTCGGCATCGCGCTCGCGCAGCGCCTCATTCGGCGTCAACAGCGATTTCGCGCGGTCATTGTCTTGGCTGGCGGTCACGCACTTGGCGCATTGCTCACGGTGGTCATACTCCCCGAATTTGTTCCGATCATCATGCTGGTTATGTTCGGCGATCTGCAATTGGCGAAGTACCTCGAACGCCGACACCTACGCCCCTACCTCACCAGCTTTGTGGCGCTCGCAGCAGGGGTGGCAGCGTTAAGCATTCAGTCATGGACCGGACTCGCCGACAGCGCCGCGCAGTGGGTCGTGATCAGTGCCATCGTGAGCCACGCAGCGGTCACCGGAGCCGTTACCGCACAATTCGGCCGCGAGAGTTATGTGAATCTGCGCATGCGCGAACAGGAGCTTCAGCAACTGTCAGGACGACTCCTCATCGCCGCTGACGAAGAGCGTCAGCGCGTCGCCAATGCGTTGCGGCGTGGCGCTCTCGTAGATCTCGGCGTATTAGCCGATCGACTCACGACAGCGCGTGCCGCGCTTTCAGGTCGCCAAGACGAAGTCGTCGCTATTGCTGAGGCATCAGTCACCGAGGCACAACGCTCGCTGGGCACGCTACGAACGCTGTCGCATGGCATCTTCCCCGATGCACTGCGGTCATACGGTTTGCGCACTGCGATCACATCGCTCGTGGCCGATGTGCCGTCGGAGGCGCAGATCGATGTGCCGGAAGCTCGCTACGACCCGTCAGTTGAGCTGGCGCTCTACCGTTGCGCCGCGCTGATGGCAGATCACGCCAAGTCCAGCGCTGGCACTCTCTCGATCACAGCGACTGCTCTGCCCCACGCAGTGCGCATGGTTCTGACGGTGAGGGGTGGCGACGCTTCGCCTGTAGACCCGGCGCAGTTGCAGCACGTCTCAGATCGCATTGGGGCCGTTGGCGGCGAGCTCACAATGTCAGGCATCGGCAGCGACCTCACGATGACTGTAGAGGCAGCCACTGCCGTGAATGCCGCAGCTCAAACGGTTGAAGCCGCCGAAGGCGCGCCAACGCCTGACGACCGGCGTAGCGATCACCGAATTCTGCTGAGCTTTAACAAAGCTGGAGCCACGCTCGCAGGAGCAGGCCTCGTCAGCGCCACAGCGGTCTGGCTGATCACCAGGCGCCCCTCAGCTGGTGTGGTGGCAGCAGTGCTAGTCGTCGTACTCGTGGCGGCCCTGTGGTCGCTTCGCAAGGTTCGCGTCGGCAACTTTGCAGCCGCCATCACCGCATTGTGCGCCTCGACCGCAGTGGCTGGCGCGCTCATCACGGCGGCCCTTCCCTCGTTCGTACCGATGACGGCATTGCTCACCGTGCTGCCGATGGTGCTCGCACTTCCCTACCTGGCCCATCGCGCGCTCAACGTGATCGGTTTCGTTCAGACCGCAGCATTGGCCGTCGTCACCCTGTGCGGCCTCCGCGACCAAAGCTTGTTCGACCACTCGCCTCTGCCATCGTCGATCACGTGGGTATTCGTGGTGCTGTCGACCGCCGCATTGTCTGCAGTAGTTGCTGTAACCGAAGTTGAGACACATGCCGAATTGGGCGAGCGAACTGCTCAGGTTCAGCGAACGTTGCGGCGTGTCGTCGATGCCTCTGATAGCGAGCGGCAACGAATCGAGCGTGACCTGCACGACGGCGCACAACAGCACTTCGTTGCTTTGTCCGTGCAGTTTCGTGTGCTTGCTCGATTAGCCACCACCGACACCGACACCGAGCGCGCCAACAGTCTCATCGACGCGCTACTTGCCGAAATCGACGAAGCCAGCCACGATTTGACCGCATTGGTCGAGGGCAGGTTCCCTGAGGGCCTTTCCGAAGGACGTCTGGCCGACGCTGTGCGACGCATCGCAGCGCAGAGCGCCATGCCGGTAACTGTCGAAACCACAGGAGCAAACAACGTGCCTGTGCAGCTCGCCGCTCCCGCGTATTTTTGCTGCCGCGAAGCAATTCAAAACGCGTCGAAACACGCTGGCGCGGGTGCCCAGTTGAGAGTTCGTGTTGACGCGACCGACCACCTCCTCACCTTTGAGGTCAGCGACGACGGCGTCGGGTTCGATCCTTACGCTCGCTCGCCTGGCGGCGGCCTTCGATCGTTGCGCGACCGCGTTGAAGCCGTCGGCGGAACATTCACCGTGCGCTCGGAGTTGGGCAACGGCACCACAGTGACGGGACAACTACCGATTGGCGTTGCAGCGCTCGTCGGATAACGCCGCCTCACCCATAGCGATAGCGCGCCTGAAGGATGACGATGTCGTCACCGTCGATCAAGCAAACGATTGATGCGCCTCAGCGCGGACCGATATATCGTTGGCCAAAAGTTGCAGTCAAGGGCTCGGGCTCTATGCCGTGAGGGCAGCGGCAAAGCACTCGGATGCGATGCGGCTCAGCACAAGAGACTGCTGCCAGCGATCGCCCTCCTCTTGCATCGTGCCGTCAGGCCCGGGAACACGACGCGCATAGCCAATTTCTGCAGGCAAGAGCTCAGGAGCGAAACCAATCTCAAAGCCTGAGGCTCCCCCGGTGTCATGCTGCGCCGAGGCAATACAACCAGCGAACGAACGAGTCCAGAACGCTCGAAAGTGATCGACATGCGGCTGATCGGAGCCCGTGCCCTCACCAATGTCGACTTGGATATTGCCCGATGTGCCGATGCGACCATGCAGGTAGCGGACGCGTTGGAATACCGGATCGAGGAAACCGAGCTTGCCTTCAAAGTCGCCGAAGGTCATCTCGAGCCCGGTGTACCAATGCGAGAAGTCGCCGTTGAAACGAATCTCTGGGAAGCGCTTCACGAGTTGCACGGTGCGCCAAATATCTTGCGTGACGGTGGCGCGATGCGTCTCGATATAGAGCGGAATCTGCGCAGCGACGCTGACCTCGATCACTTCTTCAACGAGACGTGCCGCTTGATCGTCGTCTTCCATGCCGGTGCCAAGCAACAGCGTGGCGCAGGCGAAACCGGCATCGGCCCACAGACGCGCCTGGTCGAGCAGATCGCCCGCCGTTGGCCGAATCCCAAACGCGATGGGCACCAAACCAAGATCGAGACAACGTCGCGGATCGGCACCTTGGATGCCCCGATAGCCAGCTTCCTTGGCGGCTTCCAGCACCACGCGCTCGTGGCCGCGAGGGCCGGTGCTCCACTCGGGCAGCATCCACGCGCTGCCGATGTTCAGGTCACGTCGCAGTTGCACAGGCATCGTCATGGCCCTATTCGTAGTGCAGTGAGTACGGCATTCACTAGTTCGACGCGACAGATCAGCAAATCGGGCATGTACGGATCGGGCTGGTTGTACACCAGCGGCGAGCCATCGAGGCGAGACACATGCAAGCCAGCTGCCGCCGCCACCGCTACTGGTGCGCACGAGTCCCACTCGTATTGCCCACCTGAATGTGCGTACACATCGGCATCACCGAGCACCACAGCCATGGCCTTGGCTCCGGCTGAGCCCATACGCACGATGGTGGCTCCCAGTGACTCGACCAATTGGTCGGTGCATGCCGGCGGTCTCGTGCGCGAAACGACCATACGTGGGGGTCCGTGATGAGTGGGGGCAAGCGATGCCGGCGCGCCTGTGTTCAACACCATGTTGCGACCAGGGAGCGCAACGGCGCCAGCGACAGGAACACCAGCAACGGTGAGCGCAACATGCACCGCCCAGTCGTCGCGTGGCGGCTCGCCATACTCGCGGGTGCCGTCGAGCGGGTCGATTATCCAGACGCGGTCTGATGCGAGACGTGCGAGATTGTCGACGCTCTCTTCGGAGAGCACGCTGTCGGCCGGACGATGTTCGGCGAGCGCAGCAAGGAGAAACTCGTTGGATCGGCGATCACCTTCGTCGCCGCCGAGATCACGAATGCTGAGCAGCAGTTGACCAGCCTGCTCGGCAAGCATCGCCGCCAAGGCGTGGTCGTTCATTGTGCACCGCCGCTCAACGCGTCGAACACGCCAGCGCGCCGGAGTCGTTCGACGATCTCGCCGGCGCCGATGTCGGCGGTGTGCGATCGGCTTGTATCGATACGCAACTCAGCTGCTTCGGGCGCTTCGTATGGCGAGTCGATGCCAGTGAAGTGAGCCAGCTCGCCACGCCGCGCTTTTGCGTACAGGCCTTTGGTGTCACGTTGTTCGGCAACAGCAAGTGTTGAGTCGACGAACACCTCGATGAACTCATTCTCGGCGACTAGCTCGCGGGCCATTTGGCGCTCGGCCTTAAACGGCGAGATGAACGACGCGATCACGATGATGCCCGCGTCGACCATCAGCTTGGCTACCTCGGCCACACGTCGAATGTTCTCGACCCGATCGGCGTCAGTGAAGCCGAGGTCGCGGTTCAGCCCGTGACGCACGTTGTCGCCGTCGAGCAGATACGTGTGGCGGCCCATCGCGTGCAGCTTCTGCTCAACAATGTTGGCGATAGTCGACTTGCCAGCGCCAGAGAGTCCGGTGAGCCACACCACGCAACCGCGTTGACCCTTGATCACCGAGCGAGCTTGCTTATCGACAGTGATTGCCTGCCAGTGAACGTTGTCGGCGCGTCGCAATGCGAAGTGCAGCAGCCCTGCAGCAACCGTGTTGTGGGTATAGCGATCGATGAGGATGAAGCCACCCATGTCTCGATTGATCGCATACGGGTCGAACGCCACTGGCCGATCGAGGCTCAGGTTGCACACGCCGATCTCGTTGAGCTCAAGGGTTCGCGCCGCCACATGTTCGAGGCTGTTCACGTTGACCTTGTATTTGGGCTTGGCCACGGTTGCAGTCACGGTCTGAGCGCCGAGCTTGAGCAGATACGGGCGGCCCGGCAGCATCGGCTCGTCGCTCATCCACACGATGTGACACTCGAACTGATCGGCTGCACCAGGC
>Ga0194048_10000592_pt1 | contig 17676 bp, 18 predicted proteins | sample JunL225m_MetaG_FD_161685 | JGI IMG/M metagenome (GOLD analysis project Ga0194048, IMG submission 161685) | Anoxic zone freshwater microbial communities from boreal shield lake in IISD Experimental Lakes Area, Ontario, Canada - Jun2016-L222-5m | ecosystem: Environmental > Aquatic > Freshwater >...
CTTCCTGAAACCGAACGCACACGATTGAAGGCAATCTTAAAAAACCTTATTCCAGAAGAAGCTGGCGTGATTGTTCGTACTGCTGCTGAAGGTGTCAGCGAAGAGGATTTAACAAATGATGTCGCGGGCTTAAAGGCTCAATGGGAAGATATATATGCAAAGAGTCAAAACCCAAATTTCCATCCACCTGCCGCGCTGTATCAAGAACCAGACCTTGCAGTTCGAGTTATTCGCGATATCTTCAATGAAGATTTCCGCAAACTTACTGTTCAAGGCGCAACTGCTTGGGATGAAGTCACAAGTTATCTCGGCTTTATTGCACCAGAGCTAACTACAAAGATAGAAAAGTACACAGGTACTGGCGATCTATTTGCAGACTTTAGAGTCGAAGAGCAGTTAGCTAAAGCATTTGATCGCAAGGTTTACTTGCCTTCAGGTGGTTCACTTGTTATTGACCGCACCGAAGCCATGATTGTTATCGATGTTAACACCGGTAAATTCATTGGTAAGGGTGGAAACCTTGAAGAAACTGTTACCAAAAATAACTTGGAAGCAGCAGAAGAGATTGCTCGCCAACTACGTCTTCGTGACCTAGGTGGAATTGTTGTTATTGACTTCATTGACATGATTCTTGAATCAAACCGCGAAATGGTTTTACGCCGTCTTGTTGAATGTTTAGGTCGAGATCGCACTAAGCATCAAGTTGCCGAAGTAACTTCATTGGGTCTTGTACAGATGACGCGAAAGCGCGTTGGACAGGGACTCATTGAAGCTTTCTCAACTACATGTGATGCATGCAGTGGTCGCGGAATTCATGTTCACATGGAACCGGTCAAGATGAAGGCACCAATGCCACAACTTGATGTTCCATCGGCCCAACATGAAGATGCCGATGAGAACGATGCAACTGATCACGAGTTCCATGACTCAAGTGATTCAGCTGTTATTGCCGAGCCAGAAGCAGCAGTGTCTGAGACAAAGCCAGCCGGTGGGCGAAAGCGCCGTCGGGCCGCCTCCTCAGGCATAATTACCGCCTGATTTGAGCCTACGGGCACTAACAGGTAACCTTTACCCTTCACTAACCTAATAAGAGTTCGGAGTACCACAGCGTGGCAAATATTAAGTCTCAGATTAAGCGCATTAAGACAAATGAGAAGGCTCGCCTTCGTAACAAGTCTGTGGGCTCATCTATTAAGACCGCTGTGCGTAAATTCAAGGATGCAGTAACTGCTGGAGATTCAGCAGTCATCACTTCTGAACTTCGCAGCGCCTCTAAGGCACTTGATGTTGCAGTACAAAAAGGCGTACTTCATAAGAACGCTGCTGCAAACAAGAAGTCATCAATGGCTAAGGCAGCTGCCAAAGCCGGCGCACGTTAATTTTTCTTCGATCTTAAAGCGAGGCTAGGTTCATGCCTGCAATTTCACTTGCCAAGGCGCCGCAACCCGCAGCAACTAATCCGGCGCAGATACGTAACTTCTGCATCATTGCTCATATCGATCATGGTAAATCAACTCTTGCCGACCGAATGTTGGGCATCACCGAAGTTGTAGAAGCACGAAATATGCGGGCGCAGTATTTAGATCGCATGGATATTGAACGCGAACGTGGAATCACAATTAAATCTCAAGCTGTACGTTTGCCATGGCGCAGCGGCATTGATGGTCAGGAATACATCCTGAACATGATTGATACACCTGGTCACGTTGACTTTACTTATGAAGTTTCGCGCTCGCTAGCTGCATGTGAAGGCGCAGTTTTATTAGTCGATTGCGCGCAAGGAATTGAAGCCCAGACTTTAGCTAATCTTTATTTAGCCATGGAAAATAATTTAACGATTATTCCAGTGCTTAATAAAATCGATTTACCTAATGCACAACCAGAAAAGTTTGCGGCTGAATTAGCCAAACTCATTGGTTGCCAACCTGAGGATTGTTTACGCGTTTCAGGAAAAACTGGCGATGGCGTTGCCGAACTTCTTGATCAAATTATCGCTCAGATTCCCGCACCAACTGGTGATGCTGATGCACCTGCGCGAGCACTTATTTTTGACTCTGTCTATGACGCATATCGCGGTGTAGTCACATATGTGCGCGTTATTGATGGTCATTTATCACCACGCGAACAAATTCAAATGTTTTCAACTGGTGTTCGACATGAAGCCCTTGAAGTTGGAGTTATCTCACCTGAACCCGTTGCCTCAAAAGGCTTAGGTGTTGGCGAAGTAGGTTATTTAATTACGGGCGTAAAAGATGTTCGCCAATCACGTGTTGGTGACACGATTACTACCTACAACAATCCAACTAAGACAGCACTTGCTGGATACAAAGATCCAAAGCCAATGGTTTTCTCCGGTCTATTTCCTTTAGATGGCGCTGACTTTCCTGTACTTCGCGAGGCCCTCGATAAGTTACAGCTAAACGATGCTGCTTTAGTTTACGAACCAGAAAGCTCAGCTGCACTTGGCTTTGGTTTCCGCTGCGGTTTCTTAGGGTTGCTACATATGGAAATCGTTCGTGAGCGTTTAGAACGTGAACATAAATTGAACTTGATTTCAACAGCTCCAAATGTGGTTTATAACGTTGTGATGGATGATGGCAAGCAAATCCGAGTTACTAATCCATCAGAGTTTCCAGATGGAAAAGTTGCAACAGTTTTTGAACCAATTGTTAAATCTACAATTTTGGCACCATCAGAATTCATTGGAACCATCATGGAGCTTTGCCAAGAGCGCCGCGGAATCTTGCTTGGCATGGACTACATCTCAGAAGACCGCGTTGAAATTCGCTATGACTTACCTCTGGCCGAAATCGTTTTCGATTTCTTTGATCAACTTAAATCTCGTACTAAGGGTTATGCATCACTTGATTATGAAGAAAAAGGCGATGCTGAAGGCAATTTAGTTAAGGTAGATATTTTGCTTCAGAGTGAAGCTGTTGATGCATTTAGCGCCATTGTTCACCGCGATAAGGCTTATGCCTACGGTGTGATGATGACTGGCAAACTTCGCGAGCTCATTCCGCGCCAACAGTTCGAAGTACCAATTCAAGCTGCAATTGGATCACGAATTATTGCCCGTGAAAGTATTCGAGCAATCCGTAAAGATGTTCTGGCTAAATGTTATGGTGGAGATATTTCACGTAAGCGCAAACTTCTTGAAAAGCAAAAAGAGGGTAAGAAGCGTATGAAGATGGTTGGGCGCGTTGAAGTTCCACAAGAAGCATTCGTAGCTGCACTTGCAACTGATGCTGACATCGAAAAGGTGAAAGCCGCACGTAAAGCCGGGCAATGACGCTCTCTTTTTATGTACATATCCCGTACTGCATCAAGCGCTGCGGTTACTGTGATTTCAATACCTACACACCATCTGAACTCCAAGATGGAGCAACATTAGAAATCGTAAGCAATGACTACATTGATGCAGTCTTAAAAGAGTTAGATGCTGCGCCAATTGATCTAGTTCCCACAATATTTTTTGGGGGAGGCACACCGTCACTTTTGCCAGCTGATGATTTGGGCCGAGTGATTACTGCAATAAGCAAACGCAATGGATTATCGGAAGATTGTGAAATCACGCTAGAAGCTAACCCTGATTCAGTAACGAAAGAGAAGTTGGAACGATATTTAGAGGTCGGGTTTAACCGAATCTCATTTGGAATGCAGTCTGCAAAACCACATGTATTGGCCGTACTAGATCGCACACACAATCCAGATAATGTGAAGCGCGCCGTTGATATGGCACGTGCTGCAGGATTTGAGAGCATTAGCGTGGATTTAATTTACGGAACTCCTGGTGAATCTCTAGATGATTGGCAGGAAACAGTTACTACCGCACTAGCTCTCGATATTGATCACATCAGTGCATATGCCTTGATAGTTGAAACGGGAACCAAGCTTGCCGCACAAATAAAGCGGGGCGAACTTTCAATGCCTGATGATGATTTGATGGCCGATATGTATTTATTGGTAGATCAATTATGTGAGGCTAAAAGCTTTTCTTGGTATGAACTTTCTAATTGGGCAAAACCTGGACACGAGTGCCGACACAACATTGCATATTGGGAAAACAAGAACTGGTGGGGGCTCGGGCCGGGCGCGCATTCGCATGTGAATGGAAAACGTTTCTGGAATGTTAAACATCCCAATGCCTATAAAGAAAAGCTCTTTAATGCCCAGTCTCCAATTCACGAAAGTGAAGATTTAAACTCCGAACAAATGGCACGTGAATCGATAATGCTAGGTATTCGGATGCGCGAAGGACTTCAGATCACTTTGCTAGATCCGCATCAGCTAGAGATTCTTGGCACATATCGCGAAAATGGCTACATCGAACTTCGCGATGACCGCGTCTTGTTAACGCCGATTGGACGCTTAATTGCCGATCGAATCGTACGAGAAATAACTTTCTAGTAACCTAAGCCCACTATGTCATCACGTCGCCTAGAAATCCTTCGAGCAATTGTCGACGAGTATGTCGCAACACAAGAGCCGGTCGGTTCTAAATCAATTGCCGATCGACATGGGCTCGGAATTTCCCCGGCCACGATTCGCAATGAGATGGCGGTTCTAGAAGAGCAAGGTCTTATTACCCATCCGCATACAAGCGCCGGACGCATTCCGACAGATCTTGGCTACCGAGTTTTCGTAGATAAATTAGCGACGGTAAAGCCTCTTTCAGGTGCAGAGCGTCGCGCCATCGAAACTTTTCTTGAAGGTGCACTTGATTTAGATGATGTTGTAATGCGAACAGTGCGTTTGTTGGCAGATGTGACTAAGCAAGTTGCCGTGGTCCAGTATCCATCAATGGTCAAGTCACGAGTTCGCCATATTGAATTAGTTGCACTAACACCTTCGCGTTTGATGATGATTTTAATTACCGATGCCGGCCGAGTCGAGCAGAGAATTATTGAATTAGATATCGATGTTTCAGAAGTATTTTTGAGCGCACTTCGAACTCAACTAAATAATGCGATGATGGGTTATCGACTTCCAGAAGTTGCCGATCGCATTACTGGAATCATGGAGAGCTATAGCGCCGCGGATCGTTCAATTGTTGCCATTGTCGTCTCAACTGTTATTGAGATGTCTATGGAACGTCCGGAAGAAAAGATTGTTTTAGCTGGAACTGCAAACTTAGCTAGGTTCCAAGAGGATTTTTCAACAACAATGCATCCGGTGCTTGAAGCCCTTGAAGAACAAGTTGTTTTACTTCGTTTGCTAGGAGATGCAAACGAGACCGTAAAGGTGCGAATTGGTTCTGAGCAAAGTGATGTAAACCTTCGAACCACCTCATTAGTTGCGGTAGGTTACGGCTCTGAAAACACGCCGCTAGGTGCGTTAGGAGTTATCGGACCAACTCGTATGGATTACGCAGGTTCGATGGCCGCAGTTTCTGCCGTTGCCCGTTACGTTGGCCGATTTATAAACGAAGGTGCATAAGTTGAGCGATCATTATCAAACGTTGGGTGTTTCTCGTGAAGCATCTGCCGATGAAATTAAAAAGGCATATCGCAAATTAGCGCGTGAATTACATCCAGATGTAAATCCAGATCCCGAAGTTCAAGATAAATTCAAAGAGATAACCGCTGCCTATGAAGTCTTAAGTGATTCACAAAAGCGTCAGTCATATGACATGGGTGGAAGTAATTTTGGAGGTGGTGGATTTGGTGGTGGATTTAGCGACATCATGGATGCATTCTTTGGTGGAGGAGGCTCACGAGGTCCACGTCCGCGAATGCGCGCTGGCCAGGATTCATTAATTCGAGTTCAAGTAGATTTAAATGAGGCCTGCTTTGGAACCGAACGCGAAATTACTGTTGAGAGCGCAATAGTTTGCCCGAAATGCACAGGAAGTGGCTGTACCGATGGTGCAGAACCATCTATGTGTGGCGTTTGTAAAGGTAGAGGCGAAACTCAGCAAGTAGTGCGCTCAGTTATTGGTCAAGTGATGACATCTCGTGCATGTAATGCCTGTGGCGGATATGGAAGTGTTATTCAAAATCCATGTCGTGAATGTGCCGGCGAAGGAAGAGTTCGTGCTCGCCAAACAATTAATGTAAAAATTCCAGCAGGCGTCGAAACCGGTAATCGAATTCAATTATCAGGTCGCGGCGAGGTTGGCCATGGTGGTGGACCTGCCGGTGATTTATATGTTGAGATTATCGAATCAGATCACGATTACTTAATTCGCGAAGGTGATACTTTGCATATGTCGCTTTCTGTTTCCATGAGCGCTGCAGCAATCGGAACAACTGTCACCGTTGAATCACTTGATGGCCCAGTTGATGTTGTAATCAAAGCTGGAACACAGAGCGGGACACCGATTGCAATCAAAGGCAAAGGAATGACCCGCTTACGTCATGGTGGTCGTGGTGATTTAGTTGTCCACATTGAAGTTCAAACTCCAACTAAGCTCAATCGGGAAGAAGAAGAGCTTTTACGTAAATTTGCCGATTTACGCGGTGAAAAATCAGGAGATGCCCATGTGAAAAACCATGAGGGTGGCATCTTTTCTAAAATCAAAGGTGCATTTACAAAATAATGTTGACGCTATTTTTCGTCACAGATTTACCGACTCAAGTTGGTCAAATCTACGAATTTGATAATGAAGATGCCAACCATGCACTCCGTGTCCTGCGCATGAGTGCTGGTGATATTTTCAAACTAAGTGATGGAAATGGTGCTTGGAGTGAAGTAAGAGTTTTTGCCGTAAAGAAGAAATCGCTAGAGGTTGAAGTACTCACATCAGGGGTTGAAGAAGCACTTCCTACAACTATTACTGTCGTCCAGGCTTTACCGAAAAGTGATCGAGCTAAAGAGGCAATTGAGCTGTTGACTGAAGCTGGTGTCGATCGAATCATCCCTTGGCAAGCTGCACGAAGTATTGGAAAAGCATCTGAGAAGTTCTCAATAACTGCCCGTGAAGCAAGTAAGCAATCGCGCAGACTTCGAATCCCTGAAGTCACTGAAATCGCAACAACTTCCCAGATTTGTGAGGCCATCAAAGTAAGTGATTTAACCGTGGTATTTCATGAAAGTGCGCAATCAAAATTGAGTGATGTAATCACCTCGCACAATGTTTCTAATCTCTTGATTATCATCGGGCCAGAAGGTGGAATCACCAATGATGAGTTGGAACAATTTGCACAGGCTGGCGCAAAAATCGCGCTCATGGGACGACCGATTCTTCGTTCGGCGCACGCAGGAATTGCCGCAGTAGCGGCTATAAGCGCGATTCTCAAGGTATGGTAATTACGTGGCATTAGATAGCAACTGCTTATTTTGCAAAATCATCACCGGGGATATTCCTGCCGACATAGTTTTTCGAAATGAAAATGTTGTAGCTTTTAACGACATAAATCCGCAAGCGCCGGTTCACGTTCTCATAATTCCCACACTGCATGTCGAGAATGCAGGCGATCTTGCAAAGGTCTCACCAACACTTACCGCCGACCTATTTTTAGCGGCGGCAGAAATCGCGGCTCAACACAAACTCAATGGTTACCGAACCGTCTTTAACACCGGAATTGAGGCTGGGCAATCAGTTTTCCACGCTCACTTACATGTACTTGGTGGGCGTGGGCTGGCTTGGCCTCCCGGTTAAAGATAGATTTGGCATTAATGGAACGCACACTCATCACAATCCCGACCGCCATTCCCATGGTTGCTCTGATCGGCCCGCACGATGACAACTTGCGTGTTGTTGAAGCTGCATTCCCATCTGTAAATATCACGGTTCGCGGAAATGAAATTACTCTGCGAGGCCCACATGTGGATTGCATCGCCCTTGAAAATCTTTTTGCAGAACTATTAGTAGTCATCCGTTCAGGAAATACTTTAACTGTCGATGCAACCAAGCGCTCGATTTCGATGTTAGAGAGCAAACCCGTTGATCATCCTGCCGAAGTCCTCTCACTTAATATCGTTAGCAATCGTGGTCGCACCATTAGACCAAAGACGGCAAATCAAAAGAGATATGTAGATGCGATTGAAGAAAACACCGTAACTTTTGGAATTGGTCCTGCCGGAACGGGTAAAACATATTTAGCAATGGCTAAAGCGGTTTCAGCCCTGCAAGCAAAGCAAGTAAATCGAATTATTTTGACGCGACCTGCGGTAGAGGCTGGTGAGCATTTAGGTTTCTTACCAGGAACACTTAATGAAAAAATTGATCCATATTTGCGTCCACTCTTTGATGCACTACATGACATGATTGACATCGAAACTATTCCCCGAATGATGCAAAGCGGAATCATTGAAGTTGCCCCGCTTGCTTATATGCGTGGTCGAACCCTCAATGATGCTTTTATTATTTTGGATGAAGCGCAAAACACGACCCCTGAGCAGATGAAGATGTTTTTAACGCGTTTGGGTTTTGGTTCAAAAATGGTTATTACTGGCGATGTAACTCAGATTGATTTGCCTAACGGACAACATTCAGGCTTACGAGTTGTTCGCGATATTCTAAAAGACATCGATGATATTGCTTTCTTGGAACTAACGGCTGAAGACGTAGTTCGCCATCGCTTAATTGGCGACATTGTTAAGGCATATGACAAATTTGACGAAGCTAAACAAGCCCTTCGTCCAATTCGCAAATAATGACAATCGAAGTTACAAATTCTTCTGGTCAACTTGTTCCTGGTGAACAAGTTCAATCATTATTGAGTTTTGCGATGGCTGAACTTAAATTAAACCCTGATTGTGATTTAAATGTTGGTTTTATCGATGATGCCTATATGACAGAGCTGCACATTAAATGGATGGATGAACCTGGTAGCACCGATGTTTTATCTTTTCCGATGGATATGCCAGAAAATGAGGGTGATGTGGTGACCCTCGGTGACATCATGATCAGTCCAACTTTTGCTTCCAATCAAGCACAGGTGGCGGGCCATTCAGCAGAGCATGAGATTTATATTTTGGCTACACACGGGCTGCTGCACTTAATTGGATATGACCATGCAGAGCCCGAAGAAGAAAAAGTGATGTTTGCACTCCAAGAAGAACTCGTAGAAAAATGGAAGAAAACACAATGAGCCCGCTAGCAGTTTGTAGCATCATTCTTTTGCTTGGCTTTGCCGGATTTCTTGCAGCATCAGAATCGGCTTTGACCTCAATATCTCGAATTGTTGTCGAGGAGTTAGAGGGAAAACGTGGGGGAGCACTTCTGCGAAAGTACAGTGCGCAACCCGCCAGATATCTCAATGTAATTCTTTTGGTACGTAAGTTCTGCGAATTCACGGCAACAGTTTTACTAGCCGTGTTATTTAGTCATTCCTTTGAACCTGCTCAGACGATGGCAATGACGGTAGTAACTATGGTGGTGCTTTCGTATGTCGTCGTCGGCGTTGGCCCACGAACTCTTGGAAAACAGCAACCACATAAATATGCCCGCTACGGAATCATCGTTGCATATGCACTTGCTTTCCTATTAGGGCCTGTAACAAAACTACTCATCGCACTCGGAAATGCACTTACTCCTGGAAAAGGTTTTCGTTCAGGTCCTTTTACATCAGAGGCTGAACTTCGCGATTTAGTAGATCAGGCACATGAGCGAGGTTTAGTTGAATCTGATGAACATGAAATGATTCACTCAGTATTTGAATTAGGTGACACACTGGTGCGAGAACTCATGGTTCCACGTACCGATATGGTCTGGATTGAAAAAGATAAAACTCTGCGTCAAGGTCTGTCCCTAGCTTTGCGTTCTGGCTTTTCCCGTATTCCAGTAGTTGGCACTGGGCCAGATAACATTATTGGAATTGTTTATGTTAAAGACTTAGCTAAGCGCGCACTTGATTATCACGATGCTGAACAAAATGAGAATATAGAGCAGCATATGCGCCCAGCAACTTTTGTTCCCGAAATTAAAATGGCTGATGAACTCTTAAAAGAGATGCAGCGCAATCAAATTCACTTAGCCGTGGTCGTTGATGAATATGGTGGTACTGCAGGAATCATTACTATCGAAGATATTATTGAAGAAATCGTCGGTGAAATTGAAGATGAATTTGATGACGGCGAAGATGATTTCACTTGGCTCTCACCGGACAAGGCGCGCGCAAATGCCTCACTTCATATTGAAGATCTTGCAGATGAACTCAAGATTGAAATAAATGAATCAGATTTTGAGGATGTCGACACAATCGGTGGCTTAATGGCACAAAAGCTTGGCCGAGTGCCGATCGCGGGTTCTACGGTTTCATTACATGGCTGGTCCATCACATCTGAGCGGCCATTAGGGCGTCGTCGCAGAATTAGTAGCGTCCTTATTGAACGCCTTGAGAAAGAGATTGAAGACCACGAGTAACCGATAGAATTACCAAATGCGCATCGTGAGGTTTTCACCTGGACCAGATTCAGGTTTAGGTACTGATCCTCTTTTTGGGGTCTTAGAAGATGATGCCACGATTACTGTTATTACCGGAGATCCTATTTATTCTGGAATTCAGCGAACTGCAGCAACTATCTCTGCATCTAAAGTTCGCCTTCTAGCTCCAGTCATCCCACGTTCAAAAGTGGTGTGTGTTGGTAAAAATTATGCTGATCACGCCGCTGAAATGGGTGGCGTGGTTCCAGAAGAGCCAATCATTTTCTTGAAACCAAATACTTCTGTGATTGGTCCAAATGACACCATTGTGTGGCCTGAGATGTCAGAGCGAATTGACCACGAAGCCGAGTTGGCAATTGTTATTGGTCGCTTGTGTAAAGATGTTCCAAAAGAGCGCGTTAATGATGTGATTTTCGGTTACACAATTGCTAACGATGTAACTGCACGAGACTTGCAAAGCAAAGATGGCCAATGGACACGTGCGAAAAGTTTTGACACTTTTTGTCCAATTGGTCCATGGATAGATACTGATTTTATTCCGGGAACGCAGAAAATTAGCGCAACGGTAAATGGAGAAATCAAGCAGTCGGCACAACTGAGTGACATGATTTTTAAAGTGCCAGAAATAATTAGTTTTGTCTCCCAAGTCATGACGTTGTTACCTGGTGACATTATTTTGACTGGCACGCCTGCTGGAATTGGGCCAATGATTGCTGGTGGAAATGCCACGATGGCTATTGAAGGTCTTGGCGAATTAACTAACAAAGTGAGTAAAAAATGAGTACCGATCTGAGTAAAAAAGTTAAAGTTCGCTTCGCACCATCGCCGACTGGTGATTTACATGTTGGCAATATCAGAACCGCGCTCTTTGATTGGGCTTATGCCCGTCATACTGGTGGAACATTTCTTTTTCGCATAGAAGATACCGACACTACGCGCGTTACAGATGAATATATTCAAGCTGCAATCGATACTTTGAAGTGGCTCGGACTCAATTGGGATGAGGGTCCCGAAGTTGGCGGAGAAAACGGACCTTACTTACAATCACAGCGATTAAATATTTATGCTGAGTGGGCACAGAAATTTCTGGATCAAAAAGATGCCTACCACTGTTATTGCTCAGCTGAAGAGTTAGAAGCTGTACGCGAGGCACAACGCGCAGCAAACGTTGCACCCGGTTATAACGGGCATTGCCGTGATTTAACTGCAGTTCAAATTTCAGACTTTAAGGCGCAAGGTCGCCAACCAGTAGTTCGTATGCGGATGCCTGATGGTGGAACAACTTTTACCGACTTAATTCGCGGTGAAGTTTCATTCGACCATAAATTTGTTCCGGATTTCGTTCTAGTACGTGGTGATGGTTCACCGCTGTATACATTGGCAGTTGCCGTAGATGATGTCTTAATGAAAGTAACGCATGTTTTGCGTGGCGAAGATTTGCTTTCATCGACTCCACGCCAGATACGTGTATATCAAGCGATGGGATTAAGTGAGTCGGATTACCCAGTATTTGCCCACTTACCATTCGTTATGGGTCAAGATAACGCCAAGCTTTCTAAGCGAAATGGTGAAGTTTCTATCGCGTGGTACCGCGAAAAGGGTTTCTTGCCTGAGGCTATTTGTAATTACTTAGCCTTACTTGGTTGGTCTCCTGGAGATGATCGCGAAAACGTAACCATGAAGGAATTAACTGAACTCTTTACTGTTGAAAAAGTTCACTCATCACCTGCGCGATTTGATATGAAAAAACTAGAAGCCATTAATGGTGACAAGATTCGTGCACTCTCAATTGAAGAATTTCTAGAGTGGTCGGTTCCATTTTTAACAAAAGCAGGGGTCATAACGGGTTCAACAGAAGAGTTAGCCTTAGTTAAGAAGGCCCTTCCACTTATCCAAGAGCGCATCATTATGTTGAGCGAAGTTCCTGCCATGCTTAAATTTTTATTTATCGAGAAATTTACGGTCGAAGCCGATAGCGTTGCAAAGATTACAGATGATGCTTCTAAACAAGTTCTTCAAAGATCACTTAAAGAACTTGAACCATTAACAACATGGAATCATGAAAGTATTGAAGCTGCTTTGCGATCATCACTCATCGAAGATATGGGGTTAAAACCTCGTATTGCATTTGGCGCAGTTCGTATTGCAACAACTGGTAGCACCATTTCACCGCCATTATTTGAATCAATGGAGTTACTTGGCAAAGAGGCCTCGTTGGCACGAATTAGTGCGGCAATAGCGCTCTAAATCCTTTGGTATTCTTTGCCTCTGCTGTTTTTGGGGTATGGGGTAATTGGCAGCCCTGCTGATTCTGGTTCAGTAAGTCTAGGTTCGAGTCCTGGTACCCCAGCGAAAAATGTTCGATCGTTTTAAAAAAAGAAAAAACTAGGGCCCCGTCGTCTAGCGGCCTAGGACTCTGGCTTCTCAAGCCAGCTACGCGGGTTCGAATCCCGTCGGGGCTACGTATGGCTAATTTTGTGCACGTCATTCCAGCGTTTGTGCTGACTGCACTTTTATTGTCGATTGTTCCAGGACAAACAGTGGCAATGATTTTGCGCCAGTCAATTATCGGTGGATCCAAAACCGCCTATACAACTTTGCTCGGCACAAGTACTGCCCTGTTGTTCTGGGGAGCGGCATCGGCAGTTGGGTTATCTCAAATCTTCGCTCACTCACATGCTGCATACACAGCACTTAAATATGTCGGAGTTGCTTTTCTTACTTTCCTAGCCCTGCAGACTTTGTGGTCATTGCGTCATGAATTTGGAAAATTTGATTATGAAGGATCTGCCAAAGTTGGGCTAGGGCCAGCATTTCGTTTAGGACTTCTTACAAATTTAACAAATGTAAAAGCGGCAGTTTTCGCCGTTGCTTTCATCCCGCAATTTGTACCAAGTGATTTCAATCTTGGCTGGGGAATTTTTCTACTCTCATGTGTGCAAGCAATCACATCTGCAACATGGTATTCATTCTTAATCTCAATAATCGGGAGGGCTACCACTATATTGGCACGCCCAAAAGTTCGACGAGGTCTTACTGCATTTTCAGCGGTAGGAATTCTTTTCTTGGCAGCAACGCTTTTGTTAACCTCGCCTCGATGATGCAATAGAATGTGGCAATGCGAGTAATTAATACCGAGCAATTAAAATCAGTTCTCGCGGGTCTTCCCAGTAATCCACGTGTTATTGCCTCTGGTAACTTTTCCTCACCTCTGACTCTTCTAAAAGTTGCTGACGAAGTAATTCCTGAATTCAAACTTCATATGCTCAACGCGCATGGAACCGGAATTCCAGATCGTGAAGGCATTACCTATGAGACCGCTTTTGTTGGTCCCGCAATGCGCAATCATCCACGCTTGGAATACATTCCTTCTCGCCTTTCTCTGCTTCCTGTTTTGATTCGAAATTTTTATAGGCCAGATGTGGTGTTCCTTCATACATCCCGACAACGCTTTGACACGGTAAGCCTTGGTACTGAAGTGAACATTTTGCCAGGCGCCATCGAAACTGCACGGGCGCATGGTGGCTTAGTTATTGCACAAGCAAACAAACAAATGCCTTACACGTATGGCGATGCCCAGATTTATGACGGTGAAATTGATTATCTTGTTGAAGTTGATGAAGCGTTACAAGAGAAACCACAGGTGCCCATCACGCAAATTCAGGGTCAAATCGGGGAGCGAATAGCTAGCCTAATTGCAGATAATTCCACGTTGCAGTTAGGAATTGGGGGAGTGCCGGATGCGGTCTTGATGGCTCTGAAAAATCGAAAAGGTCTGAGAATTTGGACCGAAATGTTTTCAGATGGCGTACTTGAACTATCAAAAGCAGGTTCGTTGGATGAGGAAATCTTAATTACTGCATCATTTATTTTTGGTAGCCAGGAGTTGTATCAGTGGCTAGATCTCAATAAGAAGGTACGTATGTTGCGTACCGAGCGTACAAATGATCCGTCTCAGATCGCGCGTCAGGCACAGATGACTTCCATTAATAGTGCACTTGAAGTTGATTTATTCGACCAAGCCAACGCCAGTCACGTGCGTGGAAAAATCTATAGTGGTTTTGGTGGTTCAACCGATTTTATTGTTGGCGCATTACATAGTCGGGGAGGTCAATCATTTGTTGCACTGCCATCTTGGCATCCAAAAGCTGATGTTTCTACAATAGTTCCCCGATTGCACAGCAACGTCACACATTTTCAACACTCATATGTGGTTACAGAACAAGGCGTTGCCGCATGTTTTGGACATTCACAAAATGATCAAGCACTCAATATTATTCACAATGCAGCGCACCCTGATGTGCGAGAAGAGTTAATTCAAAGAGCCGGTGAATACGGCTTGATTTAACCCGCTAACTCAAGCGGCCAGCCGTCCTGCCAGGAATCAGATAGGGGCAACTCTTTTTTATCCTCAGTTGCAACATCAATGAATGTCAAAGTTGGTTTTCCATTAATAGATTTAATTTTGCTCAAGGTAATTACTACATTTGCTTCGTGGAATTTTCCTTCGGCACATGATGGCTCACAGTCATTTGCATAGTAAATTCCTTTACCGCTCGCCCCATTCTTACTCCAGGATTCCCATTCAATTGAGGCGATCGTGACTCCGCCATCTGCACAGAACTTGGTAATTGATTCCGGCTTATAGTCCTGCATGTCACAGTTAGTTACATAAACTTGAGTTGAAACTGCGCGGTTTACAAATGCGTAAGCGCCAAGGCTGATACCGACAATCGTGGCCAGAACTACAATCCAACCTTTTGAACGTCTTAACTCTTTAAAATTCTTCATGAGGGTAATAGTTAACCACTTCTGGGTACCCTGTGCCTATGAATCCGCGCATCTTCTTACTTGGCGCAATGGGATCAGGAAAGACAAGAATTGGAACGATACTAGGTGAAAATCTAGGATTACCGTATATCGATAATGATTATGGACTTTCGAAAATGATTTCTAAATCTATGGATGAACTCGCAGCACTTGAAGTAGCCGATCTTCACCGTTATGAAGATAACTATGCGCAGCAATTATTCTCGCAACCCGGTCCGTATATCGCAGGATTGGCTGCTTCTGTCGCCGATAATTTTGAACTCTCTGAGAAATTGAAGGAGTTTCAAGCAATTTACTTGCATACAACTCTGCAAGCTCAATTGCTCCACAGTGGACGCAGAGGAGTAGGGCGCCAAGGACTGCTTATAAACAGAGATGATGAGATTCGAAGCCGTTATGAGAGACGGGATTCTAGATTTAGAGCGGTTTCTACTTTAGTAGTTGATTGCACTCGAGATCGACAAAGAGATGCAGAAGCAATTCTTAAGCTTTTGGAAATTAATCCCTAGCCCAACGCAGCAAAGGCGCAGCATCTGTTCCCATGTTGCTCGCAATCCATAGTGCTCCATCCAAATTATCTCCTTGCGGCTCTATGAAGTTTGCATTTGGAAGTTTTTCTGCAATATTTTCTTTAATTTGATTAACATATGCGAGATTTCGTGAAGGCCCACCTTGAATTGCGATTTCAGGAGAGTCAGTTGCGCTTCCACCAACACCGAACCAGGTTGCTATGACGCTTTGCGCTAAAAGGAAAGCGCCCTCATTGCGTATGGCTATGGCAGTTGGACTTCCTAAATCTGCAGCTTTTAGCAGAGTTGACGCGGAATGAATCGCAAGAGTTGCGGCCTCACTACCGTTTTTAACATCTAGTGCGTCGTATTGCATAACGTGATCTGAGAATGTATCAAGCAGAATTGCATCCTCACCGCGACCTTGGCGTATACCTAATGCTTTAGTAATTCCTAATTTGCCGAGCCAAAACCCACCACCTTCGTCACCAAACGTGCTACCTAAACCATCACGATGTGCAAAGGATTTCTCGCGCCCACCAACACTTACAACACCGCCACCAATTGAAAGCACAACTCCTTGACTTCCAGCAAGCGCACCGACGAAGCCTGCCAAGCCATCATCTATGACTGCAACTGCTTTCGCGCCGAAGAACTCATTGCAAAGTTTTAGAAAAGGTTGAGGATCAGTAACGTTTCCACCAAATCCTGTGCACGATAGGGAGACAGTATCTGCATTTAGTTTTTCAGTATTTTCAAAAATCGCGCGCAGTGCAGGCAATGGGTGTTCACCTGCAAGCTTTCCACGCATGGAGTTAATTGAAATCTCACCCATTCGAAGCCGACTACCAGATTGCCCCAAATCGACCACAAGTGTCATAGGTCAAAGAGTAGTGGAAAATTTGTGGGAAGATAGCCACATGAATCAACTAGGGGTAGTTATGTCCTCGGAAATCGCCGAGACCCCCAACGTATTTGCGGCCATTCTAAAAAACAAAAGTTCATTTGACGAGATTAGCAATCTTCTAGTGGATCAGAATATTCAATCAGTCTTGATTTTAGCGCGTGGAACTTCTGATAATGCTGCACATTATTTAAAGTATTTAATTGAAACTCAAATTGGTTTACCAGTCGGATTAACTTCACCTTCATCAGTAACTATCTATAACGCGGAGTTGAAGTATAAAAATACTTTAGTAATTGCTATAAGCCAAAGTGGTCAGTCTCCTGATTTAGTGCGATTTGCAACCGCAGCAAGGGATGCCCAGGCGTATCTAATCGCAATGACTAATGATGATGCATCACCTTTGGCATCTATTGCACATAAGCATTTTTCACTACAAGCAGGACCAGAATTAGCGGTGGCAGCCACTAAGTCTTACAACGCTCAGCTCTTAGTTTCGTATCTATTGGTTTGTGCTTGGACGAATTCAGCCGTGAATGGTGATCAGATTATCTCGGAAGCCAAACGAATTTCTGAAAATCTAACGTTAGTGACTAAAGCAGTTATTAATACTTCCCGAGAGAGCGAAATTGTAATTTTGGGTCGTGGATTTGCATATCCAAATGCACGCGAAGCCGCCTTAAAAATTCAAGAAACCTGCAAGATTTCAGTACAAGGATTATCAACTGCAGATTATCTTCATGGGCCTATCTCTGCACTCAATGCCCAAACACAAGTTTTTATCATTGCCCCTTCACACATGCCAAGTGAGTCAATTACTGAAGCGACAACAAAGATTCGAAAGATTTCAAAGCGCATTTTCTGGGTTGGCAATGGCGGAAGCCCGCTGGGTGAAGACATAGTTTTGCCTGGTTCAAACTGTGATGATGAAATCATCTCTACATTAGTTGATGCCATTGTGTTGCAAAGATTTGCTCTTGAATTTGCCGTTGCATCAGGTTTTGATCCAGATGCTCCCGAAGGTCTATCTAAAGTTACGCTTACTCACTAATTACTGAGATTGAGTTTTTAGCAGGGTTGTAACTCAGTAAATCTGCGCG
>Ga0194048_10000594_pt1 | contig 17663 bp, 15 predicted proteins | sample JunL225m_MetaG_FD_161685 | JGI IMG/M metagenome (GOLD analysis project Ga0194048, IMG submission 161685) | Anoxic zone freshwater microbial communities from boreal shield lake in IISD Experimental Lakes Area, Ontario, Canada - Jun2016-L222-5m | ecosystem: Environmental > Aquatic > Freshwater >...
TACGCATACCCGACGGCAACGGTGTCGAGGTGTGCCGCGAGATCCGCAGCGAGTTCCCGCACATCCATTGCCTGATGCTCACGTCGTACAGCGACGACGATGCGCTCTTCGAAGCCATCATGGCCGGTGCCTCTGGTTACGTGCTCAAGCAGATCCGTGGCTCAGAGCTGGTGTCCGCCGTGATGCGGGTGTCGCTTGGCGAGTCACTGCTCGACCCTGCCGTCACGGGCAAAGTGTTGGCTCGGCTTCGTTCGCCTGAGCCCGAAGACGATCGTCTGGTCCATTTGAGCCCACAAGAACGGCGCCTACTCGAGCTCATTGGCGAAGGCCTGACCAACCGCCAGATCGGCGCCGAGATGTTCCTTGCCGAAAAGACGGTGAAGAACTACGTGTCTACCTTGCTGGGCAAGATGGGTATGCACCGGCGCACCGAAGCTGCCGTGTATGCCGCTCGGCTCGATATGAGCCAAGCCCGCAAGAACGAATAACGGCCCCCTCGGGAGCAGTTGATTAGCGCTTTGCTGCTGCTTTGGCGAGGCGCTTGGCGGTCTTGCCAGCTGGAGCAATAGAGCGCTGATCAAGGTCGCCGTGTTCGGCGCCATTGGCGAACAACACCCGGTAGCGCTGCCAGTTGAACCCGTTTGCCAAAATCACGCGACCAGCAGTGCCCACGGGGACGCCGTCGAGTTCGATGGTTGAGGTCACACGGTCGCCCATGCTCAACTCGAGCTGGTCTGCGTGTGGTTTGGCGAGGGCGTGGGGTTTCCAGAACGTCACAGGTTCCATTCTGCCCGATGAGAGGGAGTCGTTGCATCTTTCTGCGCCGATACACTCGGCCACCTGTGAAAAGCACTCTCGAATCCCTAGAGGGAAACAAGGTCAAGCTGTCGGTCGCCGTTGACGAAACCGAGTTTGATCGCGACATTGACTCAGCATTCAAAAAGATCGCTCGCGAGGTGCGGTTGCCAGGCTTTCGAGCCGGCAAAGCTCCTCGCAAGGTGCTCGAGGCCCGCATCGGCATTGCAGCCGCTCGCGAGCAAGCGCTTCGCGATGGTGTGCCGAACTATTTGGCGCAGGCCGTGCGAGAGCACGATGTCGACCTCATCGCTACGCCTGAGATCGAAATCACCGGCGGCGAAGAGAGTGGTCCGATCTCGTTCGACGCAACGTGTGAGATCCGCCCCGAGGTCACCGTGCCCGGCTACGGCGGCTTGCGTGTCGAAGTTCCGGCCATCACCTGCACCGACGCCGACATCGACGCCGAGGTCAAGAAAGAACTCAGTCGTCAAGGCACCCTCGCCGATGTCGAGCGGGCCATCGCCCTTGGCGATCAGGTCACCCTCAACCTGCAGGGTCTGCGCAACGGCGAGCCAGTTGTTGGCCTCAACACCGAAGACTGGCTCTACGAAGTCGGCAAGGGTTGGGTCGCTGGCGGCTTCGACGATCAGCTCGTCGGCGCCAAGGTCGGCGACGACCTCACCTTCTCGCTCATTCCTAACGGCACCGAAGAACCAGCCGATTTCGAAGTCACCATCAACAAGGTGCAAGAGCTCATCCTGCCCGAATTCAACGACGAGTGGGTCGACTCAAACGTCGCCGAATACGACACCGTTGCTGGCTGGCGCAGTGCGCTGCACGACCGACTCAGCGAGGCACACCTCAATCAGGCTCGTAGCCAGATCGTCGATCGCGCCACATCGGCTCTGGCCGAACTGGTCGACATCGAACCACCAGAAGCAATGGTTCAGGGCGACCTTCAGGCTCGTGTGCAAAACACGGTGCAGCAGTTCCAGAGCCAAGGCATTGCGCTCGATCAGTGGCTGTCGGCCACCGGCCAAGACGCCAACAGCTTTGTCGAGGGGTTACGTATTCAGTCGCTCAAGGCCGTGAAGGTCGACCTTGCACTGCGTGCCGTCGCCGTTGCCGAAGACCTCTCGGTCGACGACGACGACTTCGAGCGCGAGTTCGAGCGCATTGGCGTGCAGGTGCGCCAGCGTCCAGCGCAGGTGCGTAAGGCCTACGAGAAGAACGATGCAATGAGCGAACTCGGTGCTCAAATTCGCAAGACCAAGGCGCTCGACTGGTTGCTGCATCATGTAGAGATCGTCGACCCTGCGGGTCAGGTCATCGATAACGATGTCATTCTCGGCCATGATCATGAGCACGATCATGACCACGACCATGATCACGACCACGATGGTCATGACCACGACGATCACGACGATCACGATCACTAGGAGAACTGCGAATGAGTCCAATGCGTGAACCCGTGCGTAACTACTACGTACCAAATGTGATCGAGACGACAAGCCGCGGCGAGCGTCACTCAGACCTGTACTCGCGCATGCTGCGCGAGAACATCATCTTCATCCCCACCGCCATTGATGACACCGTTGCCAACCTCGTCTGTGCCCAACTCATTCACCTCGAGAGTGAGAACCCTGACAAGGACATCAGCATCTACATCAACAGCCCCGGTGGAGACATCACCGCCCTGTTTGCCATCTACGACACGATGCAGTTCATCAAGAACGACATCGCCACCATCTGCCTCGGACAGGCCGCTTCGGCTGCCGCCGTGCTGCTTGCTGCCGGCACCAAGGGCAAGCGCCTTGCGCTGCCACACGCCCGCGTGTTGCTGCATCAGCCGTGGGGCCAGGTTGGCTACGGACAAGTCACCGACCTCGAGTTGGCGGCCAAAGAGATTCTGCGCATGCGCGACCTCCTCGAAGAGATCTTGGCCAAGCACACGGGTCAGACCGTCGAGAAAATTCACGCCGATACTGACCGCGACTATGTGATTGAAGCGCCCCAGGCAGTCGAGTATGGCATTATCGATGAAGTAATTACATCTCGTTCCGCTGTCGACCGCTCCGGTCCAATTCGGTAACGCACGCCAACCGATCCGGTAGGGGGAATAGTGGCGAAGTTTGGTGACACCGGCGAACTGCTGAAGTGTTCTTTTTGTGGCAAGTCCCAAAAGCAGGTCAAGAAACTCATCGCCGGCCCTGGCGTGTACATCTGCGACGAGTGCATTGACCTCTGCAACGAGATCATTGAAGAAGAGCTCACCGAGTCCAGCGAGCTTCGTTTCGAAGACCTGCCGACGCCACGCGAGATTCGTTCGTTCCTCGACGAATACGTCGTTGGTCAAGACGATGCCAAGAAGATTTTGTCGGTCTCGGTGTACAACCATTACCGACGCATCCAGCACCAGCAGGTGCTCGGCGTTGGCCGCCGTGACGAAGTAGAACTCGCCAAGAGCAACATCTTGTTGCTCGGCCCCACCGGCTGCGGCAAGACCCACCTTGCGCAGACCCTGGCGCGCATGCTCAATGTGCCGTTCGCAGTTGCTGACGCAACAGCGCTCACTGAGGCTGGCTATGTCGGTGAAGACGTTGAGAACATTTTGCTCAAGCTCATTCAGGCCGCCGACTTCGATGTGAAGAAGGCCGAGACGGGCATTATCTACATCGACGAGATCGACAAGATTGCGCGCAAGAGCGAGAACCCATCGATCACCCGCGACGTCAGCGGCGAGGGCGTGCAGCAGGCACTGCTGAAGATCCTCGAAGGCACGGTTGCATCGGTGCCGCCTCAGGGCGGTCGCAAGCATCCGCACCAAGAGTTCATTCAGATCGACACCACCAACGTGTTGTTCATTTGCGGCGGTGCGTTCTCGGGCCTCGAGCAGATCATTGAGCAGCGCATCGGCCACAAGGGCATGGGCTTCAACAGCACAGTGCGCTCGAAGCAAGACCGCGACGCCGGCCAACTGTTTGGCCAAGTGCTGCCCGAAGACCTGCTCAAGTTCGGCATGATCCCCGAGTTCATTGGCCGCCTGCCGATGGTTGGCGCCGTGCGCAGCCTGGACCACGAGGCACTCGTCAAGATCCTCACTGAGCCCAAGAACTCGCTGGTCAAGCAGTATCACAAGGTCTTTGAGTTCGAAGATGTCGAGCTCGAATTCACCCCTGCGGCGCTCATCGCAATTGCCGATCAGGCGCTGCTGCGTGGCACTGGTGCTCGTGGCTTGCGGTCCATCGTCGAAGAGGTTCTGCTCAACACGATGTACGAACTGCCTGGCCGCACCGACATCGGTCGGGTCACCATCGACGAAGACACCGTCAAGAACAAGGTGAATCCCACGTTGGTTCCTCGTGAGCCCGTTCGCACCACGCGCCCTCGCCGGGCCGCTTCCTGATTCTTCGTTTCTGGCCTGCGGGCATCGTCTCGCACCCATAGGGTTGTCATCACATGAACTACGCCGATGCTCTTGCATACCTCGACGCGCACGCCACCTACGAAAAGACGGGTCTGATCGACTCGCCATCGCTGGCCACCATCGAGCGACTCATGTCGGTGATGGGCGACCCGCAGACCACATATCCGGTGATTCACATCACTGGCACCAATGGCAAGGGTTCCACCTCGCAGATGATCACCCGCTTGCTCATGGCGCACGGCCTCACGGTGGGTACCTTCTCGAGCCCCCATCTCGAGCGCATCAACGAACGCATGACCTACAACTGCGAGCCAATCAGTGACGAAGAGTTTGGTGACCAGGTGGGCGCTGTCGCCGATCTCGAGGTGCTTGCGGGCGTGCGACCGAGCTATTTCGAGATCACTACCGCTGCCGCGTTTCGTTGGTTCAGCGACATCGCCGTCGATGTTGCCGTGGTCGAAGTTGGCTTGCTCGGGCGCTGGGACTCAACCAACGTGGTCGACGCTCAGGTCGCTGTCGTCACCAACGTGGCGCTCGATCACACCGAGTTTGCAGGCCCCACAAAGGCCGATATTGCCCGCGAGAAAGCCGGCATTGTCAAGGCCAACAGTGCGGTCATCATCGGTGAGACCGACCCAGATCTCGTCGAGATTTTCCGGTCGGGGGGCGGCGCTGTTGTGTTCGAACGGGGCGAGCAGTTCGACTGCCTCGAGAACCAACTCGCGGTGGGCGGTCGACTCGTCGACCTGCGCACTCAAACCACGGTGTACTCCGATGTGTTCGTGCCGTTACATGGGCAGCATCAAGGCGACAACGCAGCGGTAGCGCTTGCGGCGGTCGAGGCGTTCTTTGCTTCTCCGGTGCCCGAAGAACTCGTGGTCGAGGCCTTTTCGAACGTGCAGATGCCCGGGCGCTTCGAGGTACTCAATCATCTTCCGCTGGTCATCGTCGATGGGGCGCACAACCCTGCTGGCGCCGACACCTGCGCGCAGGTGTTCTTCGAAGACTTCCATCCCGAGGGTCGACGCATCTTGATCGTTGGTTGTCTGCGCGGCCGCGATCCAGCGCAGTTGCTTGGTGCGCTGCGCGCCGAAGAGTACGACGTGGTCATCTGCTGCACCGCTCCATCGCCGCGTGGTCTGGCGGTGAAGGAGTTGGCAGCGATCGCTCGCAGCGTGGGTTGCGACGATGTGTACGAAGTTGCGTCCGTGTCGGCAGCGTGTCAGCGCGCGCTCGACATTGCTTCCGTCGACGATGCCATCGTGGTGTCAGGCTCGATGTACGTGGTGGGCGAGGCCCGTCCGTACATGATCACCCGTCGTATCGCCTAGGCGGCCGACGCGGCGATTGCCGTGGCTGACTCGCCGCTGCGGTAGGCGAACTGGCTGCGGCGCCGTAGCCTTTGGCTCCATGTCTGATCGCACTCTCGTCCTCCTCAAGCCCGATGCCGTCGAACGCGGTTTGATCGGCCAGATCACCTCGCGGTTCGAGGCCAAGAACCTCACCATCGCAGCGATGGAACTTCGTCAGCTCGACAGCGAGATTCTCGCTCGTCACTACGAAGAGCATCAGGGCAAGGGTTTCTACGGCGAGCTCGTTGAGTTCATGTCCCGCGGACCAGTAGTTGCCATGGTCATCGAGGGTCCGGAAGACACATGGGAAGTCGTGCGCACACTGGTTGGCGCCACCAATCCTCGCAAGGCTGCCCCTGGCACCATCCGTGGCGACCTCGGCATCTTGTTCACCGAAAACCTGGTGCACGGCAGCGATTCACTCGAGTCGGCACAGCGCGAAATCGGCATTTTCTTCCCGAATCTGTAACAATCCGCGAGTCCGCTACGATGATCGGGAACGGCGCCGCCGCTTCGGAAGGTTTTTCCCATGGCACGTAACAATCCGCTTGCCCTTGGCCGTGACCTTGCCATCGATTTAGGTACCGCGAACACGCTGATTTATGCGCGTGGGCAGGGCATCGTGCTCAACGAGCCTTCTGTCGTGGCGCTCAACGTAAACGATGGTCGCCCAGTTGCAGTGGGCTTCGAAGCCAAGCGCATGATGGGCCGCACTCCTGGCCACATCAAAGTGGTGCGTCCACTGAAAGACGGCGTCATCGCCGACTTCGATGTGTGCGAAAAGATGCTGCGCTACTTCATCCAAAAGGTGCATGCCAGCAAGTGGAGCAAGCCGCGCATGGTGATCTGCGTTCCGTCGGGCATCACCGGGGTCGAGCAGCGCGCCGTGCAAGACGCAGCCGAGTTTGCTGGTGCTCGCAAGCCCGTGCACATCATCGAAGAACCAATGGCTGCCGCTATCGGCGCCGACCTTCCGGTGCATGAGCCCAGCGGCAACATGATCGTCGACATCGGCGGCGGCACCACCGAGGTCGCAGTGATTTCGCTCGGTGGCATCGTTACTGCTCAGTCGGTTCGAGTGGCTGGCGACGAACTCGACGACGCCATCTTGCAGTACCTCAAAAAGGAGTTCTCGCTGGCCGTTGGCGAGCGCACCGCCGAGGAAATCAAGATTCATATGGGATCTGCGTGGCCGCTCGACATTGAGCTCACCGCCGACATCCGTGGCCGCGACCTCATCAGCGGCCTACCGCGCACGCTCGAGATCACCACCGAGCAGGTGCGCGAAGCCATTGCTGAGCCTGTGTCTGCCATTGTTGACGCCGTGAAGACCACGCTCGACAAAACACCCCCCGAGTTGGCAGCCGACATCATGCAACAAGGCATCACCATTACTGGTGGCGGCGCCTTGCTTGCTGGTCTCGATCAGCGCTTGTCACACGAAACGGGTATGCCCATTCATATCGCTGCAGAGCCGCTGTACAGCGTTGTTATCGGCTCCGGACGCGCACTCGAGAACATCGACGCGATGCGCGGCTTGCTGTCACAGAGTGGCGACGACTAGTCGTCACCAACTCTCACTACTGTGCCCATCTATTCGGTCAGTCGTCGCCGCGCCATTGTGTTGTTGGTGCTGTCGTCGGTGCTGTTGCTCACCATCGACCTACGCGGTAATCCCGTCATCGACGGTGCTCGGTCGTTGTTCGCCAGCGTGCTCTCGCCATTCGAAACGGCGGGGCGTGTCGTTTCGACCCCCCTTCGCAACGCATGGAATGGGGCGACGAGCTATCACGATCTCGAGCGCGAGAACGAACGCCTGCACGACGAGATTGCTCGACAGCGAGGCGACCAACTCACCGCGCGCGCCATCGTGTCTGAATACCAAGAACTGCTCACGCTCAACGGCCTCACCGCGCAGTACCCAACGGTCACTGCTCGCGTGGTGGGCGCTTCGCCGGGCAACTTCAGCCAGACAGTCGAGATCGACCGCGGCAGCAACGACGGCATTCTGGTGGGCATGGTCGTGGTGAACAACGCTGGCCTAGTGGGCAAAATCACTACGGTCTACGACAACCGCAGCGTGGTGATGCTCGCCAACGATTCTGAGTATGCGATCGAAGCAAAGGTTTCGGCGGGCGGCGAACTGGTGTCGCCGTCAGCGGGCACCTCTACGTCAGTCAGCACGCCAACAACGCTGAACACGTCGACCACAACTACTGCCGTCGGCTCACCGCAGGTTGGTCCCACGGCCACGGCCACGGCCACGACCACGACCAGCACAGCGCCAGCAACAACGACGACCACCACCACTGTTGCGCCGAGGCCCTCTGGGGTGACCACCACAACGATCCGCGTCGATCAGCACGACACAGGTGCGTTCGAAGGGCGAGGCAAGGGCCGTCTTCCAGCGATGAGGTTCGTTGCCGAAAGCGCCATCAGGGTCGGCTCGGTGGTGTCCACCACCGGTGGCTCGAAGAGCTTGGCGCCACCCGACATCATCATTGGCGAGGTCATCAACATCGTGCGTCGTGCCGGCTCGGCTGGCCCGTTGCTCGAAATCAGACTTGCTGCGAACCTGGCTCAGTTGAACTTCGTGCAGGTCGTGCGGTACCGGCCACCATCAGAAGTCCCGCCAGGCTGACGTGGAAGCGCTTCTTCGTCGCCCAATCTTTCGGGTCGCTCCGGTAGCGCTGATGTTGATCGCGCTGCAGCGCGTGGCTATCGGCGACATTCGTTTTTGGGGTGTGGCCCCGCAGATTGTGCTCGCCTTTTGCGCCTCGGCTGGCATTGCCGGCGGCGCAGATCGCGGCGCCTGGATGGGCTTCGTGGTGGGGCTGATGTTCGACCTTGGCACCGGTTCATTGCTCGGTCAGCACGCCTTGGCCTACGGGTTGGCTGGCTACACAGCGGGTCTCGTCAATGTTGTGGCGGTCGACCCGCATTGGTGGCTCTCGATGTTGTTTGTTGGCCTTGGTAGCGCCGTTGGTGAGTTCACGGTTCCTGTGGTGAAGACATTCGTGAGCGATGGGGGATGGCACGGCGAGCGGTTGTCGTCGATCCTGCCGGTCGTGGCGATCACCAGCTCGATGCTGTCGTTCGCTTTCATGCCGTTGGGTCGTTGGTCGTTAGCGATTCGAAAGAAGACCTGGAAGGCGCCAGCCGCATGACCATGGCGCGCCCAATGTCGACAACACACAGACCAGAATGTCGCCATGGCAGTTGACAAACGCGCGGCCCGGCTTGGGGCGCTAGCCCTCGTGGCGGTGGTGTTGCTCAGTGCTATCGGAGCTCGGCTCTGGTTCTTGCAAACGGTTCAGCGCGACGCCTTTCAACAGCAGGTGTCAGTCAGCAAGACCCGCACCCAGTTGCTCGTGCCCGAGCGAGGTCGCATCTTCGATTCGGTGGGCCGAATCATTGCCGACAACCGTCGCGTGCTCACCGTCACGGTCGACCGTTCGATCATCCGCAAGAGCGCCAATCGCCACGAACTGTTTCTGCGCTTGTCTGGGTTGCTCGGCGTGTCGGTGCAAGAGATGGAGTTGCGCTATAAGAGCGGCCGCTACAGCAACTTCTTGCCGCTGCCGCTTCGCGAAGACGTGCCCGAAGATCTGGTGCTGCAAATCGAGAGTCGCAGCGAGGATTACCCCGGGGTGCGTGGCGACGAAGACTGGAGTCGGGTGTATCCGTTCGCTCCGTTGGCGAGCCACGTGATTGGCTATCTCGGTCTCATCCTCGACACACAGGCGAAAGAGTACAAACAGCTCGGCTATCTCAACAACGAGTCCATTGGGCAGTTCGGTGTTGAAAAGAGCATGGAGACCACGTTGCATGGCTCGTGGGGCAAGGTGATCTACGAGGTCGACAGCACCAACCATGTGGTGCGCGAACTTAGCCGAGTCGAGCCTGTCGCCGGTAAAGACATTCAGCTCACGATCGATCTGAGAGTGCAGCAGTACGCCGAGCAAGCGCTCCAGACCGAGCTTCGTTTGCGTCGCGAAACCACCGACACGGCTCGCATGGCGCGCAACCCACTCGACAAGTTGGGCAATCCCAAGTTCACCGGCGAAGCGTTTGTTGTCGACCCTGACACGGGCGTCGAATACCTTCCGTACCCCTCGCCGGCCGGTTCTGTGGTGGTGATGGACCACGAGTCAGGCCAAGTGATTGCAATGGCGAGTTATCCCACCTTCGACAATCGTTGGTTCAACGCTGGCATTAGCGGCACGAAGTTCAAAGAACTGTTTCCCAATGATCAGGCCCACCCTGAGAAATCGATTCTCGTGAATCGGGCAATTCAGGGCCAATACAACTTGGGTTCCACCTTCAAGCCGTTTGTGGCCTATGCGGGCATGATGTCGGGCGTTATCGCCCCCGACGAGTTGTACACCGACAAGGGCAGCTACAAGCTTGAGAGCATCGACCGCAGCGTCTGCAACACCGGAGTGCGCTGCGAGTATTTCAATGCCACCAACGCCAATACCGGTCGTCCCAGTTCGTATGGGCCAGTCAGCGTCGAGTCTGCGCTGGCCATCTCGAGCGACGCGTTCTTCTACCGACTCGGTGAGCTCACCTTCAAGGCTGGTCGCAACCTGCTGCAGGACCAAGTGAAGAAGTTCGGCTTCGGTAGAGACTCGGGCATTGAGTTGCCCTTTGAGTTCGATGGTCGAGTCCCCGACTCAGAGTTGAAGAAGCGCTTGGTCGAGTCAGGCAAACTCGCCAAAGGCGAGGTGCCTCGCCTGCTCGTGGGTGACAACGTGCAGACCTCTATCGGTCAGGGCCTGTTGGCTGCCTCGCCGCTGCAACTCGCCAACGCCTACGCCACCTTGGCCAATGGCGGCTTCTTGAATACGCCACACATTGTTCGCGCGATCTATCAAGGCGGTGTCGCCGAGGTGTCGCCCGGCTTGGTCGATCTCACCAAGGGTGTGCTCATCACTGCCTACGACAAGGCTGATCTTGTCGAGCAGATCGATCTACCTCCCGCTGTGAACGATCCCATCGTGGCTGGTTTGAAACGCGTGATCACGGGCAAGGGTGTGCGCTATCCGTCTACCTTCTACCATGCCACCACTGGCGAGACGCTCTTCAAGAACTATCCCTACGACAAGCTCACCATCGTCGGTAAAACCGGTACGGCGCAAGGGTTTGCGAGCAAGCCGTGGAACGACTCGTCTGCCTTTGCTGCCTTCAGCACCAATCCGTTCAAGCCGTACACCGTGGTGGCCTACCTCGAAAAGGCTGGCTTCGGCAGCAAGGCCGCGGCCCCAGTGGTGAAGTGTGTGTTCGAGGCATTGGCCGGCGCCATCAAGCTGGACCCAGTGGTGCCTTCTGATCCGCTCGATGTCACCTCGGCGCTGCCCGCCCTTCCTGCTGAATTGCGCTCAACGGCCTGCTTGCAGAATCCCATCGACCCGGTGCGCGACTAATGGCGTTTTCGGTACTGAATCGCCGGCCTGACTCGGGCCTCGGCAATGTGCGCTCGAGTCCTGGCGATCCGAGTCGCAACGTCGATTGGGTGCTGCTGGTTGCCCAAGCGGCGCTCACGGTCATCGGATGCCTCACCGTGTATTCGGCGTCGCGTACAAAGGTGTCGAATCCGTATCTCTTCGCGACGCGACAAGTGGTGTTCGTCATCATCTCGATCGGCGTGATGCTGCTCATCATGTCGCTCGACTACTCATGGCTCCGCGAGCGGGCCCGCGCCTTTTACGTGGCCAGCCTTGTCAGCTTGGGTTTGATCTTCGTGTTGGCCAAGGTGAGCAACGGCGCTCAGCTCAGCTTCAGCGTGGGGCCGATCAACATTCAGCCAAGCGAACTGGCCAAGGTGGCGGTGTTGCTGGCGCTCGCAGCGTTTCTCAGTGAAGACAACAGTGATTCGGTGTCATACGAACGGTTCGTGGGCGGACTCTGGCTCGGCGGCATTCCGGTGGTGCTCATCATTTTGCAGCCAGACCTGGGGTCGGCGTCGGTGTTCGTGGTGTTGATGATGGGACTTCTGCTGGTTGCTGGAGCCCGTGCCAAGTACATCGCGATGATCACGGTGCTTGCAATCAGCACGCTTGCGGCTGCGTTCGTTACTCGGTTCGTGAGCGGCTACCAGACGATTCGAATCCGGGCATGGATGAGCCCCAACTCTTCGGACAGCCTGCTGCAGCCGTACATCTTTCAGGGTCGCAACGCATTGCGGGCCACGGCTACTGGCGGAATCACTGGCAAGGGTTGGCTGCTCGGGCCCATCACCAACGCCAAGAGCGACATCCCGGTGCAGTGGGCCGACTTTCCGTTTAGTGCCATCGCCGAACAATTCGGTTTGATTGGTTGCTCGGTGCTCATTGGGTTGTTTGCAGTCGCTCTGTTTCGCATTTGGAGAATTGCGCACCTTTCCCGCGACATCTTGGGTACCTACATTTGCGCGGGTGTGTTCTCGATGCTGCTCTGGCAGATCTTCCAGAACATTGCGATGACCCTGGGATTGATGCCGATTACGGGCCTCCCGATGCCCTTTATCTCGTATGGAGGATCGGGCATGTTGGCCTATTTCGTGATGTTCGGGCTGGTGCAGAGCGTGCACATGCGCCGAATGCGGTAGCGCAACTGCTGCGTGCGCCGCACGTTTGGGCATTGTTCACGTGGACGACTTGTTCGAAATGTCGATACCGTTTACCAGCAATATCGTCTTGCCGCGACCAAGGTCGCTCCACGACGTAGTGTTGGCCGCAACACACGTTGCCTGCTCTGCGTTCTACGCAGCGGACAACAACAAGCAATCCGGGCGAATATTGCCCGTCAATGAGGTCGAAAGCGACGGCGCCGGTTGGGACGATTCCCACCTTGGGCAGCCGTTGCGGAACGCTCACCGGGATGGTGAGCGCACACGGAGGGAATACGTCCATGGACGACATACGGGTCGAGAATCTCGACGAACCGGCACAGAAATCAGCTGAAACGGCCGCAGAAGCGCCCGATTCAAGCGCAGAAGATGTTTCAGAAGGCGGAGTTGTCGACGAAACGGGCCAAGAGCCCACGGTGCGACCGGTTCGCAAACGTCGTCGCGGCTCGCGTGGCGGCCGTGGTCGCTCTAAGTCAGGCACCGGTCAAGGCGCTTCGGGCGACGGTGACGCCGATTCCGATGATGATGACGACGACTTCGGCGATGAGAACGATGTCGACAACGATGCCGATGGCGAAGCCGGTGATTCCGACTCCGACTCCGACACGAAAGAGACGCCCGCTCCTGGCGCGCCCAAGGTGCAACGTCAGCAAAACCCACCGCGGCAAAAGCCAGCCGGTCAGCAGACCAGCGGCCAGCCTCGTGCACCGCAGCAGCCGCGTCAGCCTCGCCCTGCTGTCGTCGTCGCCGCCGCCGACTCCGACGCAGACCCAGAATTGCCAGAGCGCGCATCCGAGGGTAAGGCCAGCGCCGAGGCCGCCGAGACTGCTCTCGTTCGGCGCCCGCAGATTGGCGATACCCGCCCCGCCCCGCGCCCGGCATCCGCCGCTCCTGAGGCTGCTGTCGAAGGCGCCGCACCAAGCACCGGCGCCAAGAAGAAGCGTCGGCGCACGCCCAAGGCCAAGGTCGCCTCTGCAACCGGCAGCGGCTCATCGGGAGGCTCTCGCGGGAGCAGTGCCCAACTCGATGCCGATCTGCTCGAGAAGCGGCGTGGTCGCGAGCGCAACGGCCGTCCGGTCGGTCGCTATTTGATGTGCGTGCAAGTACGCGACAACCTCACCCAGGTTGCAGTGCTCGAAGGTCGCAACCTCGTTGAGCACTACGTGAGCCAACCGGCCGATGATGTCAGTCAGATTCACGGCAACATCTACGTCGGCAAGGTGCAAAACGTGCTGCCAGGCATGGAAGCAGCCTTTGTCGATATCAGCACGCCAAAGAACGCGGTGTTGTACCGCGGCGATGTGCAGTACGACCAAGAAGACATTGTTGAGGCCGGCAAGGACGCCCGCATCGAGAACATCCTCAAGGCCAAGCAGCTCATTGTGTGCCAGGTCACCAAGAACCCCATTGGGGCCAAGGGTGCTCGGCTCACTCAGGAAGTTTCGTTGCCGGGTCGCTTCGTGGTGCTCATTCCTAACTCAAAGACCTATGGCATCTCGAAGCGCTTGCCCGACGATGTGCGCAAGCGTCTGCGCAACATCCTCGACCGGGTGAAGCCCGCCGAGCATGGGCTCATCGTGCGCACCGCCGCCGAGAACGCATCCGAGCACGAGCTTCGCGCCGACATGACCCGTCTGCTCGATCAGTGGAACATCATCGAAGCCAAGGCCAAAAAGGCCCAAGGCCCAGCGTTGCTCTACCGTGAACCCGAGCTTGCAGTACGCGTGATCCGCGAAGAGTTCAACGCCGAATACCGCGGTGTCATTATCGACGACCAGCGCTTATTCGAAGACGTACGTGATTACGTCACGGCGTTCAACCCCGAGCTCGCCGACCGTGTCGAGTACTTCGACGCATCGCAAGAGGGCCTACCCATCTACGAGCGGTTCCACCTTCACGAACAGCTTCACAAGGCACTCGACCGTAAGGTGTGGCTGCGTTCTGGTGGCTCGTTGATCATCGAGCACACCGAGGCGCTCACGGTCATCGATGTGAACACGGGCAAAAACGTGGGTACATCGAACTCGAATCTTGAAGCAACGGTGTTCCACAACAATCTCGAAGCTGCCGACGAAATTGCTCGTCAACTTCGGTTGCGCGACATCGGCGGCATCATCGTGATCGACTTCATCGACATGGAGATTCGCGAGAACCGCCGTAAAGTGCTCGAGGCCTTCCGCGATGCCCTAGCTCGCGATAAGACCCGTACACAGGTGTTCGACATCTCTGACCTCGGTCTTGTCGAGATGACCCGCAAACGAATCGGTGAAGGTCTGCTCACCAATTTCGCAGACCAGTGCCCGAACTGCGAAGGTCGTGGCGTGCTCGTTGATTTGGCGCTTTTGCAGTAACCACAGGCTTGCGCCAGCCAGCCATTTGAAATGACCCCAACATCCCGTTGGTGTAGTCACCCAACGACGATAGGATCTCACCCGTTATGTACGCAGTAATCGCAACCGGCGGTAAGCAGGAACGTGTCGCAGAAGGCCAGCAATTGCAGGTCGAGCTACTCGGGGCTGAAGACGGCGCCGACGTCTCCTTCACTCCTGTTCTGTTCGTCGACGGCGACTCAGTATTGGCTACACCTGCCGAGCTGAAAGGTGTCACCGTTACGGGCCGAGTCATCGGCACCGCAAAGGGACCCAAGATCGACGGCTTCACCTACAAGCGCCGCACGAACCAGCGCAAGCGCTACGGGCACCGTCAAAAGTACACCGTCGTCGAAATCACATCAATCGCAAAGGGCTGAGCCATGTCAAAGACAAAAGGTGGCGGGTCTACCCGCAACGGTCGTGATTCCAATGCACAGCGCCTCGGCGTCAAGGCATTTGGTGGATCGTCCATCACAGCCGGAACCATCTTGATCCGCCAGCGCGGCACTCGGTTCCACCCAGGCATCAACGTGGGCATCGGCAAGGACGACACCTTGTTCGCTCTCAAGGCTGGCAACGTGCAGTTCGGCGAGCGCCGTGGCCGTCGTGTCATTAACGTGATTGTCCCTGAGTAAATCAGTTCTTCACTGAGTTCTTTCTGACCCGGCCCTTGTGGCCGGGTTCAGTCGTTTTCGGGTCGAGTTCGGGTCGAGTTCGGTCGACTATTCGGCCATGCCCACGCCGTGCGGTAGCCGATCGGCGCTCCAACCCAGCAGCATCATCGCTTGGCGACAGGCAAATCGATCGGTCATGCCGCTCACGTAGCGAACTGCCGAGTGCAGGGCATCGGCGCTGCCCGCCTGAATGCCAGCAACCGGCACGGCGCTGTGCTGATGGTCGATGTGGTGTTGGGTGTCGATATCGGCGAGCAGGTTGGGACGATCGGCGTAATGCTCGACCAAGGCCTGCAGTAGGTCGATGACAGCCCTTGCCTGTGCTTGTGAGGCCGGCCGTAGGTACACGTGCTCATAGTTGAATTGGCGAAACTCGCTGAGCGCTGCGGCGTAGTCGTTGACCATGCCGATGCGCCCGGTTTGCGCCGCAGCATCGGTCATTGCGTGCACGAACGCACCGAGTTGGCGCGAGCGGGTGGCGCCACAGCGGTCGCGAACTAACGCGGGCAACATGTCGGGTGCCACGATTCCGGCGGCTACTGCATCTTCGAAGTCGTGGCACACGTAGGCAATGCGATCGGCCCATGACACCACCTCGCCCTCGGGGGTTGCCGGCGCTGGCCGTGACCACGAATGATTACGGATGCCATCGAGGGTCTCGGAGCACAAGTTGAGCGAGGTCAAGGTGACATCGGCGCCCCACAGCGCATGGTCGTATCCGCCAGGCACATAGGGCGATAGGGCGTCTTCGCTGGCGTGGCCGCCCGGGCCGTGACCGCAGTCGTGGCCGAGCGCGATGGCCTCAGTGAGCGCCAGGTTTAAGCCGAGGGCCCGCGAGATCGACACGGCCACCTGGGCCACCTCGAGCGCGTGGGTCAGGCGTGTGCGCTGGTGATCGTCGGGAAAGACAAACACTTGGGTCTTGCCAGCAAGGCGGCGAAACGACGAGGCGTGCAGAATGCGGTCGCGGTCGCGTTCGAAGCAGGTGCGGTATGTGTCGGCCGCTTCGTCAATGACTCGGTCGCCTGCGCCGCTGGCTCGGGTGGCGAGGCGTGCCATCGAGGCATCTTGGGATTCTTCGCTGCTGCGGCGATCGACGAGTTCGGTGCTGCCCGGCCCGGCCCACGAGTCACGATGGGCCAATTGGATGCCTGCGACTTGATGTCCAGACATCGTGGCGGCCCAGCGCTGCGCCCGTTCTTGCACCGATTCGTCCATGTCCCGCAGGATACGCGGTGCAATCGGCGACCACCGACTACTGCTGACAGATAGCCTGCATTTGCCCTATGAGTGGATTTGTCGACGAAGCCCAACTAAATGTCCGCGGAGGCGATGGTGGTGCCGGCTGTGTGTCGTTCCGTCGCGAAGGTCCAGAGGCCATGGGTGGACCGAACGGTGGCGATGGAGGCAAGGGCGGCGATGTCTGGCTCGTAGCCACCCGCAACGTTGCATCACTGCTCGCGTTCCGTGATCATCCTCACCGTCGCGCCAAGGATGGCGTGCACGGCAAGGGCAAGGACCAACACGGTAAGCGCGGCGAGAGTATCGAGGTCATGGTTCCCGAGGGCACCATTGCTCGCGACATGTACACCGGCGAACTGCTCGCCGACCTCGTTCATCACGGCGACCGTTGGCTCGCTGCTGCTGGCGGTCGTGGCGGCCGTGGCAATGCCAAGTTCTGGTCCAACCGTCGTCGTGCCCCGAACTATGCCGAGCAGGGCGAGCATGGTGTCGACCAGTGGCTCAAACTCGACCTCAAGCTGATGGCCGATGTCGCCTTGGTGGGTTTCCCCAACGCTGGCAAGAGCACGCTCATCAGCAGCATCAGCGCAGCAAAGCCGAAGATCGCGGCGTATCCGTTTACCACGCTCGAACCGCACCTCGGTGTTGTCAGCGTCGACAGCGACACCGAGTTCATCGTCGCCGACATTCCCGGCCTCATCGAAGGCGCTAGCGAAGGTCGTGGCCTCGGCCATCAGTTCCTGCGCCACATCGAGCGTGCCCGTGTGTTGTGCGTGTTGGTCGATCTCGAATCAGCCGATGGCGTGTCGCCGGCCGAGCAAGAGCGCATCTTGTTGGGCGAGCTTGGCAACTACGAGCCCGAACTACTCGAGCGTCCTCGCTTTGTCGTTGGCACCAAGAACGATGTCGGCTTCGAGACCGAGTGGGATGGCCTACGAATCAGTGCCATCACCACCGAGGGCCTGCGGGTGCTCGTGGGCAAGCTTGCCGAGTTGGTCTCAAAGGTTCGCCACGAGCAGCCCGACCAAGAAGGCATTGTCATCATTCGTCCTGAGGTCGATGGTGCAGTTGTCGAGCGCATCGACGAGAACCAGTTCCGTGTTCGCGGCCGCAACGTCGAGCGCGTCGTAGCGTTGAACGACGTGACCACGCCAGAGGCACTGAACTGGATCGACGAACGGTTGAAGA
>Ga0194048_10000595_pt1 | contig 17640 bp, 16 predicted proteins | sample JunL225m_MetaG_FD_161685 | JGI IMG/M metagenome (GOLD analysis project Ga0194048, IMG submission 161685) | Anoxic zone freshwater microbial communities from boreal shield lake in IISD Experimental Lakes Area, Ontario, Canada - Jun2016-L222-5m | ecosystem: Environmental > Aquatic > Freshwater >...
GTCGTCGCAGTTGGCGGGCATGAAAAAGGCCGCCCAATGGGCGGCCTTTTATCAGGGAGCAACTGGGCTTAGTTGAACTGCACGCCCTGAGCGTCCTGCTTGACGTTGATAGCGTCAACGATCGCCCAGATCCAGGTGCCGATGCCACCGATACCGCAGGTGAGGACGGTGACGAGCACCTTGATCAGGCCAGCCTTCTTGTCGCCGGCGAAGAAGTTATGGATACCGAGATGGCCGAAGAAGACGGCCAAGAGGATGTAGACGGTGCGGCTTTTGGGGGCGGAGGCAACGGGGGGAGGGGTATCGGACATGGTAGGATTGGGAAGAATCGCTCAAACTGTCTCCCGTGTGAGGGACGTAAAACAAAAAAGGCCATGTTATATGGCCTTTTTGTGACGTTCTGATGGCGATTTAGGTCAGCCCTTCCAGATGCGGAGGAGGGCGTCTGCCATGTCGGACGGCGTGGCTGCGACAGAGATGCCACACTCTTCGAAGATCTTGATCTTCGCGGCGGCGGTATCTTCGGCTCCGCCGATGACGGCGCCGGCGTGTCCCATGCGACGTCCAGCCGGAGCAGTGGCACCGGCGATGAAGCCCGCGACGGGCTTCTTGCAGTGCGCCTTGATCCAGCGGGCGGCTTCGACTTCGGCGTTACCGCCGATTTCGCCGATCATGATGATGGCTTCGGTTTCCGGGTCGTCGTTGAAGAGCTTGATGACGTCGAGGTGCGAGGTGCCGTTGACGGGGTCACCGCCGATACCGACGCAGGTCGACTGGCCCTTGCCGCGGCAGGTGAGCTGCCAGACGGCCTCATAGGTGAGGGTGCCGGAGCGGGAGACCACGCCGACGTTGCCGCGCCGGTGGATGTAGCCCGGGGCGATGCCGATGCGGCAGCCGCCGGAGGACTTGTCGCCGCGACCCGGGGTCACCAGGCCGGGGCAGTTCGGGCCGATGAGGCGGGTGCGACGACCAGCCATGGCGCGCTTGGCGCGGACCATGTCACGGACCGGGATACCTTCCGTGATGGCAACGGCCAGATCGAGATCGGCGTCGAAGCATTCCAGGATGGCGTCGGCCGCGAAGGGCGGGGGGACGAAGATCGCGGAGACCGTGGCGCCGGTCTGCTTGGCGGCTTCGGCAACGGTGTTGAAGATCGGGACCTTCTTGCCGGCGTGTTCGAAGACTTGGCCGCCCTTGCCCGGGGTGACGCCGGCGACGACCTGTGAGCCGTAGTCGAGCGAGAGGCGGGCGTGGCGCGCGCCGAAATCGCCCGTGATGCCTTGGACGAGGATGCGGGTATCTTCTTTAACGAGAATAGACATAAGAGTGTGCGGTGAGGGGTTACTTGGCGTTGACCAGCTTCACAATCTTCTGGGCCGCGTCGGCCATCGAATCGCCCGACACGATCGTCAGGCCCGAAGCGGCGAGGGTGGCCTTGCCGGCTTCGACGTTGTTGCCTTCGAGGCGCACCACGAGCGGTAGCTTGAGGCCGGTTTCCTTGACCGCCTCGATGATGCCGGTGGCGATCACGTTGCAGTCCATGATGCCGCCGAAGATGTTCACCAGGATGCCCTTCACGTTGGCGTCTCCCAGGATGATCTTAAAGGCTGCCGTGACTTGGTCCTTTGTCGCGCCGCCGCCGACATCGAGGAAGTTGGCCGGGCTGCCGCCGAAGTGCTGGATGATGTCCATCGTAGACATCGCGAGGCCGGCGCCGTTGACGAGGCAGGCGATATTGCCGTCGAGGGCGATGTAAGAGAGGCCGAACTTCGAGGCTTCGATTTCCTTGGCGTCTTCTTCGTTGAGGTCGCGGAGGGCGACCACGTCCGGGTGACGGAAGAGGGCGTTGTCGTCGAAGGACACCTTGGCGTCGAGGGCGAGGAGCTTGCCTTCTTTCGTTACCAGGAGCGGGTTTACTTCGACCATCGCGCAATCCTTCTCCCAGTAGAACTGGTAGAGCTTCGTCACGAGCGTCACGCACTGCTTGAAGAGGTCGCCGGAGAAACCGAGCGAGAAGGCGATCTGGCGGGCCTGGAAGGCCTGGAGGCCGACGGCTGGGTCGACCTGCACCTTGAAGATCTTCTCCGGAGTGTGGTGGGCGACGTGTTCGATTTCCATACCGCCTTCGGTCGAAGCGACGATGACCGGGAAGGACGTCGCGCGGTCGAGGAGGATGGCGAGGTAGTACTCGTCGTCGCGGCCGTCCGGGCGCTTGCCCAAGTTGGCGGCTTCGGTGAAGTAGATCGTCTGGACCTTGCGGCCCGCTTCGCCGGTCTGCGCCGTCACGAGGGTGTTGCCGAGCATCGCCTTGGCGTTCTCGAGGGCCTTCTCCTTGGTCGGGGAGAACTTCACGCCGCCTTTGAAGCCGTCGGTGAAGGTGCCTTTGCCGCGGCCACCGGCGTGGATCTGGGATTTCACCATGATGCCACCGGAGGTGTCGATCTTGGCGAGCGCGCCTTCAAATTCGGCGGCAGAGGTGACCGCCACGCCCTTGGGCACGGCGACGCCGAACTGTGCGAACAGTTCTTTGGCTTGGTATTCGTGAATGTTCATGAAACGGGACGGAGGCTGACGATTAACCCTTCAGTTCAGCATCCTTGGCCTTGAGGTTCTTTTCGATCTCGGCCGTGAAATTATCGGTGTGGGTCTGGATCTCCTTCTCGGCGCGCTTCAGCTCGTCGTCGGTGACGAGCTTGTCCTTGTTGCCCTTCTTGAGGACTTCGAGGGCGTCGCGGCGGGCATTGCGCACGCGGACCTTGCCTTCTTCGGCCATCTGCGTGGCGCGCTTGGCGAGCTCAACGCGGCGTTCGCCGGAGAGGGAGGGGACCGGGCAGCGCATGAAGTTGCCCTGCGGGACGGGGTTGATGCCGATGTTGGCGGCCATGATGGCCTTGCGGATGTCATCCATCACGCCCTTGTCGAACGGCTGCACCACGATCGTCTGCGCGTCGGGCGTGGTGATGGCGGCCATGTCCTTCAGGCGCTGCGTCATGCCGTAGGCTTCGACGTGGACCTGGATGTTCTCGATCATGCCCGGCGAAGCCTTGCCGGTGTGCAGCGTGGCGAATTCGTGCGAGGTGTGGTCGACCGCCTTTTTCATGGCGTTGCCGCCTTCGGCGATGAGTTTCTTGAGGTCCATGGGATAGGGTGGGGTTAGGGTTTGTTGTTGGAAAATCAGGCGACGAGCGTGCCGATGCGCTGGCCCAGGACGGCCTTCTTCACGGCGCCCTTCTCGGACATCGAGAGTACGATGATCGGGAGCTTGTTGGCTTCGCAGAGCGAGAACGCTTCGGCGTCCATCACGCCCAGGCGCTTCTGGAGGGCTTCGGCGTGGGAGACGCGGTCGTAGCGCTTGGCGTCCTTATGCTTCATCGGATCCTTGTCGTAGACGCCGTCGACCTTGGTGGCCTTGAGGATGGCGTCGGCGCCGATTTCGTTGGCGCGGAGGGCGGCGGCGTAGTCGGTCGTGCAGTACGGGTTGCCCGTGCCGGCGACGAAGATGACGATGCGGCCGCGTTCGAGGTGGCGGGTGGCGCGGCGCTGGATGAAAGGTTCGGCGATGCGGTCCATCGGGATGGCCGTCATCACGCGGCATTCGAGGCCGGCCTTCTCGAGGCGGTCCATCAGGGCGAGGCCGTTGATGACCGTGGCGAGCATGCCCATGTTGTCTCCCGTGGTGCGGTCCGTGCCGTTGGCGCGCGCGCCGGCGAGGCCGCGGAAGATGTTGCCGCCGCCGACGACGACTGCGACCTGGGTGCCGACCTTCTGGATCGAGCGGAGCTCTTCGGCGAGGCGGTCGAGGACCGCGCTGTCGATGGAGGCGCCGGTCGTGTCGTTGCGCAGGGCTTCGCCGCTGATCTTGAGCACGATACGACGGTACTTCGGCTTCTTGGAGGTGGTGGCGGGCATACAGGGGAAATGAGCCCTAGAAACCCCAGCGTCAACCCCGCCTTGGTCTCGCTTGACTCCGACCCATGAGTCGCTGTTCAGTCGGGGTGCGCAGACCCGTGGTGTAATGGTAGCACAGGAGTTTTTGGTTCTCCTTGTCGGGGTTCGAATCCCTGCGGGTCTACGCTCCTTCCGGTCTGTCCGTCTGACCAAAAAAGAACCCCGGCGAGCCGGGGTTCGATGCGTCGCCTGGAAGGGCGGCTTAGGCGCGACCGAGGTATTCCTTGTTCTCGGTGCTGACCTTGATCTTCTCGCCCTGCTTGATGAAGAGCGGGACGTTGACCTGGAGGCCGTTTTCGCAGGTGACCGTCTTCTGGACGTTGCCGGCGGTGTCACCCTTGACGGCGGGCGGGGCTTCGAGGACTTCGACGATGACGGAAGGGGGGAGGTCGACGGTGATCGGCTTGTCTTCGACGAAGAGGACCATGTAGGAGGTGCCCGAGATCAGGAACTCCTTCGAGTCGGCGAGGGAGGCGGCCGAGATGTAGTATTCCTCGTTGGTGCTGGTATCGACGAAGACGTAGCTGCCATCGGCCTCGTAGGACATTTCCAGGGACTTCGTGCTGTTGTCGAAGACGTCGAAGCTGACTCCGATGCCGCAGCGGACCGGGATCTTGGCGCCGGTCTTGATGGAGCGGAGTTCCATCTGGACGTAGGAAGCGTTGTTCGGGGGGGTGCGAACGAGGCACTCGAGAACGATGCAGAGCTCACCATTGTAGCTCATGATGTTCTTCTTCTTGATACGGTTGACGGGTAGGGAGGCCATGGGAGTAAGGGCGGAGACAAGCGAAGCCCGTGGGAACGGTCAAGCCGGACTTGCCCGAAAGGATGGGGTGGGGTGTTTCGCCCCGTAAAATAGGGGTCTCGGGCCAGCCTCCGACTTATTCGAGCGTGAAGAGGACCCCGCCGATCTGGTTGATCTTGATCTTGGCGGCGGTACTGCCCGAAGCCGCGGCGGCGGTGGCTCCGTTCGAGCCTTCGACCGAGGCGCCGTCGACGGCTTCCACTTCGAAGCCGGTATAAAGGGTGATCAACTTGGAGTAGAGCTGCTGGAGCTCGGCCTTGGAGGTGACGACCATTTCCACGGTCTTGGCGTGAGTGGTGGTCGGATAGGTCTTCACGACGAGGTCACCGGTGCTGTTGCTGACCACGTTGTTGACCTTGGTCTCAAGGGCGGCGAGCGGACCCGGGATTGGCAGTTTGCTGGCTTCGCTGGGGTCGAGGCCGCGGTTCTCGGAGTTTGCGGCGCTAGCTCGGTTGGCACGGTTGGCGAGGTCGGCCGTGCCCGGCGGGCGGGCGTTATAGATGCGGAACTGCTGGTTGGAGTCCTTCATGTCGATGACCACCTCGGCGACGATGAAGGAGCCGGTGGTGTATTCCTGGAAGGAGATCGAGAGGATGGAGTCCGCACGGCCATAGAAGGCCATGTCGGTCTTATTCACCTTGATGCCGAAGATGCCTTGGTTGCGGATGGCCTTCTTGGTCATCTGGAAGGCGTCGGCCTGAGGGGCGAGGGCGGCGGTCGCGAGCAGGGCGGCGGCGAGGGCTTTGGGGTTCATGGCGTTAATCCTTTACCCACGGGGGTGCCGAAGCAAGATTACAACCGATGCTGAGCTGCCAGAATCTCACCGTGCAGGCAGGTGCCAACGGCCCGATCATCCTCGACGGGGCCAACGCGCGCTTCCTGCCTCGTGGCCTCAATGCCGTGATCGGACCCTCGGGCTGCGGCAAGACGACCCTGATGAAGGCCATCCTCGGCATCTTGCCGTCGACTGGCGAAGCCTGCCTCGCAGGGCAGCGGATCGACTGCACGGAAGACTTGGTGGGCAAGGTCGGTTTCGCCCCTCAGTTCACGGCCGCCCAGCCCCAGCTGACCGTCGCCGAGTCCTTGGAGTATGCCCTCGCGCTCGCCGTGCCTGACGCCGCCGAACGGGTCCGCCGTCTGGAAGCCGTCCTCGGCGTCACCGGGATGGCTCCGCACCGCGATAAGCGTGTCTCGGCCCTTTCAGGTGGCCAGTTGCGCCGTCTTTCCCTCGGCCTCGAACTCACCCTCGATCCGCCTTGTATGGTCTGCGACGAAGTCACGTCTGGCCTGGATCCTCAATCCGAGGATCAGATTCTCGCGCTGCTGCGCAATCTCGCGGAGACGAGCCACAAGAGCTTCGTCTGTATCATTCATAACCTCGGCAAGCTGAACCAGTTCGACTGGGTCACGGTCGTCTATCAGGGCGACGTGGTCTTCCAGGGGTCGCCTGACGAGCTGCTCGGCTACTTCGGCATCCCCGACGGCCTCCGTCTATACGAGGTATTGAACGCCTCGGACCTCGCCACGTGGCGCGATCGCTGGGCCATCCATCAGGCCGAGCACCAGGATTCCTATGAAATCGCCGTCGCCAAGGTCGGCGCACCGGTCGAAGTCGAGCCGCTACCGGACCCCTCGATCCCCGATGGCGTCTCGCAATTCACGACGCTCCTCTCGCGGCGTCTCAAGCTCTTCTTCCGCGATACCGGCTACTTGGGCCTGACGCTCGCAATCACGTTCGGGTTCCCGTTGCTCGTCATCATCTTCAACCTCGATGGCGCTTGGGACGTCCATAAAGTGGCCATGGATCGCAACCTCGCCTCCATGGAGGACTTCCAGAAGGCCTTATCGGTGCAGATGTCGAACGCCCAGCTTGCCGGCCTCGCCGCCGGGCTGATCATGTTCCAAGTCATCCTGCTCACGCTCATGGGCGCCAATAACGGAGGACGAGAGATTTCCGCCGAGCGTATCCTTTATGAGAAAGAGCGCATGACGGGTCTGCGTCCGTGGGCTTACGCTTTCTCCAAGATCGTCTTCGTCTCGCTCGTGGCGATTTTCCAGGGGGTCTGGATGTGCCTTTTCGTGAAGCTCATCTGCCGATTCCCCGGACCGTGGGCGGAGCAGCTCACCATCCTGGCGGCCAGTTGTGTCTCCATGTCCGTCGTCTGCCTGGGCTTCTCGGCCATGCTGACTTCGCCCGAAAAATCCTCGCTGCTATCCATTTATCTCGTCGGTTTCCAGTTGCCGCTTTCCGGGGTGGTGCTCGCCTTGCCGGCCGCGCTGACCTGGGTCTGCCGACCTTTCATCAATTCATACTGGGGCTGGTCCGGCTACATGCAGTCCATGATGGGGCAGCCGCTTTATGACGCCTACACCGCGAGCATGCCGAATCAGACCGCCACCATCGCCAGCACCACCGAAGGCCTGGTCGTGCTGCTGATCCAAGGCCTGGTGGGGTTCTGCCTCGTCGTCTACGGCTGCCAGCAGAAGCGCTGGAACTGAGGCCCTAGGCGGATTACCCTAGGCCAGTTCGGCCGTGTGATTTCTCTCATAAGGGAAATCGCTGGAACAAAGGCCAAACCTCGTTAGGCTTAGGGCAGGTGAGTCCTAGCCCCCATTTTCATGTCCAAAATTAACCCCCTCTTCTTCGCCCTCGGTATCCCGGTTGTCGTGATCGTGATCCTTGTCGCGATCGTCGCTCCGCGTATGGGTGGCGGCGGTAAGTTCGCCGACCTCACGCCTTTCTCGGTCGAGAAGTATCGTAGCGACTGGTCGTCGCTCCAAGGCAATAGCTACCGCCTCGATTGCCAGGTCGTCCAGCAGCTCTCGTTTGTCGAGGGTCGCGGCCGTGTGCTCGCCGTGAAGCCCATTGAGAAGGATTCGACCCGCCCCACCAGCCGCATCCCGGTCTTCGTCCCCGCCGGTTCCGCGGATTCCTTCGAGGTCGACCAGCGCTACAAGTGCAAACTGCGCGTCACCCGCGACCTCCTGGTCGTCGAAGCCCTCGAACGTTTCTGAACCTTTCCGCCATGCGTCACTCTCTCCTAGTTTGTTTCGGTTGGTGTGCGATGACCGTCCTCGGCTTCGCTCAGGCGCCTCCGCCCGGCGGCACCGTCAACGGCGGCGGCACCGCCGGTGATTACAAGAGCTCGACGGCCGAAGGCGGCGCCGATCGCATCTTTAACGTCAACAGCGACTCCGTGGACATGGAGAACGGCACCATGCAGTGGAAGGGTACGACGATGAACCTCGGTAACTCCCGCGCCGTCCGCGCGCGTTTCGAGCGTTACCTGGCCTCACCGACCGATAACGGCGACATCAAGCGTTACGTCGCCATCCTGGACCAGATCCAGCTGCTGATCTCGCCTCAGATGCTCACCCAGGATAACTATTACCGTAACCAGCAGGAGGCCTTCAATCTGCTCTTCAAGGCCGCCGAGTTCGACATCGACGGCAACAGCTCGCTGACCATCGCTTCGCAGGTCCAGAAAATCTGGGTGATGAAACAGGAGTTCCGCCAGATCGAGGTCACCAAGAACCAGCTCGAGACGCTTCGCAAGGTCCAGGAAGGCATCATCATCAATCGCGCGGACAACATCGAGGAGGCCAATGACGCCCGTTCTTCGCAGGCCACCAAGGCCAAGCCGCTCGGCAAGTCTTCATCCGGCACCACCGAGCTCGCCTACAAGGTCAAGGACGAGGCGCGTACGCAGGCGGAGATCCTCGCGAAGAACGCGGAGATGGCCGCGCTCGGGCTCAAGGCGAAGATCGAATTCCAGTCCCAGATGGTCTCTTTCCTGATGGCCCGCCGCTATCGCCACTCGCTCATCACCAGCGCGTTCTATCGCGTGCTCTTCAAGGGGGGCAGCCAGAACGTCGTCGTCGGCGCCAAGGAAGTGAAGGAGTTCTTCCCGATCTCCGACTTCGTGCCGACCCTCGAGTCCTTCGACATGCTTTCTCGCGAGGCGATCAAGGACACGTCCAAGGGTATGCAGACCGTCGATGACCTGGTGAAGCAGGGCGAGCTCTACGGCGCGTTCGAGCGCCTGCAGGAGACCTTCTTCCTCGGTGAATTCGAGCCGGTCGTCATGTCCTACCCTCAGGAGAAGAAGCGCGAGATGCTCGCCCTCTGGAAGGATCTCCGCGAACTGCAGCGTCTCGGCGATGAACATGATCTCGGCAGCGTCGAGGGCTACGTGAACAAGGTGCGCGGCCGCGCCCGCGACTTCCCAGGGGCCCCGATTCTGGCGAAGGTCACCAACGCCATGAACGCCTCGAACATGTCGCTACTCTCCGCCAAGTCCGCCGCTTTGGCCGGCGACACCGCCAAGGCCGAGGTCTCCCTCGAGCGCGCCGCCAAGATCTGGCCGCAGAATCCTGGCGTGAAGGATTTCGCCACGCAGGTGGTGAGTCGTCAGGACACCCTCGCTCAGATGCTGCCCCAATTCGACCGCATGTTCGCCGATGCGAAATGGAGAGACATCTACAACAACAAGATTCCGTTCGGTCTGGCCCTCGCCCAGGACAAGGAGCGTTCCGCGAAGCTCCTCAAGGTCATCGCGCGCATCGGGGAACTCGATTTCAAGATTCAGAAAGCCACCGTCTTGTTGAACGAGAATAATCCTTATATCGCTTGGGATGTCATCGTTGACGCCTATAAGACCGAGTCGGATGACCTCGTGCTCGCGAAGACGCGGGCGGACGTATCTTCCAAGGTCGGCGCGTATTCTGGTCTTATCGAGAACGCGGAAAAGCTCGAGAAGGACGGCGCCGAAGCCGCTGCGCTCACTTCTTGGATGGCGGCACAGGATCTTAACCCGCTGTCAGCTGTTTGCGGCGCCGCGGTCAAGCGACTGGCCAAGTCCGTCGCCGAGAGTGCCGTAATCCGTTCGACGGGTTCCGTGCCGGCACCTCCGCCCGCGCCTGCCGGCGACGACGTGCCGGTACCGCCGAAGAAGTAAGCCTTACCAAAGGCTGACCGGATTATCCTCCAGAGGGTCGATCACCGTGATGCGGAGGTCGGTCTTCTGGTCGCGCACCTCGTTCATCAGGGCGTCGACGATGACGGTGCGGTTGCACTCCTTGCTGAGGTGACCGAGGTAGAGCTCCGTCGTCTGCCACTCGCGTAGGCCGAGCAGGAGGTCTTTCGTCTGGACGTTGGAGAGGTGGCCGAAGTTGCCGCGGATGCGCTGCTTCAGCGAAGCCGGGCGCTTGGAGAGGTCGAGCATCTCGTCGTCGTAGTTCGCCTCGAGCACGAGGATGTCGGCCAACGAGACATGGTGTTTTACGACGGAGGTGGCGTGGCCGAGGTCGGTCAGCCAGGTCAGGCGCTTGGCCGGGCGAGCGTCCTCGGCGGGTAGATCGAAAGCGAAGCCGACTGGATCTGCGGCGTCATGCGGGATGGGAATCGAGGTGATCTGCAATCCGCGGAATTCGAAGGTCGTGCCGGTCTCGAACAGCTGCCAGTCGGGCTGGGATTTGAGCGAGTCCTTGATGCGGCGGGCGGTCTCGCGGTTGGCGAAGACTTTCAGCGAGGGGTTCTGACGGAGCAGGGCAGGGAGGCCGATGCAATGGTCCGAGTGTTCGTGGGTGATGAAGACGGCGTCGAGGGCACGCGCCTCGAGGCCGAGCTTCTGCAACGAAGCCTCAAGGCGGGGGCCTTGGAAGCCCGCGTCCAGCATCACGCGGACGCCGCCCGCTTCCAACAGGGAGCAGTTGCCGGAGCTACTCGTGCCGAGGATGTGGAAGGCGAAGGCCATGCGGAAGCCGATGCAACCCCGTCACGGTGTCGCCTACAAGCCGCCATTCGCCCTTTTCCGCTTGAGGGCGAGGGCGACCGGAGGGAAGGTAGGTCATCCCGCCATGCCTTCCCTTCCTCGCGTCATCAGCATCATCATGGGGGGCGGTCGTGGCTCCCGCCTCTATCCCCTGACCAAGGACCGCTGCAAGCCGGCTGTGCCGCTGGCCAGCAACTACCGCCTGGTCGATATCCCCATCAGCAACTGCCTTAACTCTGGTTTCAACCAGATCTTCGTCCTGACGCAGTTCAATACCGCCTCGCTCCATAAGCACATCCAGCAGACTTATAAGTTCGACGGTTTCGGCCGCGGCTTCGTCGACATCCTCGCCGCCGAGCAGACGGGCGACAAAGAGTCCTGGTATCAAGGCACGGCTGACGCGGTCCGCCAGAATCTCCATCACTATAACCTGAAGGACGAGGACCTGGTGCTCATCCTTTCGGGCGATCAGCTCTACCGTCTCGATTTCGACGAGCTTGCCCGCCAGCACATGGAGAACGCCGCCGACGTCACGATCGCGGCCAAGGCTATTCCGTCCGATCAGGTGAGCGCCCTCGGCGTCATGCGCGTCAACGCCGACCTCCGTATCGTGGAGTTCGTCGAGAAGCCCAAGGACCCTGCCGTCATCTCTTCCCTCATCCTTGGCGGCGCCGCCCGCGCGCGCCTGTCCGATAAGTCCGATAAGCCTTACTGCCTGGCCTCGATGGGTATCTACCTGTTCTCCGGTAAGGTCATGCGCGAGGCGCTGGCCGATCCGGCGCAGACCGACTTCGGCAAGGAAGTCATCCCGGGCCTGCTCGCCTCGAAGCGCATGATGGCCTACGTCTTTGACGGTTACTGGGAAGATATCGGTACCGTGGGGTCCTTCTGGGAGTGCAATCTCACCCTCACCGACCCGGTGCCTCCGTTCGATTTCTTCGACGGCCAGAATCCGGTCTACACCCACGCCCGCTACCTGCCTCCGGCTAAGCTCAACGGAGCCCGCTCACACCGCGTCCTCATGGCTGACGGCGCTGTCGTCGACGATGCCGAGCTCGATCGCTGTGTCATCGGCGTCCGCTCCGTCATCCGCGCCGGCTCCCGCCTTGAGAACGTGGTCATGATGGGCGCCGATTCGTTCGAGCGTCCGCACGACCTTGCCAAGAATAACGCCCTCGGTCGCCCCGACGTCGGCGTCGGCCCGAATTGCCTGATCCGCAACGCCATCATCGACAAGAATGCGCGCATCGGTGCCGGTTGTCGCCTCGCTCCTACCGGCCTGCCTGAGAAGTGGGAGACCGATGCCTTGTTCGTCCGTGACGGCGTGATCGTCGTCAAGAAGGGCGCCATCGTTCCTCCTGGCACGATCGTCGGGGAATGAAGACCTACGCCCGGACCTACTGGTTTACCTGGGCTTTCCTGGTGGTCGCCGCCGCCCTGACGGGCGTGGCTTCGTTGAAGGACGCGTTCTTCGGCGGGTTGTTTGCGGCGTTGCTTTCAGCCTTACTTACCCGCGTCTACGAGCGTAGTGGACCGCGCTACGCACCGCTCCTCGGCGCCACCGCTGGCACGCTCTGGGTGGTCGCGATGTTCTTCCGGATTCGCTGGTTCGGTTACGCCGACGACTTCGAGATGGCCCAGTGGACGCTGGGGACGGACATCTCGGTGCATGCCGCCGGTTTCGCCGGCGCGGCCTTGATGACGGCCTTGTTGGCCCGATATGATTTTCCGAAAGCGCTCGGCGGAGGCCTGCTGCTCGCCGCGGCGATGACGGTCGTGCCCTATGGCGTGATCGCATGGTTCGATCATCGCGTGGCTGGCCCCGTAGAATTGGTGGTACTGGTTTCGGCGGAGGCGGCGGCTGACGAAGGGCCGATTCGTCGGTCCGGCACGGTGCCTGCGAACCTGACGTCCACCGAGATCCTCTTTTTGAAGGAGCGTATGCTCGTCGTCGAGGGGCCGGGCGGCACCGAAGCGGTCGATGAGTCAGGTCGCCGTTATTGGCCGTTAGTCCGCCGCCGGCTTGTCTACGCCGGGAATCCCGGTGGACCGGTCCGCACCGTCCTCATTATTTTGCCTCCTGGCCTGGCCACGGCCGAGACCTGGAGCGTGCCGGTGCACAAAGACCCGAAGGGCCTCGCGCTCGTCACCCTTGGCGCCCGGAAGGACCTCAAGTTCTCGGGTGGACCGATCAGCCAAGCGGTGCGTCTCGACCTATCACTGACAGTCAAAACAAAGGACGACGTGGTGACCTACCAAAATCTGCAGGTCGAAACCTTCCGCAAGTCTCCGGTCGGAGATCTCTATAAGAGCGTGCTAACCCAGGGCATCGCGGCGGCATTCCCGACGAGCTTGGTCGACCCCAAGCCGCCGGCTAAGTCGGAAGAGAAGGCCAAGCCGCGGCGACCGAACTTTGGTAATGTCCCGGCGGCCAAATAGGCACCGTCAGGTCGACGAGCTCAGGAAGTCGCGGTACAGCCCCGCGTAGGCAGCTTGTAGTGCAAGAAGCTCATCGTGCGTACCCCGTTCGACGATGCGGCCTTCGTCGAGGACGATGACGCAGTCGGCTCGGCGGATCGTGCTGAGGCGGTGGGCGACCACGAAGCTGGTGCGACCCTTCATCAGGCGGGCGAGGGCGACCTGGAGTCGGGCCTCCGTGAGCGTGTCGACCGCGCTGGTGGCTTCGTCGAGCACGAGGATGCGCGGATTGGCCAACAGGGCCCGCGCGAAGGCGACCAGCTGCTGCTGCCCCATCGAGAGGCCGCGGCCCTTCTCGGAGCAAGGCGTGTGGATGCCGGCTGGGAGGTCTTCGATCAGGTCGAGGCAGTCCAAGTCACGGAACGCCTGCCGGATCTCTTCGTCGGTCGCGTCCGGGCGGGCCGACTTGACGTTCTCGGCGATGGTGCCCGCAAAGAGGAAGTTCTGCTGGAAGACGAAGCCCATCTGGCGACGTAGCGTCTCTTGGCGGATATCGGCGAGGTCATGGCCGTCGACCAGTACCTGGCCGCTGAGCGGTAGCTGGAACTTCGCCAGCAGGCCGACGATGGTGGACTTGCCTGAGCCCGTGTGTCCCACGAGCGCGATGACCTGACCGGCCTGTGCGACGAAGGAAATCCCATGGAGGACCGGCCGGTCCTGGATGTAGGCGAAGTGGATGTCGCGGAACTCCACTTGGCCCTGGAGCGGCGGGCATTCGGCAGCGGTCGGTTTGTCGGTCCAGGCGGGCGGGGTGTCGAGCAGGCGGAAGTAGCGTTCGGCGCCGGCCATCGCGAGCGTGGCTTCGGAAAGCTGTGTGCCGATAATCGTGATCGGAGAGAAGAACAGGTCGGCGAGGAAGAAGAAGGTCACGAGATCGCCGAGACCCGTACCGGTGCCCGAGAGCGCCGCCCAGCCGCCAACGCCGATGAGCGCGGCCATGAAGCCTTGGGCGTTGAGTTCGAGCAGAGGCAGGTAGAGGGCCGTGAGGCTGGCGGTCTTGACCACGTTGCCGGCGAGGCTGCGGACGAGGCGGGTGAAGATGCCGGCATTGGTGTCCTCGCGGGCGAAGCCCTGCGTCACGCGGATGCCTTGGACCGTCTCGGCGAGGGCGGAGGTCACGCGGGAGAAGGTTTCCTGCTGGACGCGTGATGCGTGGAGAATCTTGCCGCGGAAGAAGCCGTGCACCAGCAGGAGGCAGGGAACGATGGCCAGCAGCACGAGGAACAGCTGCGGATTGGCGAGCAGCATGAGCGCGGCCGCACAGCTCATCTGGCCTAACGACACGAAGGTGATGAAGAAGTTATTCTGGATCCCATTACGCATCGCCTCGATGTCCGAGATCATGCGACTGATCAGGCTGCCGTGGCGGCGGGCGTGGAAGAAGGAGAGCGGCTGCGTGAGCAGGTGGGCCATCAGCTTATCGCGCAGGTCACGCAGGACGTTCTCGCCGATCTGGTGGGCGAGGCGGATGCGCCAGTAGAGGGCGACGTCACCGACGATGAAGAAGACCGTGAAGAGGGCGAGCGCCCGGAAGGTCGCCGGGCCGTCACCGGTCGCCACAGGGCCCTTGATGATATATCCGACGAGCCAGGCGAGGCCGGGTAGCGCCATCGCACGGAAGACGCAGAGACAGAGCAGGGCGTTACGCATTCCTCGGTGTGGGCCGGTGAAGGCCAACAGGCGGGCGATGGTCGACCAGCGTAGCGGCAGGCGATCCGGCTCTTCTTCGTCGGGGCGGATGCGGCGGACCGCAATCTCGAGGCGATCCTGGCTCATGCGATGGCTCCTTCCGATTGGACGAGGATGGCGCGACGATAATGGCCGTCCTCGGCCATCAACTGTTCGTGGGTACCCCTCTGTACGAGCTTCCCGTGTTCGAGGACGAGGATCTGGTCGGCGCGGCGGAGGGTGCTGAGGCGGTGGGCGACGATGAAGGTCGTGCGGCCGACCATGGCGGCTTCCATCGCTTCCATGATCTCTTTCTCGGTTTCAGGGTCGATGGCCGAGGTCGGGTCGTCGAGCAGGAGGACGGTCGGCTCAAGCAGCAGCGCGCGGGCGATCGCGATGCGCTGGCGTTGGCCGCCGGAGAGGTTGACGCCGCCTTCGCCGAGGAAGGTCTCGTAGCCTTCGGGGAGCGCCACGATGAACGCATGGGCGCCGGCGATGCGGGCCGCGCGTTCGATGCGCTCCTGCGTGGCGTCGGGGTGGCCGAAGGCGATATTGGCGGCGATCGTGTTCGAGAAGAGGAAGTTCTCTTGGAAGACCATGCCCACCTGCCGGCGGAGTTCTTGGAGCGGCAGGGCGCGGATGTCATGTCCGTCGAGCGTCACGCGACCCGAGCGCGGGTCGTAGAAGCGTGGGATGAGCGAGAGCAGGGCGGACTTACCCGCACCCGTGGCGCCGGCGATGGCGATACGCTGGCCGGGTTCGGCGGCGAACGAGAGCGCGCGTAGCACCGTCGCGTTCTCCTGGTATTCGAAGCTTACATTTTCGAAGGCCACGCGACCGAGGAAGCGTCCCGGCGAAGTGGCGCCGGGTTCGGTCGCCACGCCGGGGTCGGTATCGAGGATCTCGAAGATGCGCTTGGCGCCGGCGAGCGAGACTTGGGCGTTATCGACGACCGAGGCGAGGGTGGTCACCTGGGCCGAGAACTGCTGCAGCAGGCCGGCGAAGGCCACCAGGCCGGTGCCTAAGGCGATTTCACCCCGGGCGACCATCCAACCTCCGTAGCCGATGAGGATGGCCATGGAGAGGCGATTGAGGCCGTCAATCACGGGCCAGAAGAGCGCGACTTCGCCGAAGACCTTACGCTTCTGGAGGCGGATATCCTCGCTCCAGCCGGCGAAGCGACCCATCACGCGTGATTCAAGCGCGAAGCCTTTGACGACTTGGATGCCTTGCACGTTTTCCGAGAAGCCCAGCACCATGCGGTCCATGAGGTCGCGGTTCTCCTCGTAGGCTGGGCGGACCTTGCGGGAGAAGCGGATCGCGAACCAGATCTGGAACGGTAGCACCGAGAGGCAGGCGAGCGTCAGGCGCCAGTCGGTACGCAGCATGTAGACCGAGCAGGCGACCAGGGTGATGGTGATGATGGCGAGCTGGAGGATCACGCCTTCGATGAAGAGCCGGATGGCGTGCGCGTCGGAGGTGACGCGGTTGATGATGGAGCCGCTGGCGTTGGAATCGAAGAAGCGGAAGCTCAGCTGTTGCAGCTTGGCGAAGACCTGTGAGCGGAGATTGACGACGATGCGGCCGTGCAGGAAGCGGACGGACACCAGCCCGAAGACGTACGAGATGATCGCGCGGAGGAGGGCCGCGACGAGGATGCCGGCGCCGAGCCAGACGAAGACGGCCTTATCGGAGGCGTCGGCCGGGACGAAGAAGGGTAGGTGCGGCGCGGGGACGGAGCGGTCGGCGCAGTGGCGGACGAAGTCGATGCCGACGCCGGCGAGGGCGATGACGGCGACCGTCAGGAAGACCACGGCCAGCTGCAGGCCGAGCAACTGCAGGCAGTCCGAGCGATACGACCAGGCGATGCGCAGCAACCGCCGCAGCGTGGCGTCACGGCTGTCGGCGGTCGAAGGGTCGGAGGCGGCGGGCATGCGCGTCAGGGCGCAGGCGGGCTTAGCGGATCATCTGGCCTTCCCGCGAAGCCTTCTTGCGGAATTCCGCGAGGATGCTTGCGGTGATGGGGCCGGGCTTGCCGGTGCCGATCTTACGGGCGTCGACTTCGATGACGGGGATGACCTCGGCGGCGGTGCCGGTGAGGAAGCATTCGTCGGCGTTCCAGACGTCGTAGCGGGTGATGTTCGTCTCGACGGTCGGGATCTTGAGGGCGGCGGCGATCTCGAGGGCGACCTGGCGGGTGATGCCCACGAGGGCGCCGGCGTGGGAGGCCGGGGTGATCAGGCGTCCTTTATGGATCAGGAAGACATTGTCACCGCTGCACTCTGCGACGTACCCCTGCTCGTTGAGCATGAGGCACTCGTGGAAGCCATGCTGCTGGGCTTCCATCTTCGCCATGATGTTGTTCAGGTAGTTGAGAGACTTGATCATCGGCGGCAGGGCGGCCGGGCTGATGCGGCGCGTCGGCGCGGTGATGATGCGCATGCCCGTAGCGTAGAGCTCCTCGGGGTAGAGCTTGATGGTGTCGGCGATGCAGACGATCGAAGGCTTCGGGCAGTTCTTCGGCGAAAGGCCCAGGTCGCCGAAGCCGCGGGAGACCACGAGGCGGATATAGCCGTCGGTCAGGTTGTTGCGGCGGCAGGATTCGCAGACGATCTCGGCGATCTCCTTGCGGGACCAGGGCATCTCGAGGCAGAGGGCCTTGGCGGACATCTCGAGACGCTCGAGGTGTTCGTCTAGGCGGAAAACGCAGCCCTGGTAGAGGCGGATGCCTTCGAAGATGCCGTCACCATAGAGGAAGCCGTGGTCGAAGACCGAGATCTTGGCCTCGGCCTTGGGGTAGAACTTTCCGTCGATGTAGACTTCCATGGTGGTGAAAAGGCCAAGTTGGCGGGTGAGAGCAGGTTTTTCCAGCCCGAAAGCCCCTTTAAGGGCGGCAATCTCCTCGTTCAGGCCGCTTCGCGGACGGTCAGGCGGAATTTACCCGAATCCTCGGGGGCGATCAGGCCG
>Ga0194048_10000599_pt1 | contig 17603 bp, 21 predicted proteins | sample JunL225m_MetaG_FD_161685 | JGI IMG/M metagenome (GOLD analysis project Ga0194048, IMG submission 161685) | Anoxic zone freshwater microbial communities from boreal shield lake in IISD Experimental Lakes Area, Ontario, Canada - Jun2016-L222-5m | ecosystem: Environmental > Aquatic > Freshwater >...
GCGCGATATTGTCGATCACCCGCCGGGTCTGGGCGGCCACGTCCTGCTGGCTGTAATCGATCTTGCCGGCGGGATCGAAGGGCAATGAGCCCGACACGAACACCAGCTTGCCGCTCTGGATCGCCTGGGAATAAGGCCCGATGGCCTTGGGCGCATCCGGCGATTCAATCAGGACTTTCTCGGCAAAAGCGGGCGAAGCGCAGGCAAGCGTCAAGGCCAGCGCGAGTGTGAATTTGCGCATCGTGGTCCCCCAAAAAGAAGAAGTGATTACTTCGCTAAACCGAAGCGGCTCTTGTAACGGGCATCCATGTCCGAGAGCGGGAAATAGATGAACACGTCGGTGGTGCCGAACTGGCGGTCCACCACGGCGCCGTCGCCGATCATGCAGCCGGCGCGGACATAGCCCTTGAGCAGCGGCGGCAGGGTGCGCAACGCCTCGCGCGGATCGACCGCATCGGCGGGCAGGCGGTTCATGTCCACGAACAGCTCAGGCCGCGCCTTGATGCGCACCTTTTCGGGCATGGGGTGATGGTGATGCAGGTAGGACAGCGGCAGCGCCATTTCCGTTACATCGGTGCCGGGCAGGGAAGCGCAGCCGAACATCACGTCGATGTCGAAACGCGCGACGTAGGCCATCAGGCCTTTCCACAAAAGCTGCATCGTGCCGGGGCGCGAGCGATAGCTTTTCAGCACGCAGGAACGGCCCAGCTCCAGATATTTGGTGCCCGCGGGCAAGCCGTTCAGCATGCCCGACAGGTCATATTCGCTGGCGGTATAGAAGCCGCCGGCACGCATGGCGTCCTTCTCGCGCGTCAGGCGATAGGTGCCCACGACCAGCGGCTGGCCGTCTTCGTCATGGGCGTCGCGGTCCACCACCAACAGGTGGTCGCAGACATCGTCATACTTGTCGAAGTCGCGGCGTTCCTCGCGCATGCGGGGCGAGGGGATGGCGCTCATCTCTTCGTAGAAAACCGAATAGCGCAGGCGTTGGGCCTGTTCGATCTCGTGCTCGGTCTCGGCCAGGCGCACTTCCAGCGCGCCGGAGATGGCCAGTACCGGCCACTGCTCCATGCGACCCTCAAAAGGTCCGGCTTCGTAGATATTGACCACGGTCGTTCCTGTTCGGTGCGGCCAAGTCCCCCCGACTCACCGCACCCTGGCTCCTGTCAGGGGCATAGACCCCAAATGCGACAGTTTGACAATTTTACCCCATCCGCGGGGCGGCGGGCAATGGATTGTGACAGTGATTAAGCCGGGTTAATGGCGGCTTTTCTATGTTGCCGCTCCAGCAGGGCGAACATCACCACAGCGGGAACCCCCATGGCGCCGCAACCGATGAAAAACAGGGCATAGGCGTTCATCAGGCCTATTTGGGCGGTCAGCCCCTCGATCACCGCGCCGGAAAAGCCCTTGAGGAATTTCCCCGCCAGGGCATAGGTCGAGGACAGCAGCGCGTATTGCGTCGCGGTATAGCCCAGGCTGGTCAGGCTGGACATGTAGGCGACCAGGGTCACCCCCGCCACGCTGATGGCAAAGTCGTCAAAGGCCATGACCGCCGAAAAGGCCACCACGTCCGATCCGGTCAGGGTCATCAGGGCGAAGGCGGCGATCCCCAGCCCCTGCAGCAGCCCGCCCAGAATAAGCGCGCGCATATAGCCCAGCCGCAGGGAAAGAAATCCGCCCGCCGCCACGCCCGCGAAGATGGACGCGATGCCAACGGTCGCCCGCACCGCCCCGATCACGTCCTTGCTCAGGCCCACGTCATGGTAAAACGGGTTCAGCATCGGCCCGCGCACAAAGTCGGGCAGCCGGTACAGGCTGATCGCCAGCAGCATCAGCAGGGCTGCGGCGCCATGGGTCTTGAAGAAGATGATGAAGGGCCCCGCCACGGCATCGAAAAAGCCGCGTGGCGTCCAGAGCGGCTTTTCCTTTTCCTTCTGCGCCATCACCGCTTCGGCGCGTTCCGGCTCCCGCGCGATCAGGCTGGCGATCAAGCCGATGCCCATCGCGACGCCGCAGATGGTGTAGGACAGGGGCCAGCCCAGATGCTGGGCCGACACTAGGATAAGAGAGTCGGTGCAGAGCAGCGCGACGCGATAGCCGATGGTGTTGGCGGAGGTCAGAAGCCCCAGCTCGTCCGGGCTTTTGGCGATCTCGATCCGCCAGGCTGATATGGCGATGTCCTGGGTGGCCGATGCGAAAGCGACCAGCAGTGCACAGGCCCCAAGCACCGTCAGGCCGTGACTGGTTCCCACCATCGCCATGGCGATGAGACCGATCGCCGTGAGCACCTGGGACAGCACCATCCAGCCCCGCCGCTGGCCCAGGAACTTGAGCGTGGGCACTCGGTCCAGCAGCGGCGACCAGGCAAATTGCAGGGAATAGGCGATGCCGACCCAGGAAATGAATCCGATGGCCTTGAGGGTGGTGCCTTCATCGCGCAGCCAGAAGCCGAACGTGTTGCCCACAAGCAGGAAGGGCAAACCTGACGAAAAGCCCAGCGCCAGCATCACCAGCACGCGCGGACTGAGATAATCCTTGAATGTGTGGCGCTTGCGCGCCGACGCCCCCGAAGCGGTCATGCCGCGACGATATGCGAACGCTCCTCGCTAGGGAACAGCATCAGGAACATTTCCTCCAGCTCGGCGGGGTCCACCGGCTTGGTCAGGAAGCCGTCCATGCCCGCCTCCTGGCAGACGCGCTTGCCGCCGTCCAGGGCATCGGCGGTCAGGGCCACGATGGGCGTGCGCCGCCGTCCGCTGCGCTGCTCGGCCAGGCGGATGGCGCGGGCGGCTTCGATGCCGTCCATGCCCGGCATGTGGATGTCCGTGAGCAGAAGATCAAATCCGCCATTCAGCATCGCCTGCACCGCGTCATTGCCGGTGGTGACTTCGGTGACGGTGTGGCCGCGGCGGCGCAGCAGCTCGCGGATCAGCATCATGTTGATGGGATTGTCCTCGGCCAGAAGGATGTGCAGGCCTTCTTCGGCGGACGGGGTGTGCACAATAGCAGGTCCCACGCTGCGCGCTTGTGGCGGATGGTCTTCCAGGAAGGGCGCGGGAATGGCGGGCGGATCGAAATCCGGCGCTTCGATTTCCCGCTGCACCACCGGCTGGTTCACCAGCGGCGGCAGGTCGTCGTGAATCTCCACGGGCACTTCGGCCACCGGCGCGATCTCGACGGGCGAGGGTGCTTCATACGGCTGATAGGCGGCCGGCGCATTGACGCGGCGGCTCAGGATCAGGCGCGTCACCAGCGAGGACTGGCGCACCGGCTTGACCAGGTAACCGGCAAAACCAAGGCTGCGCATTTCTTCCAGCGCGCCGCGCGCATTGGGTGTCAGCAGCACCAGCGCGGGGATCGAAGGATCGGGCTGCACCGTCAGGTCCGGCACATTGGTGGTGCCCGCATCAATCAGCACCGCATCGGTGGGGCCGGCCGGATCGGCGGGAATGCCGCCGGCCGCGGCGATCTGCAGATACATGCCTTCGCGCAGCGCCTTGTTGCGGCTCATTACCGCCACGCGCATGCCGGCCAGCGGCCTGCCGCCTTGCGCCGGGGTCACGACTTTGGCGGGCAGGGTGAACCAGAAGCAGGAGCCGCCCTCCGGGGCCGCGTCCACCGCGATCTCGCCGCCCATCGTGTCGACCAGCCGCTTGGAAATCGCCAGGCCCAGGCCGGTGCCGCCGAACTTGCGCGCATGGCTGGAATCGGCTTGGACGAATTCCTCGAAAATCTCCTGGCGCTTGGCGGGCGGCACGCCCACGCCGGTGTCGCGCACATCGAAGCGCAGCATCTCGCCCATCTGCTTGACCTCGACGCAGACGCCGCCGCGTTCGGTGAACTTCACGGCATTGCCCATCAGGTTGGTGATGACCTGACGCAGGCGCCCTTCATCGGCCATGATGGTTTGCGGCACGTCGGGTGCAACAATGGCGGTGACCTCCACGCCCTTGGCATGGCCGCGCGGGCACAGGAGCTCAGTGATGTTGCACATCATGGTGCGAAGATCGACTTCATCCTCGTCGAGCTGCAGCATGCCCGCTTCGATTTTCGAAAAGTCCAGTATGTCGCCGATCAGGGTCAGCAGCGCTTCGCCCGACTGGGTGATGGCTTCCGCATAGGTGCGCTGCTCGGGGCGCAGTTCGGTTTCCAGCAGCAGGCGGCCCATGCCCAGCACGCCGTTCATGGGCGTGCGGATTTCGTGGCTCATGGTGGCCAGGAAGCCGGATTTGGCGCGGCTGGCCTCTTCGGCATTGTCGCGCGCTTCAGTCAGCGCATCTTCCAGGATCTTGCGGTCGGTGATGTCGCGGCCCACGCTTTGCACTTCCACCAGCCGTCCATGGGAATCGCGCACCGCGAAATCTTCCCAGGAGATCCAGCGATAGCCGTTGGTGGTCTTCACATGCTGGTCATAGCGGGCGCGGTTACGGCCCGACTCCAGAAAGCTGCCGAACAGGGGTGCGCGGCTTTCCGGATGCGGCTCGGCCGCGAAGGGATAGCCGATCGCGCGCGCCGGATTGATCCCGAACAGCTTGAAGAAGGCATCGTTGCCATAGGTCAGGCGGCTGGCGCTGTCGCGGCGGAAGATGGCGTCGCCCTGCGCGTCCACCAGGCCCTTGTAGCGCGCCTCGCTCTGGTTCAGGCGCGCATTGATGGTGGCGGCATTCTTGAGCGAGACTTCCAGGCGCCCGGCGATGGTTTTCAACTGCGACGCCTGGCGCGACAGGGTCTCGCCGCGCTCGCGCGCCATCAAAAGCGTGTTGAGCACAAAGGCCAGCGCCACGGCCAGCAGCGCACCGAAACTGGCGGGCGAGATCAGGGTCAGCTGGCCCGTCAGCACGACATTGGCCAGCGCCGCCACCAGCATGACGCCGGCAACGCTGCCAAAAACGATGCGTATGATCCGCGCCAACACCTTCGGATACGGCCTTATTGCTGGGTTTCTCAGGACCAGTGTGCCCCCTGTTACCTTCAGAAACGCTTAAAGTTCCGGATGTTTTGTTAACCCGGTCGGGCGGGGGGGCGGCAGGACCGATCGAATCCGAAAATATATTGAAAACAAAGGCTTGTGGCCAAGTTTCGGCACCGTCACAAAAGCTTTGCAAGACTGTGATGTTCGTGGCGTGGGCCGGGTGTGAATTGCGCCCGATTATGACTTCCCGGGGCCGTTTTTTGACAGATATCAGCTTGAGCGAAACGTCCGCCCTAACCGCCAGAGTCGAGACCGCGCGCAAGGCAGGTGCGGGGGATTTTCGCTTCCGCATGATGGCGCTGGCCGCGGCGTTGGCGGTGCTGGCGATCTTCGCCGGGGTCATCACCTCGCTGGTCGTCGGCTCCATGCCGGCCTTCAAGGAATTTGGCTTCAGCTTCATCACCACCGAAGCCTGGAGCCCGACCCGCGAACGCTTCGGCGCGCTGGCGCCCATCTATGGCACCTTGGTCACCAGCATCATCGCCATGGTCATCGCCGTACCGGTGGGTATCGGCATCGCCATTTTCCTCACCGACCTTTGCCCGCGGATGCTGCGCCGCCCGATCGGCATCGCGGTTGAACTGTTGGCCGGCATTCCCTCCATCATCTATGGCATCTGGGGCTTCTTCGTCTTCGCGCCCTGGTTCCAGCTGCATGTGCAGGAGCCGGTCGCCACCGCAACCGCCGACATCCCGGTGCTGGGCACCCTGTTCGGCGGCGTGACCTTCGGCATCGGCACCTTCACCGCCGGCCTGATCCTGTCGATCATGATCCTGCCCTTCATCTCGGCGGTGACGCGTGACGTGCTGGAAACCGTGCCCAGCGTGTTGAAGGAAGCGTCCTATGGCCTGGGCGCCACCAGCTGGGAAGTGATGTGGAAAGTCTGCCTGCCCTTCTGCCAGACCGGTGTGGTGGGCGGCGCGATGCTGGCGCTGGGCCGCGCCCTGGGCGAAACCATGGCCGTCACCTTCGTGATCGGCAACGCCCACAAGATTGCGCCCTCGCTGTTCGCGCCGGGCACCTCGATCTCGGCCAGCATCGCCAACGAATTCACCGAGGCGACCGGGGACCTATATCGCTCGGCGCTGATCGAGTTGGGACTTCTCCTTTTTGTCATCACCTTTATCGTCCTGGCCTGCGCCCAGCTGATGCTGCGTCAGATGGAAAAGGGCAAGGGGAAGTAAATGACGGTCGCGGCGTCGCGCACATCGAAAATGCTGTATTTCCGCCGCCGCCTGGCCAACACGGTGTTCATCGTGCTGTCCACCTGCGCGGCGATCTTCGGCCTGGTCTGGCTGACCTTCATCTTGGGCGGCCTTCTGGTGGACGGCGTCTCGGCGCTGTCGCCGACCCTGTTCACCGAAATCACCCCGCCCCCGGGCAGCAAGGGCGGCCTTGCCAACGCCATCGGCGGCAGCATCCTGATGAGCCTGATCGCGGTCCTGGTCGGCACGCCCATCGGGTTGTTCGCCGGCACCTACCTGGCGGAATATGCCCGCCACAGCCGGCTCGCTTTTGTGGTGCGCTTCGTCAACGACATCCTGCTGTCGGCACCATCCATCGTCATCGGCCTGTTCGTCTATGAACTGGTGGTCGTTCGCATGGGCCATTTCTCCGGCTGGGCCGGCGCCGCCGCCCTGGCCGTGATCGTCATCCCGGTGGTGGTGCGCACCACCGAGAACATGCTTCTGCTGGTGCCCAACGGCCTGCGCGAAGCGGCCAGCGCGCTGGGCGCGCCGCAGAATTTCGTCATCAAGCTGGTAACCTGGAAGGCCGCCCGCGCCGGCATCATCACCGGCATATTGCTGGCGGTGGCCCGCATATCCGGCGAAACCGCGCCGCTGCTGTTCACTGCGCTCGGCAACAGCGGCTGGAGCTGGGATGCCAGCGCGATGAACCAGCCGATGGCCAGCCTGCCGGCCGTCATCTACACCTTCGCCACCGGCCCCTATGAAGACCAACATTCCCTGGCCTGGGCCGGCGCGCTGCTGATCACCGCCACGGTCCTGGTGCTTTCCATCCTTGCCCGCCTGCTTGAAAACAAGAAACGGACCTGATCCATGGATACCGCAGTTCATCTGACCGCCGAACATCAGGCCGCCACTGCCACGGGCGACAAGGCCAAGATCGACATCAAGGATCTGAGCTTTTTCTACGGCGCCACCAAGTCGCTGAAGAACATCAGCCTGCCCCTGATGGAGCGGAAGGTGACGGCCTTCATCGGCCCGTCGGGTTGCGGCAAGTCCACTTTGCTGCGCGCCATCAACCGGATTTTCGAGCTGTATCCCAACCAGCGGGCCGAAGGCGAAGTCCTGATGGACGGCGAGAACTTGCTCAAGACCAAGGATCTCAACCTGCTGCGCGCGCGCATCGGCATGGTGTTCCAGAAGCCAACTCCGTTCCCCATGTCGATCTATGACAACATCGCCTTCGGCATCAAACTGTATGAACGCATCCCGCGCTCGGAGATGGATGGCCGCGTCGAATCCGCTTTGACCCGCGCCGCTTTGTGGGGCGAGGTCAAGGACAAGCTGAACGCCTCGGGCCTGTCACTGTCCGGCGGCCAGCAGCAGCGCCTGTGCATTGCGCGCAGCGTGGCCACCCGTCCCGAAGTGATCCTGATGGACGAGCCCTGCTCGGCGCTGGATCCGATTTCCACCGCCAAGGTGGAAGAGCTGATCGAGGAGCTGGCGGCCGACTACACCATCGTGATCGTCACCCACAACATGCAGCAGGCCAGCCGCGCCAGCGACTTCACCGCCTTCATGTATCTGGGCGAGTTGATCGAGTATGGGCCGACGGAAAAGATCTTCACCGCGCCCGACAACAAGCGGACGGAACAATACATCACTGGCCGTTTCGGCTGATCCTGCGCAGATCGCGAATTGAAAAAGGCCGCCCTATCAGGGCGGCCTTTTTGTTTTCAGACGTAATCGGCCGCGAGCGTTTCGTCGCGCAGCGATGCGTTGCCGGTGGCGCGCAAGACCAGCGTAACCAGCCAGCTCACCACCAGGTTGACAGCCAAGGCGCTGAGCGCGGCGTAACAGGGCACCGTCGTTCCGAAGAGCTGCAGCGGATAGACCGAGCTTTTGAAGCTCAGCTCCGCCACCATCCAGGTCCCGACGCAGACACCCGCCGCCCATCCTGCCAGCAGTCCCCTGGGATCAAGGCGCACATACAGCCCCAGCAGCACCGCGGGCACGGTCTGGCAGATCCAGATGCCGCCCAGCAATTGCAGCTGAATGGCGTAAGTGGTCTGCATTTCCAGCACGAAGAACAGCGCGCCCAGCTTGGCGGCAAAGGCCACCAGCTTGGCGACCTTGGCTTCGGTCTGCGGTGTGCAGTCGGGCGCGATGAAATCCTTGAAGATGTTGCGGGTGAACATGTTGCCGCAGGCGATGGCCATGATGGAGGCCGGCATCAAGGCGCCGATGGCGATGGCCGCAAAGGCAAAGCCTGCGAACCATCCGGGGAACATGTGCAGGAACAGCGCCGGTACCGCGAAATTGTTGCCGAAGCTTTTGAAGCCCGCGGCATATTCCGGCATCTCCTTCACGCCCGACGCGATGGCCATGTAGCCCAGCAGTGCGATCAGCGCGAGCGCTACCGAATAGGCCGGCAGCACGATGGCGTTGCGGCGGATGACATGGCGGCTGGACGATGACAGCAGCCCGGTCACCGAATGGGGATACAGGAACAGCGCCAGCAGCGAGCCGACGGCCAGCGACATATAGGCAAAGCCCGCGCCCAGACTGCCCTCCGGCGCCGGCGGCAACAGCAGCTGCTTGGCCGGTACCGCCGCGAAGATCTTGGCGTAACCGCCCAGCTGCGCCGGGATGATGATGATCGCCGCCAGCACGGTGATGTAGACCAGCAAATCCTTCACCACCGCGATCAGCGCGGTGCCGCGCAAGCCGGAGGTATAGGTGAAAGCCGCCAGTACGCAGAAAGCCGCGATCAGCGGCACCGATACGCTGCCCAACAGCGGCACGGTCACGGCATAATCCAGTCCCAGGGCCGCGATCACCACCTGCATGCCGACAAGCTGCAGGGCGATATAGGGCATCACCGCCACCAGGCCGGTCACCGCCACCGCCAGCGCCAGGCCGCGATGGCCAAAGCGCCCGCGCACGAAATCGGCCGCGGTGATATAGCCGTGCTTGTTCGACACCGACCACAGGCGCGGAAACGCCATGAACAGCATCGGATACATCAGCGCCGCATAGGGGACGGCGAAGAAGCCGTTGGCGCCGGCGCCAAACATCAAGGCCGGGACCGCGATGAAGGTATAGGCGGTGTAAAGATCGCCGCCCAAAAGGAACCAGGTGATCAGGGTGCCGAAGCTGCGCCCGCCCAGGCCCCACTCATGCAATTGCGAAAGATCGCCGGCGCGCCAGCGCGAACCAAACAGGCCCAGCAGCGCCACGAACAGGAACAGGGCCATGAAGACGATGATGGTGATGTTCATTTGCCTTCGCCCGACTTCTGGCTCTGCTGCCAGTAATAGACCGGCACGATGCAGAGCGAGGTCAGCACGATGCCGAAGATCTGCCACCAGTAGAAAAAGGGAATGCCCAGAAGCTGCGGCTCGAGGCGGTTGTAGAACGGCACCCACAGGAAGGCGGCATAGGGCACCGCCAGAAACAGATAGACAGGATGGAATTTCAAGCGGTCCCCCTCAACTCGGCCGCGCCGGTGCGCAGTGTTTCATGCACTATGCATTTTATTGCGGAGGCACGAAATCCTGGCCTTCGGGCGCCTTGCTGGGATCCTTGGGCACATAGCGGATGGTTTGTACCGGGCCTTCGCCCACCAGCATCAGGACCACCGGACCGGTTTCGGCCTTGGCGCCGTCCCAATGGATTGTGTTCGGCACATCGGTGACATAGGTGCCGGCCGGCACCGGATACATCTGGCTGGGATCATAATGGGTGCTGGATGACACCCACCATGTACCCGACACGACATAAGCGTAGCGCGGTGTGGAATGGGAATGGGGCGTGGAGTTGTGACCCGGCATCCACCGGATCAACACGCCATAGATGCCTGGCTTGCTGGGATCGCCGAACAACGTTGCGCTCTGCGAACCTTCGCCGCCTTTCCAGGGAATATCCTTGCCGAACACCAGCGGAATATGGCCGGGGTCCGGCAAGGGAATCTTGGTCGTCGGCCCCTGGGTCAGGAGTTGCTGCTGCGTTTCGGCCGAAGCCGGAATCGCCAGCAGTCCCAACACAGCGGCGGTCAGTAGGATGCGCATGCGCGATCCCTCAGCGCGGCGGGCCCATGTCCTTGCCGTTTTCATCCACGCCCTGGGTGGTGTTGGGGCCGGTGCCGGCCAGGACCAGCACGGCGGGTTCTTTCTCGCCGGTGCGCGCGCCATCCCAATGGACGCCCCTCAGTATGTCGACCGCAACGGTGCCCGCATGGACCGGATAGGTGGTGCGCTCGTCATAGACCTTGCTGGTCGACGTCCACCAGGTGCCGGACACGACATAGGCGAAGCGTTCATTGTTGTGATAGTGCGGCTTGGAGAAATTGCCCGGATACCAGATGTATTTCACCATGTACGGGCCCGGCTTGGCCGGATCGCCATAAAGGTAGCACATCTGCATCTTACCGACTTCGCCGGTGCACTTCTGATCCTTGGGCAAGGTCGCGGTGACGCTGGCGGGATCGGGGACCGGGCCGCTCGGATCATTGACGGTCACACCGACCTTGGGATCCTTCTGGGCCATGACGCCGGTGATGCCGGCGGCGCCCAGCGCGGCGCCAACGCAAGTGGCCAAGGCAAGCTTGATGACGGAACGCATATTGGTCTCCCCATAAAATTATGGAGAGGATGATAGGCGGGAACTGTGACGGGCCGCAACGCAACCCGTCTTCGCTGTTGCAGCGAAACTAGGCCGCTTTTTTGCCCGCAAAAACCAGGCCTAGACCGGCCAGCACGGCCACGACACCCGCGGCGGTGGGAATCCAGACAGTGTGGTTTTCCTGGGCGTTGATCTCCAGGGGGCCGGCCTTCACGATCGGCTTGGTTTCGGTCCAGCTCACATGGCTGATGAACAGCCCGCCGATACCCAGAACAATCAGAACAAGGCCCAAAATCGCGATCGGCTTCATGAATCTCTCCCTCAATAGGAGGGAAACACCGGGCGGGAACCAAAGTTCCCTAGCGATAGCTCTTGTCGTCGATCTTGCTCAGGTCGGTGCCGTTCATCACCCCGATGGTGACGATGGCATAGGTAAAGACCTCGGTGCCCGGCTCCAGATGGCCGTTGATGGCTTTCTCGCCGGTGCCCAGGCTCATATGGGCGTGCACCACGCCGTTCACGACATAGCCGTTCATGCCGATCAGGTCACAAGGCGTTGTCAGCGACTTGGTGAAGATGTTGCGGGTGGGAAAGTCCCGGTTGTTGATCTGGTGGACGTGATAGCCGCGCAAGCTCCCGATGCCCGCCAAGATGACACCGTTCCTGATGTTCTCCTTTTTCACCATCTCTTCGATGCCGTGCAGCAGGTCGACCTTGTTCTTCACCCGGATCACCACGACGCGCTCAAACTGTCCGTTGATCGTATAGGCGTCGGGCACGGACGGATCGTTGGGTTTGGCGTCCGCCGGGGTCACGGGATTCTGGATCACCGTGACCTGGGCCTGTGCGGGTGCGGCCAGCAGAAGAAGGGCAAGCGCAGCGGGCAATTTCATGGGGTTCGCCTCTTTGGGTCTGCCGTCAGTATGACGCATCGGGCGCGCGCGCGAATAGGGCTTGCACGTACCGGTGCCCCGTGACGAAATCGCGCCATGCTGCCCGATCCCTTGAGCACCGCCCAATTCCTGCTGCAAAGCGGCCGCGTGCCCGAAGCGCGCGATGTGCTGTCACGGGCCATTGCCAGCGGACAGGGCGGTGCGCCGGTTCACAGCCTGCTCGGCCTGGTGCTGCACCAGTTGGGTGATTTGCAGGGTTGCCACCGCGAACTGCGCCAGGCGGTCCGGCTGGCGCCGCAGGACGGCGCGGCGCAGTTCGCGCTGGCCTCCATCGCCGCAGCGCTGGGCGAGGAGGAAGAAGCCGAAGCCGCCGCCCGCCGCGCCATCAAGCTGGGCATGGACGACATCCATTCCTATGTCCTGCTGGGACGGCTGTTCAACAAGCAGGGCCGATTTGAAGAAGCCGAAATCGCCTGGCGCAAGGCCGTGCGCAAGAATCCCGCTCATGCCCAGGCCCAGCGCGAGCTGGCACAGCTGGTCTGGATGCTGACCGGCGATCTGGCGAAGGCGCGCGCCGAACTCGATGCCGCGCCGCAAAGTCATGACATTGTCGCGGTGACGGTGCGTCTGTTGCAGGACGCCGGCGACGAAGCGGGCGCCTGGGCGCTGGTATGCAAGGCGGCCGACCTCGATCCCTCGCTGAATGTGCTGGCGGCGCGCACCGGGTTGAAATTCGATCCGCAGGATTCCGACCGGCGGCTGGCGGCCGCGGCGCCCGGCATCACGCCCCAGGCGCGCGCGAAGGCGGAAATCGAAGTGGACCTGGCGCTGGGGCGCATCGAACAGGCGATGCGCCGCGCGGAAGCGCTGCATGCGGCGCGGCCCAGCGACCAGCATGCCACCGCGCTGCTGGCGATGGCGTGGCGGTTGGCGGGCGATGCCCGCTACACCGCGCTGTATGACTATGACCGGCTGGTGAAAAGCTATCGCATCACTCCGCCGCAAGGTTGGAACAGTCTGGACGATTACCTGCGCGATCTGGGCGAGGCGCTGGATATGATCCACGGTCCCTTGACCCATCCGGTGGGGCAATCCTTGCGGCATGGCAGCCAGACGATGCGCAGCTTGCAGGACTATCCCGATCGGGCGATCCGCGCGCTGTTCGCGACAATCGATGCGCCGATCCGCGCCCACATCGCCGCCATCGGCGAGGGCGCCCAGGATTACGATTTCGGCGGCGCCTGGTCGGTGCGTCTGAACAGCGGCGGTTTCCACATCAACCACATCCATCCCGAAGGTTGGCTGTCATCGGCCTTCTACGTGCGGGTGCCCGAAAAGATGGAAAGCCAGCAAGGCTGGCTGAAATTCGGCGAACCCGGCCCGCCGACATCGCCGCCGCTGGCGCCCGACCACCTGGTCAAGCCCGAGCCGGGCCTGATGGTGTTGTTTCCGTCGAACATGTGGCACGGCACCGTGCCCTTCACCGCAGACGACAAACGCCTGTCCTGCGCCTTCGATATCGTGCGGCGGCAGCCCTAACCGCGCCGGACATAGCAAAAGCGGTTGAAGTCCACATCATCCACGCATTTGGGGCTTGCCTGATCGTGCCGATAGCCCAGCGCCTTCATGCACTCGGCGGCTTCGGCGCCGACGGCATCATGGGCTTCTTCTCCGCTCAAGGTGGCCGAACCGGCTTTGGAGGGCGCCTTGGCGATGCAGCGCTGCAGATTGGCCTCGCTGTTGTCGGGAGAACAGGCCGACAGGGCTAATACGGCCGCAAATACAATCATGTCGCCGGCGCACATGCGCCATCCGCGGTTCTTGTCAGTCAAGGTCATTCCTTCGTGCAACGCGCTTCATCAATATACGAAACGATCAAACGGTCCTATCGTTTGACGCCACCGCAGATGTCAAACAGCACCCACCGTACAGTCACGCCCGGTGAAGGATCTGCGCGGCTATTGCCCAGACGGCGCGGCGCCGTCCTGGTCCTCGTAAAATGCTTTCACGCTCACCCGTGCCACACCGCGCCGCTGCATTCCCAGCTCCCGCGCTGCCGCGGTGGAAACGTCGATGACGCGGCTTTTGGCGTGCGGGCCGCGATCTGTTACGCGAACCTTGACCGATCGCCTGTTGCGCAGGTTTGTGACCCGCACGACCGTGCCGAACGGCAACCAGGGATGGGCGGCCGTAAACGCCTCTGAATCGAAATTGCTCCCGCTGGCGGTCATTTTCCCGTCATGTCTTTGCCCGTAATACGAGGCTGGCCCGCTTTGGATGAAATAGGCCAGCGGCTTGTCCACTTCAGCGATGTGCCGATGATGGCGGGCCGCAGGATGGGCGGCCGCAGATCCGGCCACCATGCATCCTATCAGGAAGATCACCAGTGGCCGCATGTCCTATGCCAGATGCGTCAGGCGGCGATAGGACAGCGCTTCGACAATGTGCGGCTTCGCGACTTTGGTCTCACCGGCCAGGTCGGCCAGGCCCACAATATTGAACTGGCCCCCGCCGCTGTCGCCGACATGGACCTGAACGGCCACCTCGCGGGCCTCAATACCCTGAAAAGCAACGGCGTAGACGTTCGCGACAGTCATCCAGATCCCCGGCCGGCGGGGAGCCTAGCGGCGTTTTCCGAACCGGCAAAGCGGTATAGAATGGCGGCGGCTTTAGAGGGCTGTCGCATGAAACACTGCGTCATGACATTGGCGACTTTCGCGCTCGCCTTTTGCCTGCCCGCATCCGCGCATGAACCCGCGCCGCCGGCCAACGCGCCGGGCATGGCGGTGGAAAGCATAATCGTCACCGCGCCCAAGGACCGTCCCGAACGCCAGCTGGAAGACTTCATTATCGCCCATGCCGCGCCTTCGCCTTACCTGCGCAAGATCGCGCGCTGGAATACCGGCATCTGTCCCCTGACCATCGGCCTGCCGCCCAAGCTGAACTTTTATGTCAACCAGCGCATCATCCGCGTGGCGACTGCGGTCGGCGCGCCCCTGGACCAGAAGGAGCCGTGCCGTCCCAACGTCATCGTCGCCGCCACGCCCCAGCCGCAGGCGGCGCTGGACCTGATCCGCGAAAAGCGCCCGGTGCTGTTGGGCTATCACTACACCTCGCGTGAAAAAGAACTGGCGACCATGACCCGCGCCATCCAGGCCTGGTACTCGACCGCGACCCAGGATTTCTATGGCTTTGTTCAGTCCGACGGCGGCGCCTACAATGTGAATGTCATGGATTACATGCGCGAGCAGATGGGCTTCGCGTCCGTGCATGTCAGCGGCAGCCGGACGGGCGACGGGCTGAAAAGCCAGTTCACCACCGCCATGATCCTGGTGGATTCCAGCAAGATCGGCGGCCAGGCCATCGGTCCCATCGCCGACTACATCGCCATGCTGGCGCTGGGCCAGGGACAATATTACGACGAATGCCAGCCGGTGCCGACCATCACCAATTTCCTGGCGCCCAAGTGCGAAAGCCCCATGAAGCCCACCGGGCTCACCGATGTCGACATGACCTATCTGCGCGGCCTGTACCACATGTCGCCGGGCGGATCGTATTTGCTGGAGCGCAGCTCCATCGCCTATGCGATGAAGAAGGAATTGGGCGGGTACTAGGACTGCTTGAACGGATCGCGCAGTCCGCCCATGCGCGCCAGATCCGCCTGCATGCGCGGCATGGCCATCGCCACGAGCCCCCAGCGGTGAACCGCCAGAAGATTGTTGATGCGCATTCCGATCAGGAACAGCGCAAAGGGCTTTTGGGGATGGGCCTACTGATGTCCGGGAATGATCGCCATGCGGCGATCATGACCTATTCCGGCGCGACCGTCACCTTGATGCCGTCGGTCTCGTTGCTGCAGATCACCTGGCAGGACAGACGCGAATTCGGCTCGACCGCCAGTGCCATGTCCAGCATGTCGATTTCCGCTTCCGACGGGGCAGGTAGCTTCTCGAACCAGCCGTCATTGATATAGACGTGGCAGGTGGCGCAGGCGCAGGCGCCGCCGCATTCCGCCGCGATGTCCAGCCCGCCGTCACGCAGGATTTCCATCACGCTCCAGCCGTCGCGGCCTTCCAGCGTGTGTTCCTTGCCCTGGCGGTCGATGGCGTGGATCTTCACGAGACACCCAATTTCTTTTGCAGGTTGGACGACGAGGTCGTGTACTGGAAGCGCAGCTTTTCGTTCGGCCGGGCAATGTGGAATGCCGCTTGGGCCATCAGGGCGGCTTCATGGAAGCCGGACAATATCAGCTTCAGCTTGCCGGTATAGGTGTTGATGTCGCCGATGGCGAAGATGCCCGGCGTCTTGCTTTCAAAGCGCGCGGTGTCCACCGGGATCAGGTTTTCATTCAGGTTGATGCCGAACTCGGCAATCGGGCCCAGCTTGATGGTCAGGCCGAAGAAGGGCAGGAACGTATCGACTTCGTGATGCCACTCGTTCTTGTCATGGCCGGCCAGGGTCACGCCGGTCATCTTGCCGGGCTCGCCATGGATCGCCTTGACGCTGGCGACATGGAATTTGACTTTGCCTTCCTTCTCCAGCTCGCGCATCTGGTTGACGCTGTGGGCGGCGGCGCGGAAGCCGTCGCGGTGATGGACAAGGGTCATGCTCTTGGCCAGCGGCGCCAGGTTGATCACCCAGTCCAGCGCGCTGTCGCCGCCGCCGGCGATCAGGATGTTCTTGCCGCGGAAGGTTTCCATCTTGCGCACGGCGTAATGCACGCCGATGCCGTCGCCGGCATTTTCAAAACTCTCGATGCCCGGCACCGGGGGGCGCTTGGGCTGGAACGAACCGGCGCCCGCCGCGATCACCACGACGGGGGCGATCAGCTCGGTGCCGGCGTCGGTCTTCAGCTTCCAGCGGCCGTCGGGCAGCTTTTCCAGGCCCGTCGCCATTTCGCTGAAATGGAATTGCGGATCGAACGGCTTGATCTGTTCCAGCAGCTTGTTCACCAGCTCCTGCCCCGTGACGATGGGCAGGCCCGGAATGTCGTAGATCGGCTTTTCCGGATACAGCTCGGTGCACTGGCCGCCCGGACGATCCAGAATGTCGATCAGGTGGCACCTCAGATCCAGCAGCCCCAGCTCGAAAACGGCGAACAGGCCGATGGGGCCTGCGCCGATGATGGCGACGTCGGTTTCAATGGGGGCAGCGGTCATCGGGTAATCCACACCTAACTTCATGTATTGGCTGGGAAAACGTCGCCCTTATAGTGTAAAAATAGCCAAGCCAACAACCCCCGCCTATAACAGTGCTGCGATGCAAAATGACGCCCCCCTGAAGATGGCCCAAGCCTGCGGTTCCATGCCGGAGTTGCGAGAAGCCATTGATGCCCTGGATGTCAGGCTTGTGGCGCTTTTGTCGGTGCGCCAGGCCTATATCGAACGGGCGGCCGAGCTGAAAACCGGCCGCGACCAGGTGCGCGATCCGGCCCGGATCGAGGATGTGGTGGCCAAGGTGATCGCCGAAGGCCGCAAGGCGGGCCTGAGCCCGGATATTGCCGAACCGGTGTGGCGGGCGCTGATCGAAGCCAGCATCGCGCACGAGTTCGAAGCGTTCGATAAGCGCTGAAAAGCCTCTTTTTAGGCGGCCAGATATTCTGCGATGAAGGCCTGCACCGCTTCGCCTTCGACGCGCAGCGCTTCGATCACCTGGATCGCGCGGTCGGGATTGGTGATGGGATCGATCGGCTCGGCATCGGCCGCGGCCTCGCCCATGGCAAAGGCGCCGACGCCGCGCGCCGCGCCCTTGATGGTGTGGGTGACTTCGCGCCACTTGCGGGTATCGCGCTGTTCCAGGACGCCTAGCAGCTGGTCGACCATCTCGCTCACCTGGCCGTCGAACAGCTTCAGGATCTCGGCATTCAAGGTCTTGTCGCCGCCGGTGTAGCGGGCGAGGTGGGACAGATCGACGGGCGCATTGGCC
>Ga0194048_10000600_pt1 | contig 17584 bp, 31 predicted proteins | sample JunL225m_MetaG_FD_161685 | JGI IMG/M metagenome (GOLD analysis project Ga0194048, IMG submission 161685) | Anoxic zone freshwater microbial communities from boreal shield lake in IISD Experimental Lakes Area, Ontario, Canada - Jun2016-L222-5m | ecosystem: Environmental > Aquatic > Freshwater >...
ATTACCTCCTGCGCCACCGATACCACCCGCAGTGTTGGTGGCGCAGGAGGTAATGGTGCACCAGGATGTGGTGGAGGTGGAGGTGGCGGCGCAACTACAACAAACACAACTATAGCACCCGGCGGTAACGGAGGTGGTGGTTTTGTTTATATCATAACAACTTAACTATGCTAGACTTTAACCATATTCTCGCAACACCAGGATTTGATGTTCAATACTTCGGTCAAGCGACTTCATCAAACGACCAATTTCAAACATGGCTTAAACCACGTGGCATAAAAAATGTTTATATGTTTGGCGTTGGTGGTGGATCATCAGGTGTAGTGGGTGTTAACACAGCCACATCAAACGCAGGAGGTGCAGGAGGTGCATCAGGAGCACAATCTGCTGTATTTCTTCCAGCAATGTTTGTTCCTGATATTCTATATGTTCAAACTGGCGCTGGCGGTCAACAACCATCAGTACTTGTGTCGGGGGCTGTGCAAGTTTCTGGTAGACTTTCATTAGTATCAATTCAACCTAATTCCGCAATATCTGCCGCAGAGTTATTGCTGTATGCTCCTGGCGGTACTACTGTTGCTGGTGCAATAGCTACAATTGCACAAATGCCTTTGGCGGCTAGAGGAATTTATTCACTTTATGCTGGTCAAGCAGGTACAGCAGGCGGTGCAACACAAACTGTTGGCACAGCACTTGCATTTCCAGTGACGGGTATAATGGTTATGGGTGGCACAGGTGGTGGTGGATCAGGTGCCGCTCCCGGAGTGGGAGGTAGCATAACACAACCAACAAACTGGTTTGGCTCAAGTTATCTTTTGCCAACAACTACAGGAGGTACAGCCGCATCAGGTGCAACCCCTGCTGGTGCGGGCAAGAGTGGACATATTGTTCCGTATTTCTTAATGAATTATGGTGGGCAAGGGGGCGGTGGTGCTAGTGCTACTAGTGGTGGTATTGCTGGTGCTGGAGGCAATGGTGCACCAGGTTGCGGTGGTGGTGGTTCGGGCGGCGCATCTAGCACAGCTGGTATAACGACTTTAGGCAGACCAGGCAACGGTGGCAATGGTTTTGTATTAATTATAAGTTGGTAAATCATGTTAGACTTTAATCACATTCTCTCTACACCTGGATATGACGTTCAATATTATCAAGGTATGTCAGCCACTACTTTCATACAATTTACCACTTGGCGTAAACCACGAGGTGTGAATTGGATTTATATGTTCGGTGTCGGTGGTGGCGGCGGTGGTGGTGCAGCTAGAAATAACAGCAACACCCAACCCGGTGGTGGTGGCGGTGGTTCAGGATCACAAATGTCAGTTTTTATTCCTGCGATGTTTGTCCCTGATGTATTATATGTTCAAGCAGGTCATGGTGGTGCCGGCGGAAAATATACAGGAACTTCCACTACAGGTGTTGCTGGAACTGCTGGAATTGCATCATTTGTTTGTCTGGAACAAGATTTAAGTTTTGTTCCCAACTACACAATATTATATTGCAGTGGTGGCAGTGGTGGTGGTGCTGCGGCGTTGTCGGCAGGGGCGGCGGGTGCTGGCGGAGGTGCACCAGGTATATCAAACGTTGATTTAGCTGGACGAGGAATTTGGACCGTAGTTAGCGGAAGCGCAGGGCTTATAGGAGGTGCGACGGGCGCAGCCGGTGGTAGTGTTACTCCATATACTGTTGCTGGATCTGCGTTCACAGGAGGTGGTGGAGGCGGGGGTGCATCTGCTTCAGTGTTTGGTCTTGGTGGTAATATTAACACTATTGCTGGTGGATTATTGGGACAAGATATCTATCCATTACCAATATCTTCAGGTACAGCCGCATCAGGTGCAACACCAGGAGGTGCATCTGGTCATGGAGTTATTTCAAAAAACGGATTATTCAATTTTGGTGGAGCAGGTGGTTCAGCATCCTCTGCTACGGCAGGCGGCACATCGGGTCAAGCAGGTAACGGAGCACCAGGATGTGGTGGCGGTGGTGGCGGTGGAGAAACTGTTTCTGCTGGTGGTGTATCAAAACCGGGTGATGGTGGTCCTGGCTTCGTGTATATTATTAGTTGGTAATCTAAAACAATAAATACAACTATGCACAAAATAACAGAACACATCGTAAAAGTTGGTGGCAAATATAAACTGCTATCCAAAAAGACTGGTAAGAATCTTGGCACCGCCACATCACTAGCAGGCATTAAGAAACGTGAACAGCAAGTACAATATTTCAAGCATGTTCACGAAGACATGGGCGCAGCCCCAACTAACAGTGTTGGCGGTGGGGCTGTAGCAGGTATCGGTGTCGCTAATCCTAACTTAGCGAATCAAGCTGAACCAGGTATTAAGAAACGCAAGAAGTTTGCTGGATCACAAGTATTCACAGTACCAACCAAATCGTTTGTAATGGCTAAAATGCTGAAGCGTAAAGGTATGCGTTTTGAAGCATATCTCGGTGATCCTGAAATTGCAAAAGAGATTGCTGAGTTCGCTAATAAGAATTGGCATGAGGCTATTATTCTTGAAGATGAACAAACTGGCGCTATGGTATATCTACGCTATGGTAAAGGCAATAGATAATGTGGTTGCTATCATTTCTTCCCAATTGGATTTTCTATGCCATTTTATTGGGTGGCATTTTAGGTTTATTGATAAGTAAATTTGTACCACCAATATATCGTGCAACATCATATGCAGGATCAATGTTTGCATTTGTAATTGGTACATTCATGGCTGGTGCTATTCATGACAATGAAGCATGGGTCGCTAGAGTAAAAGAGATGGAAGCAAAGGTTGCTAAGGCTGAAGAGCAGGCTAAGGAAGCAACTGTAGCAATTGAAGCAAAAGTTGAAGTTGTAAAGACAAAGATAAAAGAAAAACAAGTTGTAGTTAAACAATTCATTGATCGTGAAGTTGTTAAGTATGATAATCAATGTGTAATTCCTAAAGAGTTTATTGAAGTGCATAATAAATCCGCAGAAAAATGAAATCATTTAAAAATTACATTTACGAAACAGCTAAACTTGTAAAGAAGTCCAGCTATCGTGGTAGAACAACTGCTGATGTTGAATGGCAAGCACACGATAAGCACGGTAATATAGTTAGAACAGAAAAAACAAAGAAGGCTGCACAAGTATGGGTTGATATGGAGAACATGTCAAAAGAAGATTTCTTTGTGAAGTATCCACATTTGAAAGCACCAGTATGAGAATTGAAGATAAACATTTTATAAATGCTCTATTGGTCATCACTATTTTATTGTTTGTGTTGATGTTAACAAGCTGTTCAACAACAGTTCCCGTAACAGCAAAGTTTCCCGATGCACCTAAGTTTGCAAAAGAAATATGCCCTCAATTACAAAAACTAAATTCTGATGCAAAGTTAAGTGATGTGGCTACCACCGTTACTATTAACTATTCCACTTATTACGAATGTGCAGTGAAGAATGATTCATGGGTTGAGTGGTATCAAATACAGAAAAATATTTTTGAAAGTGTAAAATGAAAAAATTATTGATAATTGCTTTAGCATTATTCACAACATTATCGTTTGCTTGGACACAGAGAGCACCACAAGATGTTCAAACGTGTGCAGTCCATGCACGATATGGATTTCCACAAACAACAGGTGTTGCACCAATCTGCCGTCAAGCATATTTGGTTGGCTATGATGCAGCAGCTAAGTTACCTAAGTTTGTTACATACAATTTAACACCACCTAATGCAATCGGATGTGTTGCACGTACAAATGCTTTTGTATCCGACCAATCTATTCAGAATGGACCACGACCAGATGATTATGCTGGTACAGGTTACGACAAAGGTCATATGAGTCCAGATGGTGACTTATCGTGGGACGTACAAGTAGAATTTGAATCATTCTTAATGACTAACATGAGTCCTCAAGCAGGCTCATTAAATCGTGGTATCTGGAAATTATTAGAAACATCTGTTCGTGGTTGGGCAGTTCAAATGAATCAACCATACACGATATATGTTGGTGGCATTTACGGAGCGGGTGATAAAGTTATTGGTACAGGTGTTGTAGTACCACATGCATTCTATAAAATTGTTATCAACGATGCAACTGGTGATTCCGCTGGTTGGATGTTCCCTCATACTGCACCATATCCAAATTTAGGAAATGATTTAACTAAATTTAGATTACCACTTTCACAAATTCAACAAGTTGCTGGTGTCAAGTTTGCATTCCCTGCAAACGCTAGAGAACTACAACCAGGTCAAGAATGGCCAGTTGATTTTGGTAAACTAACACAGGCAAAAAGAACCAAGTGTGGTGCAAACGCTAGTACAGATTGAAAGATAATATGGAATTAACAAAAGACCAACTGAAGCAATTGCTTCCCAAGAATCCTTACATTGACCAGTGGCACAATGCACTAGCTCAATTATTGCCAGATTATGATATCAATACACCACAACGTATGGCTGCATTCATTGCACAATGTGCCCATGAGTCTGGCGAATTCTTATTCTTAAAGGAGAATCTAAATTACAAAGCTCCATCGCTACGTAAAATTTTCCCCAAGTACTTTCCAACAGACGAATTGGCAAATCAATACGCATCTAAAGCTAACAAAGCTGAAGCTATTGCTAATCGCATTTATGCTAATCGTATGGGGAATGGTGATGAGTCTAGCGGTGACGGCTTTCGTTATTGCGGTCGTGGTCTGATTCAACTGACAGGCAAAGATAATTATACATTCTTTGCTGGCTCATTACAGATTCCTGTTGAACAAGCATCAGAGTATCTACAGACATTTGAGGGGGCTGCACAATCAGCTTGCTGGTTCTGGGAAACAAACAATCTAAATCAATTCGCAGACAAAGGTGATATTCTCACCTTAACTAAACGTATCAACGGTGGTACCATTGGTCTTGAAGACCGCATTAAACATTACGAACATGCACTCCATGTTCTAGGTGTGTAAGAATGGCAAGAATATCGGGTAGTTTAAGAGTTGCTGGTGCTTCTTTAAGAATTACAAATCCAGCGCCACCACCTCCACCAGAAATTGGTAGTGATGATCCAGCAAATGCAGCCGAACCTAATGCGACTGCATGGGTTCTAATGGATGGGCCTTTATATAATACGCCAGGAGTTCCAGCTTCAGGATTTAAAGGTGGTCAAAGTTGGAGAAAGATGGCACCATCAACTACAACTAACGGCAAAACAGATTATATCTATGGCGATGAGCGTGTGTATTGGGATGGCGCAAATTGGCTGTATACTAACACATATGCAGGAACAATTAGCGCAGGCACGGGTGGTTTGTGGCCATGGTTAGCATCTTGGTCTGACAATTATACTGGCGCAAAAATTACGGCAAGTTATGCCAAAACGACCAACTATCCAGCAGTACCATAAGGAAAAATAAAATGACAAGAATTACGGGAGAAACAAAAACAACTCCAACCGCACAACAAAATGTTTCTGGTACCAGCGACACAATAGGATTTTTTCCATATGGTTGGCCAGAATACAGTATGATTAAACCTGGTTGGAGTGTAGTTCAAATTCCAGGATCAACAGTCGTTAGTGTTGATGTAGGTTCTCATGTGATTACCATCACAGGTGGAATTTTTACATCTGGCGATTCTTATACTTTTACTGGTAAAACAGGTTTAACAATTAATGGTAGTTTAAGAATTAAGGAATAAAAAATGCTATGAACGATCTTAAATTAGTAAAATTCTTATTTGTCCTATTATTGCTGCCGTTAGGTCTGGCAATGTGTAGTGGCGATAGATTCCGTTATCCCTGCCAAGACCCAAGCAATTGGGATAAAGATTTATGTAAAATGCCAATATGCGATGTGACAAGAACATGTCCTGAACATATTTTTAAAGGGCAACGTGACCCTAGACAAGGACCTATAAAAGATGGACAAACTCAAACAACTACTCAACTGGTTCCACCAACAGCGTGCCCAACACCAACAGCGCAAGGAGCAAACTGTGGAAAATAATGTAATGTACACCGAAGAGCAGTTAATGGCTCGTCTAAAATTCTTTATCGGTATATGTCTATCGTTGACACTATTCGGTATCGTATTCGTGGTATTGTATTCACTTATTTTTGTGACACAGCCATTGAATGCTATTTCACCAATTGACCAAAAGTTCTTTGAGTTAATTATTCCTATTGCCACATTCTTGACAGGTACATTATCTGGTATCATGTTAGCAGGTGGCGATAAAGATGCACAGAAGCAAGCATTAGCCGCAGCCAATAAGGGATGGGATAAACCTCCTACACCACTTGCAGTAAACAATGCTCAAGGTAATGTGCCACTAGGAACATTCACACCAGGTCTTTCAACTACACCAGCTATTGTACCAGCACAAGCATTCACACCATCAGTAGCATTTGGCTTCGGTGGTAAAGAAGCACCAGTTCAACCACCACATCCAGAGATTTAAATGAACTTCATCACAAGTATGTTTACTGATAGTATAAATAATACTATCTCAAGCAAGAGAGTTGTCACGGTTCTTGCTTTCATATTATGTGGTGTCGCTTTTATATCGGATCTCTATTGGGGGTTCAAGGTGGATAAGGCATCATTTGATGCCATGATGTATATTGTGATTGCAGGTTTGGGATTTACGGCATCAGAAAAATTTACAAGCAAATAAGGACAATTATGAAAAAGATTATTTCAACTCTATTACTATCGGTGTCGTTGATTACATGCGTGTATGCTGATGAACCAAAAGAAACTACAAAAGTTTGTGTAGACACTGTTAAAGATGGCAAACCCGTCATGGACAAAAAAACAGGCAAACCTCAACAACAATGCAAGACAATGAAAGTTCATAAGAAACTTGAAGGTACTGCTGTTCCCGAAAAGAAATGAATGGTAGCCGAAAGCGAAATAGTAGCAATGAAGGTTGATATAGGTGTCTTGAAAACTCAAGTTTCCACGTTAACACAACTTTGTGATAAGATGGATAAAGTTATTGAGAAACTGATGGAAAAGCAGGACAATAATACCAATAACTTATACAATGATATAAACGAAAAGAAACTAGAAACTATGTCGGATATCAAAGAACTCCATTCTCGCATCACAACTGTTGACAGGAACCTATCAGACAAACTAGAATTGACGGAACGTAGAATAATGGAAGAAATCAAATTTCTCCGTGAAGATATCTCCGAACATAATAGAATTGAAGATAGTGAACTTAAAAAAATTCTAGAATGGAAATGGATGGCAGCAGGTGGTATTCTTACCTTAGCCTGGTTGTTATCACATGTAAAATTAGAAGCAATTACCAGATTAGTGGGTTGACAAATCATAGGGGTTCATATATAATGAACTTCTATGAGCCTTTCCACAGACCTTAAATATTTTCTTCTACTAACTCCTCGCTTTGAGAAGTTTCAGCGCAAGTCTGATTACTTGTTTAATGTGCGTTGCCCTTTATGTGGCGACTCGCAGAAGAACAAGAACAAGATGCGTGGCTATGTTTTCCGTAAAAAGAATGATCTAGTGTATAAGTGCCACAACTGTGGTGCTGGTATGGGTATTGGCAACCTAATCAAACACATAGATTCTAACATACATCGTGAATATATTATGGAAAGATATAAGTCTGGTGAGATTGTTTCCAGTGTCAACAAGTCTGTCATGTTTGATATACCAGCACCACGCTTCGGTAAACTTGAGACACCATCATACCAAAATGCCGAACGGTGTGATCTATTACCAGAACAACACTTCTGTCGTACATATCTTGATAAACGCCAAGTACCTCAAGAACTATACTCCAAATTGTATTTCACATCAAACTATAAAAAGTTTTGTGATGAAGTATATCCCAACCATGGTAAAGATATAACACCTGATGCACGATTAATTATTCCATTCTATGATGAGTGGAATTCATTGTCAGGTGTGTCAGGTCGTGCATTAACTACCGCAGATAGTAAGCTAAGGTATGTTACAATCAAGACTAATGATAGTCCTAATAAGTTGATATATGGTTTAGATAGAGTTGATTTCACTAAGCCAGTCAAGGTGGTTGAGGGACCGATTGATTCCTTGTTTCTAAATAACTGCCTAGCATCGGGAGATTCAAGCCTTCATGTAACTGCAAAATATTTTGATGCGACTGAAAAGATATTGATCTTTGACAATGAACCACGAAATAAAGAGATTGTTAAATTAATGAAGGATGCTATCAAGTTAGGACATAATGTTGTCATTTGGCCCGATAACATGAGGGGTAAAGATATTAATGAAATGATTATGGGTGGCATCTCACCTGATGAAATTGAAGAGATTATAAGTAAGAATACATTCAATGGTCTAGAAGCACAAGCGAAGTTTATTTTTTGGAAGAAGGTATAGTATGAGAGTGAAATTAATTAGTTATAGCAAACCAGCACGTGCGATGTATGATGAGGGTCTAACAGATATGCAAGAACTTATTGCATTCTGTGCTAGAGTATCTAATCCGAGCAATCAATTTAATATGGATACCAGTGAGAAGTTGATTAAGTATTTGGTAAAAAACAAACATTGGTCACCATTGGAGATGGTGTCTGCATGTATTGAGATTGAAACTACACGTGATATCGCACGACAAATTCTACGTCACAGATCATTCAGTTTTCAGGAGTTTAGCCAACGCTATGCTGATCCAACTAAAGATTTAGATTTTGTTGTACGTGATGCACGAATGCAAGATATGAAGAATAGACAGAATAGTGTAGAATTGGATATGGCAAATGATGATGATCGCAGACTAGCATATCAATGGGAACAGATGCAGAAAGGCGTTATTGATAAAGCGAAGGAAGCATACACATGGGCAGTTCAACATGGCATTGCTAAAGAACAAGCCCGTGCTGTATTACCTGAAGGCAATACAATCAGCCGAATGTATATGAATGGAACCTTGCGTTCTTGGATTCACTACATAGAACTCAGGGCTGAGAATGGCACACAAAAAGAACACAGACAGATTGCACAAGAATGTGCTAAAATTATAGCTGAGGTATTTCCCTTGGCAACTGAATTTGTAAAATAATAATAAACGGAGTAAGAATATGGATATTGTCCATGGTATTAAGGTAGACTATAAACGTGATGAATTGTTTGATGAACTTGGAGTAAAACGATTAAAAGAAAGTTACATGACAGATGATGAACAATCACCACAAGAGAGATTTGCATTCGTTTCTAATGCATTCGGCTCCAATAAAGAACACGCACAAAGGCTTTACGAATACTCTTCTAAACATTGGCTATCATACTCTACTCCTATTCTGTCTTTTGGTAGGTCTGCTAGGGGTTTGCCTATTAGCTGTTTTCTACCATATTTGCATGATAGTGCAGAAGGTTTGGTCGACTGTTTGGCTGAAGTTAACTGGCTATCAATGTTAGGAGGCGGAATTGGAATTGGATTGGGTATACGTTCTGCTGATGATAAGTCCACTGGTATTATGCCTCACCTGCGTACATACGATGCATCAAGCCTCGCCTATCGCCAGGGCCGTACTCGCCGTGGTTCTTATGCCGCTTACCTTGATATATCTCATCCAGATGTGCCTATCTTTTTGGAGATGAGAAAGCCGACTGGTGATCCAAATATGCGGACACTTAACTTACACCATGGTATCAACATCACAGATGAATTCATGCAATTGATTGAGAAGTCTATGCTTGATGCACACTTTGATGATACATGGGCATTCAAAGATCCACATAGTGGTGAGGTGCGTGATACAATCTCCGCTAAACTATTATGGCAACAGATTCTTGAAATGCGTATGCTAACGGGTGAGCCATACATTCATTACATTGATACAAGTAATCGTATGATGCCGGAGTTTCAAAAGAAACTTGGTCTAAAGATTAACCAGTCCAATCTATGCAGTGAAATTATTCTACCGACAGATAAGAATCGTACTGCGGTATGTTGCCTATCGTCAGTTAACTTGGAGTATTATGATGAATGGAAAAACGATGAACTCTTCCTACGAGACATGGCTGAAATGCTTGATAATGTCCTTGAGTATTTTATTACTAATGCACCTGATGCAATTGAACGTGCTGTTTTCTCTGCTATGCGTGAGCGAAGTATTGGTATTGGTGCACTTGGCTTCCATGCATATTTACAACGCAATGGTGTTGCATTTGAGGGTGTCGTTGCTAAATCATTAAACAATAAAATGTTCTCACATATAAGGAGCAAACTAGATGAGGCTAATATTCAACTCGGGACTACTAGGGGTTCTCCTCCTGATTGTGCTGGCACCGGTAGGCGTTTTGCTCACGTTATGGCTATTGCTCCTAATGCTAGTTCATCTATCATTATGGGTAATACCAGTCCTTCTATTGAGCCTTATCGTGCTAATGCTTATAGGCAAGACACATTAAGTGGTTCATCATTAACAAAGAACAAATGGCTTGATGCCGTATTGCGAACAAAGAACCTAAGTGATGATGAATTGGCTGATGTGTGGTCTACTATAATTGCTAATGATGGTTCAGTCCAACATTTGAATATTCTAACTGATGATGAGAGAGAAGTATTTAAGACTTCAATGGAGATTGACCAGCGTTGGGTTGTTGAACACGCCGCTGATAGACAACACTACATTGACCAAGCACAATCATTGAACCTATTCTTTAGACCTGATGTTAACATCAAGTATCTACATGCATGCCACTTCCTAGCATGGAAGAAAGGCTTGAAGACATTGTACTATTGCCGTAGTGAGAAATTGGCTAAGGCTGACAAGGTATCAAAACGTATTGAGCGTGAAGTAATAAAAGAGTTGGATATGTCACAAATTGCTGGTGGTGAAATTTGTTTAGCATGTGAGGGATAAATGGAACGCATTTTGATTATGGGATTGCCGGGGGCAGGTAAAACATATCTTGCACAATATGTGTTGGAGAGATTACAAAATGCTGGCAAACGATGTGGGTGGGTGAATGCTGACGATGTACGAAAACGATATGATGATTGGGACTTCAGCACCGAAGGAAGAATTCGCCAAAGTAAACGTATGCGTGATCTTGCAGATGAAATGGTAGATATGGACTATGTTATATGTGATTTTGTTGCACCATTGGTTGAAATGCGTAACAACTTCAAAGCAGATTGGACGGTGTGGGTAGATACTATTCGTGAAGGAAGATATGCGGATACAAATAAAGCGTTCATTGAACCTGATGTTTATGATTTTCGTATAACAGAACAGAACTCGGAGAAATGGAGTGAATATATTTCAGTCCATATTATAAATGGTCTACATAGACCAACATTTGATTGGCAAAAAGAAACTGTGCAGATGTTGGGAAGATGGCAACCATGGCATGATGGTCATAGGGCATTATTTGAGAGGGCGATAGCTAAGACAGGACAAGTAGTAATTCAAATTAGGGATTGTCAGGGATGGCAAGGAAGTAATCCATTTGAGATTGAGAAGGTGAAGAAGTTTATTCGCAGAGATTTGGATCCACAATATCAAGGAAGATATGAAATACAGGTAGTACCAAATATTGTAAATATTACATATGGTCGTGATGTTGGATACAAAATTGAACAGGAAGTATTTGCGGAGTCTATACACAATATCAGTGCAACAAAAATCAGAAAAGAAATTGAACTAAAATAAATTGGAAAGATATGAAACAACTATTAAAATTTTCAGCATCATGGTGCCAACCATGTAAATCATTGGCAAGTAATATGAAACTTGTTAACCTAAAAGATATTGAACTCAAAGAGATTGATATTGATGAGGACACACAGATGGCAATTAAACATAACATTCGGGGTGTACCAACATTAGTTCTATTGGAAGATGGAGTTGTTATTGGTCGCAAATCAGGTGTGTTGATGGTTAATCAAATTGAGGAATTCATTCATGGTTAAAAAGCAACCGACCAGTAGACTAACAGATGAACGAACATCATTCAAGCCATTTAACTATCCTTGGGCATATGATGCATGGTTAAAACATGAACAATCACATTGGTTGCACACAGAGGTACCAATGCTTGAAGATGTGAAAGATTGGAAGAAGAAACTTAGTGATGAAGAGAAACAATTCTTAACACATATTTTCCGGTTCTTCACACAGGGTGATATTGATGTTGCAGGTGGTTATGTTAATAACTATCTACCACACTTTCCGCAACCCGAGGTGCGTATGATGTTGATGGGCTTTGCCGCCCGTGAGGCCTTACATATTGCCGCATATAGTCACTTGATTGAAACGTTGGGACTACCTGATACCATGTATAATGAATTCATGCAGTATCAGGCGATGAAAGATAAACATGATTATGTAATGGATATATCCAGCAAGAACGGATCAAAGGAGAACACTGCCCGCCACATCGCCGTGTTCAGTGCATTTACTGAAGGTATGCAGTTGTTCTCCTCCTTTGTTATGTTACTAAACTTTCCACGCACAGGTAAGATGAGGGGGATGGGACAGATTGTTACCTGGTCTATCGTTGATGAGACTATGCATGCCGAGAACATGATGAAACTATTCAAGACATACATTCAAGAGAATCAGGAGATTTGGAATGATGAGTTGAAAGAGTCCATCTATGCTATTGCCGAGGTGATGGTAGAATTGGAAGATAAATTCATTGATCTTGCGTTTGGTATTAATCCTATGGAAGGTTTAACATCAGATGAGTTGAAGAAGTATATTAGATACATTGCTGATCGCCGATTGATTGGCTTGGGTATGAAAGGTATCTTTAAAGTTAAGCGTAATCCATTACCATGGGTAGAGGAGATGATTAACGCACCGACACACACCAACTTCTTTGAGAACCGTGCGACAGATTATGCCAAGGGTGCATTATCTGGTGATTGGGCTGAAGTATTCCCACAATAATGGTAATGATGTGATTATTACTTGACACACACCAAAAGATGGCTTATAATGAGTCATCTTTTTATATATGGAGTTGTTATGAAATATTTGTTATTATTGGCTTTCGCTGTTGCCCTCGTAATCATATTGCCATTTGCATCGCTTTGGTCATTGAATACATTGTTTCCATCATTGGACATTCAATATACATTTGATACATGGGTTGCGGCATTATTCCTATCCAATGGTGTATTTGGTAAATATGTAAAGATAATGAAATGATTGATAGTCTTAGTTCGGATCAGATTAAATCGTTGATTGATGAAGTTGTAAGTGATATATTGAATATCATTGAGAGAACGAACACAAACAATTGTGTTTACACTACATACGATAGAGATTTAACAATATCAATTAAACAAAAGATAGTTCATGCTATCACAGATAAGTATATCAAATGAAAATCATTGACTTGATTAAACAACTGGAAGATTTGTATTGTACATATGATGATGAATATAAACATCATATGGGTGAGCCTGAGATTATGATTGATTGTTTTGAAGTTGCAGACAATGGACATGATATTGAATATAAAGGCTTCACAAGAGAGATTTATATTGATAAGAGCGCCGATGGCGTTTATGATATACTAAGAGCATTTAACATAAAGGAACCTGAAAATGACTGATGAAAAAGAACCTAAGACCACCAAATCTGAAAAGGTAAAAGCAAAAGCAATTCATATTGCAACCAGCACCACATTAACCGGGCAAGTATTATTGGTCGCATTGTATGATGACGGCACAATGTATCAGCGGATTGTTAATAGTGACACTGCTAAATGGGTTGAAGTGCCAGGTGTGTAATGGCTTGAAGAATTATAAAGGAGAATATAATTGAGTGAAATTTCAGACAATGAAGTCCGCATTCTTAAATGGCTGATGATTAAGAACATCGTACTGATTATTACCACAGCATTGTCGGTATACTTCATTTCACCATGGATGTTTTTCATGTTGTTGTGTTATACTACATATTCACGCAACGAGGGTGAGGAGAAACAACTATGAGTACCGAAGAAGATAAGATCAAACACAGCAAACGCATTCACCAGGATGAGGTCGCTATCAATAAACAAGTGAAGATCGCAAAAGCATTTAGTATTGATGTGAAAGAGCCACACAAATTAGCTAAACATCATGCATTAGATTGTGGTATCTCAAACTGTCCTGTGTGTTCAAGTCCTCGCAGGACATACGGTGAAGTGACAAAGCAAGAACAATCATTCAAACAAACTGAGAAGTGGGATGATTGAGTTAGAATGGTTTATGCTAGGCTTTGGTGCTGGCATATTATTTCCCGAAATATTAATATGGTACAGGGAGATTAAACGTATGATAAGGGAGTGGTAATGAGTAAACATGTACCAGAAACTAATTGTGAACAGGAGTGCAAATTCAAATTTGGTCCTGAATTCAAAACATTGGTGTACTATGAGCCATTGTATGATAAGAATGGCAATATATTAAGTAAAGATACAAACACCGTCACCGGCGTGTGTGATTGTATTATGTGTGGTAAACATTGGGCATATATTACAGCACACAACAAAACAATTTTTACAGAATGGAATAAACTATGAACACGGGTATATTGAACCAAGTATGGCAATTAACATTTGAAGCACAGGATCCACATATGGATGGATTCTATACCTTTGAGAAGAAGAAAACATTATTGATGATTAAAAAGATTCTTGACGGTGAGTTGCATAAATTGCCTGTGCATGTAGGTGAGAAAGAATGGATCAAAGAGCAAGGAATTAATTATGGAAATTGATAGTGCATTAAACTTCATGGGATGCTCCATATTTGTGGCGTTTGGATTGGTTGCTATTGGTATTGCAATATTGGTAGTTAATAATCTGTTCATGAAATATTGGAAGCCAATCCCAATGTGGACCATACCTGATTATAAATTCGTTGAGCATCCTATACAAAAGACCGAAGAGCCTAAACTGTGAGTGATGCTGAGTTAGAATTAATTGGTCAGAGAATGGTGGCAATATATGGTGATTATCTGCCTGATCCTGACCATTGCCCACGCCAGTTTGCGTATTATGTGAAGATGTATATGTATTTTCATCATATGAAATAGCATTTTGGTATTAGAGATAGGACTCTATTGGATATAAGGGTTTCCCTGATATATAATTGTATGCGTTGCTCCTTTTGAGGACGCTACAATTAAATGCTAAAAAAGATTTTAAACTTATTCACCAATTCATTCCAGAACGACCTGGAAATATTCATTATATCCCGCAAGCCACAAACTGAGTGGGATGTTGAGAATGCAATCAAAGAATATAACGCCAAACAAGGAACATTTCTATGAACTACCTAATTGATATTATCACCGAGATTATTGAATTGATGAGTACAACACAAATCGCTTACCAATAAAGGATTACAAATGGACTTCAAAGAACTAACACAAAAAACAAAAGAATTTACTCTCTTTGCTATTGATGCACAAGAGAAAGCCGCTAAGACATTCATTGCAGGATGGGATAAACACTTAGGTACCGAATACGCTACATATACGTATGGTGTAACTACTGTAGTGGAAGAAGTATCCAATAATGCAAGAAAAATCGTTGAAGACTGCTCGGGATTTGCTTATGCAGGAAATAAAAAGTAATACGAGTTACTTTGATCCTGTGGTACGAAACGGGTGGATAATTAAATTCTCAATATATAAAAACCAAGATAATATATTGTTAATATTCACCTCCAAATATACAGGTCAAACGATTGTTCGTTATTTTGCCGAAGAAGATGATGCTGTAGACTTTATCAATATGATAACCTCTAAAGACTCCACAGTATATCAAGCATAAAAATCTCCGGTAAACATACAGCCCACCCATTGCGGTGGGTTTTCTTTTGTGTTATAATAGGCTTATGAACAAGCCAATCAAATATATTGTCGCTGGTAATTATAATGAATACCAAGCCTATGTGAAGCGTAAAACACGGGACCAAGTTTATTACAAATATGTTTCCTGTGTTGATACCCTTCGTGGACTATCTGAGATTGATGGTTATTATATTGGTACATTTTACCAACGGCCAGATATTGAAGATATTAAAGCACTAATCACCATCATTAAATCAAAACAACAAATCAATTCAATTGAGCCACTAAAATTTGAATGGACTGGTGATGGACCTGGTGTTGGTTTTATTGCACAGGAAATTAGTGAGTATATTAAAGATGGGAATGTATAATGTTTGTATTTGATGTTGAAACTCTAGGGACAGAATCCAATTCTGTAATCCTATCCATGGCTTGTGTATATTTTAAACCGGATGAAACACCGAGCCACCAGGAGCTAAAAGACTCCGCATTCTTTTGTAAGTTTGATGTAATAGATCAGGTCAATAGATTCGGTAGGAAGATTGACAAAGAAACAATCAAATGGTGGAAGAAACAATGTACCAATGCACAGATTAAATCCTATATTCCAAATAAGGAATGGGACGTACCATTTGAGGCTGGTCACCAAGCTATGCGAGAATGGGTGAACTCAAAAAATGATCCTAAATGTTATGTGTGGGCTAGAGGTGGGCTGGATGATGTAATGCTATGCTCAATGGAACGAGCCTCGGGTGTGGATAATATCTTCTCATTCAATAGGTGGAGGGACGTCCGTACGGCTGTTGATTACATGTATAATAGGACTAATGGATATACGGACACACAGGTACCAGCATGGGTGGATGATTTTGATGCAAAGCTACATATTACTAAGCACAATCCAGTGGATGATTGTGTATTTGATGCTATGCAATTATTATATGGAGTGAAGGCTGATGATTAAATTGACCATTGCCGAGACACCGGAAGATAAGAAGATAGCCGATACTATTGTGGTCAATCACCATAGTTATGTGGCATCCGCAAGAACTGTTGGTCGGTGTATGAAATACCTAATTCATTATGAGGATAGGATTATTGGTACATTTTGGATAGGCTCAGGTTTCAAACCAACACCTAAAGCCATATTAAATCATTTTAATATGTCCCAAAAAGAATATGATGGTATATTCAATAGAGTGGCTGATAACAAAAGATTTTGTATGGCTGAGAGGATACCTAATATTGGCAGCCAGATATTGAAACAGGTTAGAATCAGAGCCAAACAAGACTGGATGAATAGATATGGTGATGACCTCATGGCTATTATTACCACCATAGGACCCTCCCATAATGGAGCAGTTTATTTGGCTGATAATTGGAAGAATATTGGTGAGACAGCCGGACTGCCAGCCGATAGAAAATCAGTATCTATGAAATGGGATGATACTGAGGGTATTAAAGAAAAGTATGTTAAGCCAACTGGTGAGAACAAAAAGAAAATTCTTATAACGGATAGATTATGATAACATTCCAAAACGAACTAATGAAACCTGACAGCCCAAAACAATGCGGCTGTTATAATTGCATGTCCCATGTCCGTGGTGAGCATGGCTTTCCAATGGTATTAAGCCAGATGATATTATGCCCAAAATGTGGCAATAAACGATGCCCAAAAGCCACGGACCATAATAACACCTGCACCAATTCCAATGAACCAGGACAGATAGGAAGCCGGTATTAATATGAGTATGATAATTAACAAAACTGACCTTGAGATTATTAAT
>Ga0194048_10000604_pt1 | contig 17564 bp, 17 predicted proteins | sample JunL225m_MetaG_FD_161685 | JGI IMG/M metagenome (GOLD analysis project Ga0194048, IMG submission 161685) | Anoxic zone freshwater microbial communities from boreal shield lake in IISD Experimental Lakes Area, Ontario, Canada - Jun2016-L222-5m | ecosystem: Environmental > Aquatic > Freshwater >...
ACTTGCAACAAAGTCTTGAAAAGCGGCTGATTGTAAGAACTCCTGATTGTTCAAAACCGAAGGATCAGTTAGCAAACCTGATGACATAGCTGCCAGTGCTATTCCGACGATTCCAACAATAAAGATGACAAAGCCAGGCAGCACACTTAGAAGCCACGTCCATGAATAACCGGCATCTCTAAGTCTTCTGACTGAAACTGCCAGTGAAGGAATAAGAGTTGCAATCGAAAACAGGCTAGAGATACTAACTAGCGGGACAACCATCTCAATTGAAGATGAAATTAGCGATGCCAAGACAGTGAAGAGAGTCCAGTACCAATATTCAGGTCTGGACGCAGTTCCTCTAAAGTTTGCGTAGTTACTAAATCCAGATTTGATTGCGCCAACAAAATCCATGTCTGTTCCTTCCTTCGTACCCATATAAATAATCGCATTAAAATAAGAAAACCGCCTCACTAATGAGGCGGCTCTTAGGAAAACTTTGTTGTTAGCGGCGAAGACCAAGACGCTCAATAAGCGCACGGTAACGAGCAATGTCCACGTTCTGCAAGTAACCAAGCAGACGGCGACGCTGACCAACTAGAAGCAATAGGCCACGTCGTGAGTGGTGGTCGTGCTTGTGGTCCTTTAGGTGCTCGGTTAGATCCTTGATGCGCTGAGTCATAACCGCAATCTGAACCTCTGGAGAACCTGTGTCACCTGGGTGTGTTGCAAATTCAGTAATAATTTCTGTTTTCTTAGTAGCGTTCAGTGCCATTTCGTTTCCTCTCGAGGCTCGCTGCGCGGCGCTATAAACCTTGTGTCTAAAGCAATGTGGATCCGCGGCCGGTTCACGGCAACCTGACAATCATAGCCGAGATTGAGGTGGAGTTCCACCCCTCCCAGTTACCTAAGGATGGCTCTAATCTTGTCCAAGTCTCTGTTGATCTCAGCAACCAGGTCTTCAACTCCGTTGAACTTAGCTGCATCTCTGATGAACTCAACATATTCAACGGTAATCAGCTTGTCATAGAGGTCTAAGCCTGTGACATCTAGAACGTGAGCTTCCAACAACCTTGGAACTGCAGTAAAAGTTTCATTGATGCCAACAGATAAGGCAGTCATGTATCTTTCACCATCTGCATAAAGCCAGCCAGCATAAACAGCATCCTTAGGCAAGAATCCTTCAGCGTCTCTAGCCATATTGGCTGTTGGGAAACCGATTTCTCTACCAATCTTAAGCCCATGCTCGATAAGTCCAGTGGTGGAGTGAAATCGACCCAGCAACTTAGCTGCCAAGGACACATTTCCTTCGAGCAGTAGGTTTCTGATCCTGCTGGTTGAAACCACTCCCCCATCGATCTCAAAATGCGGGATAACTCGAACTACAAAACCTAACTCTTTACCAAGCTCTCTAAGGAGATTCACATCGCCTTGCTGATTAGCTCCAAATCTAAAACCCTCGCCAACAACGACCACTTTGGCATGCAATGACTCAACCAATATTCGAGAGATGAAATCTTTAGCGCTGAGCGAAGCCAGTTGGTCATCGAAAGGCATATTCAAGACAATTTCGATGCCGGCTTCTTGCAGTAGAAAGTGTTTTTGACGCTGTCCAATTAGCGGAGCAGGTTCCGCATCAGGGTCCAAAAGCGAAAACGGGTGTCTATCAAAAGTAATAACTGTTGGCACTAGTGAATGCTCTTCGGCTGATTCGATGGTTTCAAAAATTAACTGCTGATGCCCTAGATGTATGCCATCGAATTTTCCAATGGTAACTGCCGTCGGACCAAGTTCAGTAGGCAGATCAGCCAAAGATGCAATAGTAATCATCGCTTAGCCTTCCTAATCCACCACAAACCAAAAATAGGTAATAGCAATGGGATTAACCCATAGCCCAAACCAAAGTAAGACCAAACACTTGGATGCGCAAATAAAGTTGGAACCAGGTAGCTCAGTAATCCAACGCTCATAACCCCAAAGAGTTCAAACACTAGAGTCACTCTTGCTAATGCAAAATTACTTTTAGCCAATGCGAAGGTAGCAACAATATAAACAACTGCGGCAACTAGAGATAGCCAATAAGCCAAAGGTGCTTCTTCGTATTTTCTGAGTAATTGATATACGGCACGTACTGTCGCAGATAAGGCAAAAACCGCATAGATAGCAATAACTACATTGCCGACACCTCTTGTTTGACGCTTGGAACTCATAGCGTCAAGCCTAACCTGCTACTCGGTTGGAGTAGGGGTTGGTGTTGGTAGTCCCTTTGAAATCATCAGTAGCGACTCGATTCGGATGTACTCAGGCACCTGCGCATAGTTCGATGCACCAAGGGAACCTTGTGAATCCAAACGGAGAATAAATCTACCTATGGCATTGACTAGCAGATCAGAAGATTTACAGGTGTAGTAGTTCACCGGATAAATAGCTTGGTATGGAGGTGGAGCGATATCAAATCCTGGGGCTGGCTCAGGCTTAATTGAAGGATCCAGAGTCAAAGTAATTGAGTTCGAGTCTTTCATCAGCTTCCACTGAGTGCTCGCCGCATAGATACCCGCAAGATCTGGGGTTGCAAGAATTGGGCTCTCAGTATCTTTATCCATTCCTAGATAAATAGCTGCTGGATACAGTCCAAGGTAAACAGCGTAGCTGTTAGGAACGATTGCAACCTGTCCTTCCTCAAGAGCTGCGTACAAATCAACAGATGGCTTATCAACAGCTGTGAAAACTGGTGTGGAGACTTTTTGTCCCTGAGCGCTGAGATACCCGGTAATGGAATTTAGAGCCATGGTGTCAGCTGTTGGGAAAACTTTCAAAGGAAGATTTGGAATATCGGTTCCTGGATTATCTGAGGCAAGCTGACTCCAGTTGGTGATCGTTCCATTCAAGATTCCTGCCAAGTTCTTTGGCGAAACACTGAAAGAGCTCAAATCTGATTCCATATAAACCAACACGCCAGCTTCGGCTGCTAGAGGAACGGATTGGATTGGTTTGCAAGATGCTGGATATTCAGAAATCTCTGCATCAACTGACTTAGTTGTTGAATCCGCAACACTAAGAGTCATGTTTGGTTGCTCGATGATTTCGGTGGTTCCCGGATCATCAACGCAAGAGTAAGTAAGTGAATCTGCCCAGCCTAGAACGATGTCGCTCATGAGCGCTGGAGATGAAACAGTGGCGTTTCCTTCGACACAGGTATATGTCTGTTCAGCGATGGCCGCCGCAACTTCTGGTGGCATAGGTGGATCGCAGGCTGTCAACGCGAGTGAAGCGCTACCTAGAATTGCAATGCTTGCAAAGAGCCTTGAGATTTTCATGCACCTATTCCTTCTAAAAACAGTCTAAACAAAAGTAGCGGCGCGGTTGAAAATCAACCGCGCCACCACCTTATGCTTTTTGGAAACTAGCCAATTAGCTTGATCTGGTTTAGAGCTGAAGTCTTCAGCGCACCACCAAGAGCTACGTAACCAAGAGATGCAGCCTTCGCAGGCACACAGGTCTTCACAACATAGTTGAAGAAGTCCTGAACAGCAAGCTTAGAAGCGTCTGTGCTCTTACCTGTTCCGGTGAAGCGAGGAGCAACACCGTAAGTGACGATTGACAACTGGTAAGCACCAGGGATTACCTTTGTGAAGTCAATTGCAAGAGTTCCCTGAAGGTTGTCAGTTGCAGTTGTTAGAGGAGTCTGCGCTGAGATGAACTTAGCAGCAGCAGATGCAGTTGGCATAACGTACGCGCCAGCAGCGTTCTGAAGAGCAGCAATACCTACGTCAGCAGTAACTGCGTCTGAAAGGTCGAAGTAACCGAAAGCGTTAGCGTTGTCTTCGATGTATGCAGCTAGAAGCTGTGAGTTAGCGTATGAAGATGAGTTGGTAGCAAAGCTTCCAGAACCACCAGCAGCAGCAACTAGATCGTTTGCTGAGTTCTTTGTCCAGCTTGCGCCAACAGTCTGGTTTAGGTAGTTAACTAGGTTTCCAGTTGTACCTGAACCTGATGTACGGTAAGCAACCTTGATTGCCTTCTTTGGAAGCTTAACCTTTGGGTTTAGTTCCTTAAGAGCTGCGTCGTCCCAACGAGTGATGGTTCCCTTGAAGATTCCTGAAACGATTGCCGGGGTTAGCTTTAGACCGTCGTTAACACCAACAGCTGAGTAAGCGAATACAACTGGTCCACCTAGAAGTGGGACTGTTACGTAACGAGTACCGTTTGCACCAGAGAAAGTCTCGGTACCTGCGTATGTGCCGTCAGATGCTGCATACTGGAAAGTCGAGTTAGCGTATGAGCTGCGTCCAGTACCAGATGAAGACTTGGTGTATGACACAGTGTTGTTTGTGTAGCTAGCAGCACAGGCAGTTAGCATACCGTTTGCGAATGATGAGCCACCGCCGGCTAGAGTTACGCCAGCTGCGTTTGCAGGTGCAGCTAGAAGCACACCAGCAACAACTGCAGCTGAAGCTACAGCAGTAATGATCTTCTTGAACATTATTTCTCCTTGTTTAGTGATTATCGATTATTCGATGTTGTTATTCTCGGGATTTCTTGCTAACGAAAGGGCTACTTTTGCTAGCGTTTTGGCTAAGAACAGGTTAACTTTTGGATATGTAACTACCCGAAATGCCCGTTTACATAGTCATTTGTTCTCTGGTCGATAGGACCGTTGAATATCTGCTCCGTAGCGCCAAATTCCACTACCCCACCAGGTGTGTTGTCATCGGCTAAGAAGAAGGCTGTTTGGTCAGAAACACGCTGTGCTTGCTGCATATTGTGGGTGACAATGACGATGGTCATGCTCGAGCTGAGTTCCTTGATGGTTTCCTCAATGCGACGTGTTGAACCTGGGTCAAGGGCTGAACAAGGCTCATCCATTAGCAATACTTCTGGATCCATAGCTAGAGATCTGGCGATACACAATCTCTGCTGCTGCCCACCAGATAGGGAAATAGCCTGGTCATTTAGGCGGTCCTTGACTTCGTTCCAGATGGAGGCTCTTCTTAGCGAAGTTTCAACAAGCTCTTCAGCGTTGCCAATTTTGCGACCACTCAGGCGCAAACCGCTGAGAATGTTGTCCTTGATTGACATGGTTGGGAACGGGTTTGGCTTCTGGAAAACCATACCGATTTTGATACGGACAGTCACAGCGTCGAAATCTTCCCCGTAAATGTCTTCGCCATCAAGAAAAACAGAACCGGATAACCCAGCACTAGGAATGAGTTCATGCATACGGTTCAGAGTTCTCAAGAATGTTGATTTACCGCAACCAGATGGACCAATCAGAGCGGTCACCTTATTAGCAGGGAATGTGAGGTTTACGTCACTTAGGACCTGTCGCTCACCAAACCAAACGCTGATGTCCTCAGAACTAAGTGTTGAAGCTGTGCTCAAGCTACTCATTTGCTTGCTTTCTTGTTAGTTGGCTTTGTTTTTAGTGATTTAGATCTTCCAAGTACTCGCGCTAATCCAAACAGAACTGCAACCACGATTAGCAGCACCAATGCCGCGCCCCAGGCACGTTGCTGGCTTGGCGCAAAGCTACTGGATAGGTAACTGTAAATGTATGTTGGCAAAGTTGCCATTGCTCCCTCGAACGGATTCAAAGAAGTTCCGTTGTTGGTGTTCAAGGTAAGAATCAAAGGTGCAGTTTCACCGATTACTCTGGCAAGACCCAAAAGAAGAGCAGTGATTAGACCAGATTTAGCAGCTGGCAGAATTACTTGGAAAAACGCTCTGTAGTTAGGTGCACCAAGAGCCAAAGCCGCGTATCTAAGATCTGCAGGAACTAGCTTGAGGGCTTCTTCAGCAACTCGAGCAACAGTAGGTAACATCAATGGGATCAAAGCTAAGGACGCTGCAAAGCCTGACTTTGTCAGGAAATCTCCGGAGGTAATAATCGAGAGAATGAACAGTCCTGAAACTACAGAAGGCAAACCACTTAGAGCTTGAGTTACAGTTCTAACCAAGTTCTTGATCTTTGATTGAGATTGAGTTAGGTAGATAGCCATAGAAATACCCAGAGGAACCGCAACAATTGTGGTTATTCCAACTACCAAGAGTGAACCAATAATTGCGTGACCAACGCCTCCATAGTCAAGCGAAGTAGTTCCAGATACATAAACATTGTTCTGGCTAAAGAACTGCCACGAGATTGCTTTAGCACCTTCGGTAAGAACTGAATACAGCACAGATAGCAACAAGACCATCACAAAAGCTGAAAGGAAAATCGTTAGCACAACGAGGGCAGCATCTCCCAAGCCTCTGCGTCCGTAAGCGCTAAAGCCAACCAGGCTGGCTAACACTAATTGCGACGGTAAAAAAACCACGACAGTTGCTAGAGCTGGGTCAATACCTGTCAACAAGACCAATGCTCCGGTCAAGATGGCAGGCAAAACAGATGCAGCAACTATTTGCCAGATGCGCTTTTTGTTTGCCCTGCGCCAGGGTTGAATTGCAGGTCTTGCCGCGAAGGTCATTAGTCTTTCCTCCATGGCTGAGCCCTATTGACAATTACGTTGGCTATCGAGTTAATGATCAAAGTGATGATAAACAGTACAAGACCAGCGGCCATAAGTCCGGATTGCTCGTTAGCTGTTGCTTCTCCGAATCGAGCCAAAATCCATGATGCAACTGCTCCACCGCGTGTTTCTAGAACTTGGCCTAGGTTAATGTCGAAGCTAATTTGAAGCACGTAGAAGATTGCTACAGTCTCACCGATGGCTCGACCAAGACCAAGAAGCACTCCACCGACAACACCACCGGATGCAGTTGGCAGAATCACTTTTCTGAATACTGAAAGGCGACTTCCACCAAGCGCAAGTGCACCATTGATCAAATCTTTATCAAGCTGACTGAAAATTTCACGAGTAATCGAAGTAATAATCGGAACAATCATTACTGCAACAATCCAGCCAGCAATGAATGGAGAACCTCTGAATCCATACTCAGGATTCTCTACTTGAAAAATAGGAATCCAACCTAGGTACTTGTTCAAAATGGATGCCCACTGATCAGCGACAGGAGTGAATACGTAGAAGCCCCAAAGACCAATGATTACTGATGGAAGGGCTGCAAGAAGATCAACTAGGGTTGTCGCAACCTTGGCTAACCTCGAATTCAACATAAAAACAATCAAGTAAGCCATTGAGATGGCCATAGGGGTTGCGATCAAGACACCGATAAGTGCAATCAGCAAGGAACCCCAGAGCATTGGCCCAATCTGCATGATTAGGTTATTGTCATCACCCGCATCCCAAACATTTCCAAAAATGAAGTCGATGCCCTGATTCTGAAGAGCAGGGAGTGCTTTGAGGGAAAGGAATATTAGAACCAAAGCGACAAGCACAAAGGCAAAGCTGGCCGCAATTGAGGTTGTTCTAAAGAACCATTTATCCCCTGTGCTGAGCGGCCCAGCAGATAGTTTGCGTCTGACGGGCGCAGGCTTGGTAACAGAGGATTCGCTCATGAACCTCAGTTTGCCTATTCTGGCTTACTGAAAGTTGGAGTGTTGGTTAACGCAAGGTTAACAAGTTAGAACGAAAATACGTTCCCTGACCAGATTTGCCACATTCGAACCAGCATGACCGCAACTGTCAGACCGCTGATTCCAATAACCAAGGTTGACCACCTGGTTCTTTCAATCACAGCCCAACCAACGGCTGCCGGAGGCACAATCAGAGCAGTCAGAATGTAGCCAAAAAACTCGACTGTATCCCCTTTAGCCCCTGATCCGGTTGAAACTAAAGCGATAGTTACCGCTAGTTGAACCAACAACAGCCCTTCAACCACTGAAATAACCCCGACCGAGAGCCAAGACGGTGGACGTCTAAAAATACCTAAGCCAACAACAAACAACCCTGCAAAAAGGGCGTAAAACGCCTGGATTTGGTAGGCCCACTCAAACATTTTGAGCCTCATCACTGAAAATAACTAAAGACTTCAAGGTATCCTCGCCAGCTGACTCAACGACTCCTACCAACTTCTCCCCGCAGCTAACCGCTGTTGGCAAAGACACCTTGCCGATAACCCTTTTACCCTGACGAAGAGCAAGTTGATCTGTCTCGCTTATTTCAAGAACTGGCAGACAGGCTCTGGCAGCTTGAAGCGCCGGAATCAAAGGTAATCGATCAGGGTTAGCCTCAGCTAGTTCTAATGCATTCAAAACGTCGAACCCTCCGACACGAGTTCTTCTAAGTTCTATCAGGTGACCGCCAACACCAAGAGCCACCCCTAGATCTCTAGCTAAAGCCCTGATGTATGTTCCAGAAGAACAATCGATAACAACATCTAAATCAATAAAGGTTTCTGAATGTTTTATTGCACCAATGACTTGAAACTTTGCAATGTTAACAGCCCTTGCTTTTAGTTCAACTTCTTCACCGGCTCGCACTTTTGCATAAGCACGCTCACCGTCGATTTTGATAGCTGAGACTTGAGATGGAACTTGCTGGATGTCGCCACTGAGGGCTGCAATCACTTTCAAGATGTCTGCCTCAGAAACTGTAGCTAACTGCTCTCTAGTTGCCTGCGATAAGACATCGCCTTCGCGATCATCAGTTACGGTTGCTGAACCTAAGCGAATAGTGGCTTCATAGGTTTTATCGGCACCAACAATGAAAGTTAATAGTTTGGTAGCAGATTCAATTCCAAGAACTAATAACCCGGTTGCCATTGGATCTAAAGTTCCTGCGTGCCCTACTTTTCTAGTGCCAGCAAGTTTGCGAACTTTAGCTACGACATCATGACTTGTCATACCTGCAGGCTTGTCAACCAGCAACAACCCTGGGCTAATCAATCTTTACTCGTCCTCGTCAATGACTTTAGGTTCCTTATAAGGATTTTCACCAGCAGCAAATTCAGCTTCTTTTGCAAGCTTTGCAACTTCAGCATCTCTTAATCTAGCTTGCGCCAACAGGTCGTTCATGTGAGCTGCTGTTTCAGGAACTTCATCTGATACGAATTCAATAGTTGGAGTCAAACGTATAGACAGTTGATGACCAACTTCGCCACGGATTTTGCCTCTATGACGTTCAATGATTTCAGCAGTCTTGGTTTTCTGAGCTGCATCACCAAATACGGTATAGAAAATCTTGGCATGAGACAGATCAGGTGTGACTCTGACATCAGTGAGAGTGACGAAACCAAGATCAGAGTCTTTGACAACCTTCTCAAGTGCCTCTGCGACTAATACCTTGATTCGCTCAGCCAGTCTTCTTGCTCTAGCTGCATCAACCATTAGACCCTCGGCTTCTCACGCATTTCGTAAGTTTCGATGATGTCACCAATCAAGATGTCATTGAAACCAGCAAGACCAATACCACATTCGAAGTCAGTCTTGACTTCAGTTGCATCGTCCTTGAAACGCTTTAGTGAGTCGATCTTTAGGTTCTCTGCAAGCATCTTGCCATCACGTGAGATACGAGCGAGGCTGTTTCTCTTGATTGAACCTGATCGAACGATAGAACCTGCAATGGTGCCAACCTTAGAGGACTTGAAGATCTCGCGAACTTCAGCAGTTCCAAGTTGGGCTTCTTCAAATTCAGGCTTAAGCATTCCCTTGAGAGATTTCTCAATGTCTTCAAGTGCTGCATAAATAACTGAGTAGAAGCGAACGTCAACACCTTCACGGTCTGCTCGTTCCTTGGCCTTGTTATCTGGCTTCACGTTGAATCCGATGATAATCGCATTATCAACAGTTGCTAGGTTCACGTCAGATTCAGTAATCGCTCCAACACCACGGTGGATGATACGAAGCTGAACTGAATCATCAATCTCGATCTTCAACAATGAATCTTCAAGAGCTTCAACAGCACCAGAAACGTCACCCTTGATAACCAAGTTGAGTGATTCAACCTTGCCATCTTCAAGAGCCTTGGTGAAGTCCTCCAGGCTAACGCGCTTACGAGTCTTAGCTAGAAGTGCGTTACGGTCAGCAGCTTCGCGCTTTTCAGCAATCTGTCTTGCCTGACGCTCATCGTCTGTAACAACGAAAGTGTCACCGGCGCGAGGAACAGACTGCAGACCTAGGACCTGAACAGGTCTAGATGGACCTGCAGATTCAACAGCATCACCGTTCTCGTCAAACATTGCACGAACACGACCGTGAGCAGCACCTGCAACAATCGAATCTCCAACATTTAGAGTTCCAGATTGAATCAACACAGTTGCAACCGATCCACGACCTTTATCCAGGTTCGCTTCAATAGCAACACCACGTGCATCACGGTTAGGGTTAGCTCGAAGATCAAGAGCAGCATCTGCAGTTAGCAGAACTGCATCTAGCAATGCTTCGATACCAGTGCCATTCAAAGCAGACACGTCAACGAACATAACATCGCCACCGTATTCTTCAGCAACCAAGTTGAACTCGGTTAGCTGTTGACGAATCTTGGCAGGGTTCGCACCTTCTTTATCAACCTTGTTCACTGCAACAACGATTGGAACGCCAGCGGACTGAGCGTGGTTCAATGCTTCAACTGTCTGCGGCATAACACCGTCATCAGCAGCAACAACAAGAATTGCAATGTCAGTTACCTGAGCACCACGAGCACGCATAGCTGTGAAAGCCTCGTGACCAGGTGTGTCAATAAATGTAATCGCTCTTTCGATACCTTCGTGGGTGGTGTGAACTTGGTAAGCACCGATGTGCTGAGTAATTCCACCAGCTTCACCTGCTTGAACATTCGCATTACGAATCTTGTCAAGCAACCTAGTCTTACCGTGATCAACGTGACCCATCACAGTAACTACAGGAGCTCTGTATTCAAGTTCGTCTTCGTCTTCTTCATACTCGGTTGAAATATCTAGACCGAATGAATCGAACAGTTCCTTCTCTTCATCTTCAGGAGAAACAACTTCAACCTTGTAACCAAGTTCAACACCAAGAATCTGGAATGTCTCTTCATCTAACGATGCAGTGGCAGTTGCCATCTGACCTAAGTGGAACAACACGGTAATCAACTGACCAGCATTCGCATCAATCTTGTCTGCGAAATCTTGAATAGAAGATCCTCTGCGTAAACGAATTACTGTTGAACCGTCACCGCGTGGAACAACTGCTCCACCTAAGCTAGGCGCTGAACGTAATTCAAATTCTTCGCGCTTTGTTCTCTTCGACTTACGTGCTTTCGAAGCACCTCGAGATCCACCCTTACCAAACGCACCGGCTGTTCCGCCGCCGCGACCGCGACCACCAGCACCTGGACGACCACCGGGAGCTCCAAAACCTGGAGCACCACCTGGAGCACCAGCACCAGCTGGACGAGGAGTCAAACCACCAGGACGTGATGGACCGCCAGCACCAGCTGGACGACCTGGTCCACCTGGACGAGACGAAGGACCACCAGCGCCAGCTGGACGACCTGGTCCACCTGGACCACCTGGACGAGGAGCACCAGTACGCGGAGCACCTGGACGACCCATGCCTTGGTTTGTTGAGAAAGGATTATTTCCTGGACGAGCCATTGGACGAGGAATACCCATGCCCTGAGCTGCTGCAAAAGGATTGTTACCTGGACGAGGAATACCTGCAGCAGGTGCTGCAGCATCAGTCTTATCAGCAGGCTTTTCTTCCGCTGGTTTCTCTTCAGCTTTAGCTTCTTCAACTGGAGCGTCGGCTTTTGTAGCCTTAGCTTTTGCCGTTGGCTTTTCAACCTTAGGAGCTTCTTCTTTAGGCTTAGCGTTCGGGTATGCCGCACGAAGCTTGTTTGCCACCGGTGGGGCAATAGTTGACGAACCGCTCTTGACGTATTCGCCTAATTCTTTAAGTTTTGCCAGTGCCTCGGCTGTTTCAATTCCGAGCTCTTTGGCTATGTCGTACACGCGTGGTAGCGCCACTTATTTCTCCTGTCTGGGACCCACCCCAGTCAGGGCAGGCTTTAGTGCTTTGAGGTTCTCATTTCGAGGTGCTCATTAGTTCTTCAACATCTTTTCGGCCTGTTCTATAAAGTTGGTTAGTTCTTCTATTTGCTCGTGATCCATTTTTGCTTTTAGTGCTCTGCCGAAAGCACTGCGTTCAACAGCGGTTTCTAAGCACTTTGAGCTCGGATGAAGCCAAGAGCCGCGACCAGAGAGAGATTTCAGAGTATCTATTTTCAAGAAACCTTGAGAATTGATGATTCTGATGAGATCTGCCCGATTGCCACGCTGGCGACAGCCAACGCAAGTTCTAACTTGATACATTCTAACGCCTAGTCGCTTTAAAAGCATTAGCCCTTATCTAAACAGGCTAAAGGCTGCTTTTATTCTTCATCTCCCATGTCATCTGACATGATGTCAATTTTGGCCCCGGTTAGCTTGCTAGCCAGACGGGAATTCTGCCCTTCCTTACCAATAGCAAGGGAAAGCTGGTATTCAGGCACCAAAACACGAACCTTAGGTCTTTCGTCCTTAGGCGCGTCCTTCTCATTGACAATAAAAGACGCTGAAACCTTAGCTGGCGATAGTGCCTGAGCCACAAACTTAGCAATATCGTCCGAATAGTCCACGATATCGATCTTTTCGTCATTCAATTCGGCAGTTACGGCACGAACTCGTTGCCCTAGCTCACCAATGCAAGCACCTTTAGCGTTCAGCCCTGGTACTGAAGTTCTAACCGCAATCTTGGTGCGCTGCCCAGCTTCTCGAGCAACCTGAACAATTTCAACCTGACCACTGGCAATTTCTGGAACTTCAAGAGCAAAAAGCTTACGGATAAGGCTCGGATGGGTTCTAGAAACGTTGATCTGAACTTGACCGCGAACATTCTTATCTACTTTGGTGATATAAAAACGCATTCTCTTGCCATGTGAGTAGTCCTCCCCTGGCACCTGCTCTTCTGGAGGCAAGATAGCTTCAACTTCGCCAATCTTCACATAAACCATGTATGCGCGAGGGCCTTGTTGAATTTCACCTGCAACAATATCTTCAACCTTGGCTTTGAATTCTCCATAAAGACCTTCATCTGAAAGTCCTCTAATGCGCTGAGCAATAACTTGTTTAGCTGCAGCAGCTGCGATTCTGCCAAAGTTTTCTGGAGTCTTATCAACCTCAGGCACCTTAGATCCGTCTGGAAGTTCAGTAACTAATTTGTCGAACTCATCTCGTTCCTCAGTATCTGGAACAAGAATGATGACCTTACCAGTCTTCTGATCTAAGACTGCTCGAGCAGGATCGCTGTTACCAACACTCTTGTGATAGGCAGCTTCAACAGCAGCCTCAATGATTTCAACTAATTCGTTGAATGGGATTTCTCGATCTCGCTCGACAAGTCGAAGAGCACTTAAATCGATGTCCATGAGACGCCTCCTGGCCGCTAGTAAGTTATGCGAGCGGTGAAGATAAGAACCTAAACCAGCTCGGTTACTGCCAATTCTACCTTGACTGAGCGTCTCTCGCCAGAGCGTCTATCCCAAAGGTCCACTTCACCGTTTTCTAGACCTCGGCCAACGATCACAATTTGCGGAATTCCCAATAATTCAGCATCACTAAACTTCACTCCTGGGCTTACCTTCAGACGGTCATCTAGCAAAACTGACTTGCCTTTAGCCTGCAGTTCAAGAGCTAGCTTTTCGGCTGTTTCATAGATGACATCGTCCTTACCAGCAGCAACAACATGGATATCAACCGGAGAAACAGCAGCAGGCCATATAAGGCCCTTCTCGTCGTTATTAGCTTCAGCAAGCACTGCAACAATTCTGGTGACACCAAGTCCGTAAGACCCCATGGTCACTGTTACAAGCTTTCCGTTTTCATCTAAAACTTTTAGATCAAGGGCTTCGGCATACTTCTTCCCTAATTGGAATACGTGCCCGATTTCAATTCCGCGAGCTAATTCAAGTGGACCACTGCCATCAGGAGCTGGGTCCCCTGCTTGAATATCAGCTAGGTCTGCAATGCCATCGGCAGTGAAGTCACGACCGGCAACCAAATTGAAAACGTGCTTGTCTTTTTCGTTTGCTCCGGCTACCCAAGTGGTTCCATCGACAACTCTTGGATCTAACAAATAGCGAATCTTTGATTCACCTTTTTCACCTAAGAATAGTTTTCCGTTTTTTACTGGACCGAGAAAACCTTTTAGTAGTTCAGGATGCTTAGCGAAATCTTCATCGTTAGCAGTCTCAACTTCAAAGCCAGCAAAAACAATCTCAGCACGCTTAGGTTCCATGTCACGATCACCTGGCATTCCAACAACAACAAGAGAGCGTTTGTGCTTCACATCAGTGATAGCTAAAACAATGTGCTTCAAAGTTGAACCAGCATTTATTTCAGGCATTCCAAGAGATGTCTTGGCAAACTCAACAACCGCTGCAATAGATGTAACGTTTGGAGTTTCTTTTACTTCAGCAGCGGCTTTACCTTCAATTGATAGCGGTACTGGTGCTGAAATAGTAACTGCCTCAACGTTCGCTGCATATCCTCCAGCTGAACGAACATAAGTGTCTTCACCAATTGGTGAAGGCGACAGGAACTCTTCGCTGGCCGATCCACCCATTGCTCCAGCATCTGCTTTCACAATTACGTATTCAAGAGATAACCGAGCAAAAATTCTTTCGTAGGCATCACGCTGTGCTTGATAAGAGCGCACTAAACCATCCTGAGTAACATCGAAAGAATAAGCATCCTTCATCACAAACTCACGACCACGAAGTAGTCCTGCACGAGGACGTGCTTCATCGCGATACTTGTTTTGGATTTGATAAAGCGTCAACGGCAAATCTTTGTAACTTGAGTAAAGATCCTTCACGAGTAAAGTAAACATCTCTTCGTGAGTAGGAGCTAGAAGGTAATCTGCCTTCTTGCGATCTTGTAAGCGGAAAAGGTTGTCGCCGTACTCAGCCCAACGGCCAGTAACCTCAAAAGGTTCCCTTGGCAGTAATGCTGGGAAAAAGACTTCTTGAGCTCCTGCATTAGCCATCTCTTCGCGAACTATCTGCTCAACCTTTGCCTTGACAGCAAGGCCTAGCGGCAACCAAGTATAAATACCAGGTGCAGCTCTTCTGATGTATCCAGCACGCACTAGTAGTTTGTGGCTATCGACTTCAGCTTCAGCTGGGTCTTCTCGAAGAGTTCGCAAAAACAATTGCGACATACGAAGCATCATTAATTAATCTTTCTTAGCCACTACGACTTTAGGAGACCCAACTAGAGCAGGATCCATTTCTGCAGCTAGACGATTTGCCTCTTCAATCAAAGTCGCAACGATTTCACTCTCAGGGACAGTTTTGATAACTTCACCCTTCACAAAAATCTGTCCCTTACCGTTACCAGAGGCAACACCAAGATCTGCCTCACGTGCTTCACCAGGACCGTTAACAACACAACCCATAACAGCAACACGAAGCGGAACAGTCATGTGTTCAAGACCAGCAGTAACATCCTCTGCCAGTTTGTAAACATCAACCTGTGCTCGACCACATGAAGGGCAAGAAACAATTTCAAATTTTCTTGGACGTAAGTTAAGCGATTCTAGAATCTTTGAACCAACTTTGATTTCTTCAACCGGTGGAGCTGAAAGTGAAACTCGGATTGTGTCGCCGATACCCTTACTTAGCAATGCACCAAAAGCTACCGCTGATTTAATAGTTCCCTGGAATGCAGGACCAGCTTCAGTAACGCCTAGGTGTAATGGCCAGTCACCACGCTCTGCCAAAAGCTCATAAGCTCGAACCATAACAACGGGGTCGTTGTGCTTCACTGAGATTTTGAAATCGTGGAAGTCGTGCTCTTCAAACAAAGATGCTTCCCAAACAGCAGATTCAACTAGAGCCTCTGCAGTTGGCTTGCCATACTTCTGTAACAGTCTTGGATCAAGGGATCCAGCATTGACACCAATACGGATAGAAACTCCCGCATCCTTTGCTGCCTTCGCAATTTCACCCACCTTGTCATCAAACTGACGAATGTTGCCTGGGTTTACTCGAACAGCTCCACAACCAGCATCGATGGCCTGGAAAACATATTTAGGTTGGAAATGAATATCAGCGATTACAGGAATCTGCGATTTCTTGGCAATGATTCGAAGAACATCAGCATCATCTTGACTTGGGCAAGCAACACGAACAATGTCACAGCCAGAAGCTGTCAGTTCGGCAATCTGCTGCAAAGTGCCATTGATGTCGGTAGTTGGAGTGGTTGTCATCGACTGGACAGAAATAGGAGCGTCGCCACCAACAGCAACATTTCCCACCATGATCTGGCGAGTCTTTCTTCTAGGTGTTAGCACCGGAGGGGCACTTGGAAGGCCCAGGTTTATTGCTGGCACTTGTAACCACTGCTTTCTGACACACATTGGCGTCTGTATTGATACAAGTCTAAACGCCTATCAACTAAGAGTCTCTGAAGGCTAGAACTGAAGCGGGTTAACTATGTCCCTAATTACCAGAACAACGGTCAGAGTCAACAGCAGAACAGCCACAAAGTAAGCCACGGGAGTCATTTGACCAGTATCAACTGGACGCTCCCACTTCTTGCCTCGAAGTTTCCAAACTCGGCGTTTGATCGATTCATACACTGCCCCGGCTATGTGTCCGCCGTCTAGAGGAACTAATGGAATCATGTTGAACACGAAAAGCGCTACGTTCAAAGACATGAGCATCGCGAGTTCGGAAAGCACCTTATCTTGAATGCTCATGGTCTGGTTGCTGGCTAATTCACCGGAGAACTGACCCAGTCCGACTATGGAAATAGCTCCTTCCATGTTTCTAGGTGATCCTGGAGCTATTTCCGAGAAAGCTGTGATGGCTTGGCTTGGTAATTGAACAATCAACTCGGCGGTGCCAGCCAACATAACGCCAAGTTGACCAAGCGCTTGAACTGGGTTCTGCTGAACCCTTACTCCCTCAAGTCGCACGCCTAAATAAGGTTTATGAACCTCCCCCATGTTCAACATGATTGGGGTGATGCTCAACGTCAATTGTTGATTGCCTCTCAAAATGCCGATTGAGGTGACCTTTCCAACTGACTTGGCAAGAAGCGGTTCAAGGTCTGACCAGTTCTTAACATCTTGGCCATTGAAACTCGTAATCTTGTCCCCTGCTTTCATTCCAGCGATGGCCGAAGGAGACTGTAGCCCCATGGCATCACAATTTGGATTTGCTTCAGTAGGAACGCAGGCAACAACTTCATTGACTGTAGTGCCTCGCTCATAAGCACCAAAACCACAAAACAAAACAAGTGTTAAGACAATTGAAATAAGTAGATTCGCGAATGGGCCACCAAACATGATGATTAGTTTTTTCCAAGGCTTGAGCTGATAAAAAGATCTAGCTTCATCTTCTGGAGAGAGCGCAGTTTCTTCAGTTGGCTGAGCGAAAGAGGTTAGCTTCTGCCAAACATTCTTTTTAGTACTGAGCACACTAGATGGTGGGACCATACCGACCATCTGGATGTATCCACCAAGCGGAATTGCTTTGATGCCGTATTCAGTGTCGCCGCGTTTACGAGAGAAGAGTGTTGGACCAAAGCCAATCATGTATTTAGTTACTTTGACACCAAACTTCTTGGCTGGCCATAAATGACCAAGCTCATGAAGACCAATTGAAATTGCTAGCCCCAAGATCAGAAACAACCAACCACTAATTACATAAATGAAATCCATGTCCCAAACCTAACTC
>Ga0194048_10000605_pt1 | contig 17546 bp, 16 predicted proteins | sample JunL225m_MetaG_FD_161685 | JGI IMG/M metagenome (GOLD analysis project Ga0194048, IMG submission 161685) | Anoxic zone freshwater microbial communities from boreal shield lake in IISD Experimental Lakes Area, Ontario, Canada - Jun2016-L222-5m | ecosystem: Environmental > Aquatic > Freshwater >...
ACATATGGTGATTTCTTCGGATTAGATGATTTATTCACTGAAAAGCCGGAAGTGCTAAAGGGAATGATTGATCTCTGGTCAAGTTGGATTACTAAATTTGATATTGATGGCTACCGAATCGATACAGTCAAACATGTCAACAAGGAATTTTGGCAAGCTTTTATTCCCGCGATACTTAAGGCTGCTCATGCTGCGGGGAAAAGTAAGTTTCCAATTTTTGGTGAGGTCGCAGATGGAGATCCAAGCGTGACGGCACCATTTGTAACTGAAGAAAAATTACCGAGTGTCTTAGATTTTCCTTATCAATCAGTAGCTCTTCGATTTGCATCAAGCTTCAACTATGGAAGTAAATTAGCTGATTTCTTCAATTCAGATGATATGTATACGACTGCTAACTCGAGCGCGTATGGCCTTGCAACGTTTCTTGGAAATCATGACATGGGTAGATCTGGCGCATCGATTTATAATGCAAATGTAAATGACGGGGCAGAGGCAATTCTGCAACGGGCAGAGCTTGCAAACGCTCTACTCTTGCTAACTCGTGGCGCACCAATCGTCTACTACGGAGATGAAAAAGGGATGACTGGAGATGGTGGCGATAAGTCTGCTCGTCAAGACATGTTTCCAACCCAAGTAGATGCCTGGAAGTCTGAATATCGAATTGGTAGTTCACCTATTGGTACTGGAAGCTCCTTTGATGTTCACAATCCGCTTGAAGATAACTTGACTGCTTTACAAAAACTTTATGTTGAATACCCTCAACTCAAGAGCGGAACGATGCAAGTAAGGTACGGCGCAAGATCTCAATTTGCGTTAACAAGATATGGCCAGGGACAAGAGTTTCTGATTGCCTTTAATGATGATGACAAAGTAGGAAGCATCAAGGTTCCAGTCTCTACCCTAAATACGACCTGGGAGGCGATAGCTGGTTCTGCCTCAGAGGTTTCTCAAACTGGAAACACTGTGAATTTGACGTTAGAAGCACGGAGCTTCGTCGTACTTAAAGCTGCAAATCTATTTCTTCCTCAAACCAAGCTTGCAATCAATCTAGCACCGACAGTCATCGATGGCTTTACGCCCGGCTGGTTTCAAGTTTCAGCGACAGTGCCTGGAGATGATTACAACACTGTGACATTTGCTGCTCGCGTAGCTGGAACTTCCATCTGGAAGTCACTAGGGGCAACTGATCGTCGGACAACGGATGATGGGTTTGTGAAAGCTGGCCTATATCGTAGCTACATCCATCGGACAATGTTTAAGTCAGGTACAAAACTCGAGATTGTAGCTATAGCGAAAAGTACGAATGGCGAAGTAGTAGCTTCTAAAATTCAGAACTTTACAATCAAGTATTAGTTCGCAACCAAAAGCGAATAGCCTCGTCGAGATATTTTCGCCACGAGCGCTCATTATGTCCGGTTCGATCATAAACTTTCGTTGAGAAGTTATGACCAACTTTCCAACCAAGCTCTTCCGCTCTCATATCTGCATAATCTTGATACGGCGTGTATGACCTATCGAGTCCTTTGGTTCCTCTACTCATCCATAACTTATGAGTTCTAAGCTCAGGCAATCCATTGATAAGGGCATCAACAAGTGGATTTCCGCCAATTACCCAATGCGGACTAAATGCAAGTGCTGTTCCATAAAGTTCTGGATATTGTCCGACACCGTAAAGTGTGGCGAGCCCGCCCATGCTTGATCCAATGAGCGCAGTCTTGTCACACCTGGGTTCAAGGCCAATCATCTTGCTAATTGTTGGAATAATTTGCTGAGCAATTTGATCAAGATATTTATCTCCTCGCAGCTCACTGAGTTCAACCTTTGATGGACCAAGTGTTGGAATTCCACCGAGAAATGGTTTTTGCGGGGCCAAATCTTTTATTCGACCAAAAGGATCTTTCTTGGTGCTGCTATGGAAGACACCAATAATTGCAGGGGGAGTGATATTGAAATCTTCTGAAACTCGGATTGCGGATTGCGCCAACTCCCAGGTTTGACCCATTGTTGCGCTCTTTTTATCAAAAATATTCTGGCCATCATGGGCGATAATGAGGTGAGTGGGGTTTTCAGGAGACCAGAAATCGACGATTCGCCCATCAAAACTTGTTCTGGAGACATTTCCTGGAGCGCCTCGAATTTGAAAACGTTTCAGAATCTCTATATTCGCGCTCATGATGAGAGGATAAAGCATGGCTTCTACAACTTCCACAAATGCAATTATGTGGTTTCGGCGCGACCTTCGCCTTGGTGATAATCCTGCATTAGTTGCAGCGATTGAAGAGGCAACCGCAAATGGAGGAGCAGTTATACCTATTTTTATTTTAGACCCAGCGCTTATTGGTGGAGCGGGGTCGAAGCGGTTGGCCTACCTTGGTCAATCACTGCGTGCGCTAGATCAATCTCTTAATAATTCACTTCACGTACTGGTGGGTGATCAGGTAGACGTACTTAATCGTTTAATCAAGCGTTATTCGGCGAGTTCTGTGCATATCTCAAAAGAATATGAACGATATGGCGCCGAGCGTGACCAACGAGTTCTTGCGGCCGGAATAAACCTAGTAGCCACGGGCAGTCCGTATGCGGTAGCCCCAGGTCGTGTAGTTAAACCAAGTGATGGAACGCCATACAAGGTTTATACGCCCTTCTACAGGGCTTGGAGAGAACATGGTTGGCGAAAGCCGGCGCAGTACCCAAAAAATATTCCACTGGTTATGCCTAAAAGTGATGATCGCGAGTTTCCAGATTGGGAAATTCCAGAAGGTGCGGTCTTAACACCCGCGGGCGAGGTTGCCGCGCTTGAACGTTTTAATTATTTTGCGAAAAATATTTTAGCTAGTTATGACGAATCTCGAAATCTCGCAGGCGTAGATGGCACCAGCAAGATGAGTGCGCACCTTAAATGGGGAGAGATTCATCCTCGTACTTTGCTTGCAAACTTAGGAGAGTCAAAAGGGCATGACGTCTTCCGTAAAGAAATTGCATGGCGTGAGTTCTATGCTGATGTGCTCTTCAATAACCCTCAATCAGAACATAATTATTACGCGCCAAAGTTTGCAGAAATGCGCTACGACAAACCTGATAGCAAGTTCGATGCTTGGCGTGAAGGTAAAACCGGATACCCTTTTGTAGATGCAGCAATGAGGCAGCTGCTCAAGGAAGGTTGGATGCATAATCGAACTCGCATGGTTGTAGCTTCATTTCTAGTTAAGGACTTGCATCTTGAATGGCAGCTCGGAGAAGCTTTCTTCCGCGAGCATCTCATCGATTTTGATTTGGCTTCAAACGTCCATGGTTGGCAATGGACTGCAGGGTGTGGAACGGATGCCTCGCCTTACTACCGAATATTTAATCCTATAGAGCAAGGTAAACGCTTCGATGAAACCGGTGAATATATTCGTAAGTACGTTCCAGAGCTCGCTCACCTAGCTGCTAGTGAGATACATGAACCCTGGACTGTTTTAGATGGCTACATTAATAATTACCCAGAACGAATCTTGGATCACGCCGTAGAAAGACTTGAGTCACTTGCCCGATTAGAAGAAATCAAAGTTCAAAAAGAGTAACCCCAGAACCTGATTGCTTCGCCTTATACATAGCAGCATCTGCGCGGCGCATTAATTCTGGCTTATTGTCATTCTCGATTGCTCCGATACTAACTCCAACTGTTACAGAATGTTCACCTATCGAGGCTGGATATGTGAGGGAAGAACGAAGTGCGTGAGCTACTTCCAAGCCGCTTCTGGTAGTGCCGTAGATAATCGCGCCAAACTCATCGCCGCCCAATCGGGCGAGAATTGCGTTTCTTGGTATTTGCCTGGAAAACCGGAGAGCTATTTGGCGCAAGAGTTCATCTCCTGCATCATGACCAAGAGTGTCATTAACTTTTTTGAATCCGTCGAGATCCAGAAGCAGCAGTAGTGCCTCCGTATTATTGAGGGATTCAAGGGCGCTAATGAATCGTCGCCTATTTGGAAGTCCGGTGAGCTCATCTGTTCTTGCTAGCGCTCGTTCATCTTTAATCTCGCGTGCTTCACGAAGGGCAATACTCATACGAATAAATGAGAGTGCCAAAGTTGAAAAGGCAGGAATTAGTACGAAAGTAGGTAATTCACGAGGCTTAATAACTGCCACAGTTAACAAGAGACTACTTATTAGAAGTGCCACTAAGGTAGCTCCTGATATTACTTTAGGATTAACTTCTTTTTCCCCGCCCGGATGCCATAGTGCTTCTGCCAATAAAATTAAGCCGAATACCCAACCATCATCAACAAGAGAGGCAAAGGCGTAGCTTGACTTTGCTGAAGCCCAAATGAAATAGAGATCAGTAGCTGCAAAGAGTGAAATTCCTATGAGCAGCAAAATCGACCTGAGTGAAAACTTTTGAAACCAAATTAAGATGAGCGTAATGACAAGTAGAACTATGTCCCCAATCGGATACAAAATAGCTAAAAAAACTGTGACTGGTGAGCCATTTAATTGCAGCATCGCTGGCTTGAGAACGAGAGAGGCGATTGCGCCCGTTGCCCCAAGGCCAATAATTGCTACATCCAAAACTTCAGTGGCGCGCAGTTTCCTCATAGAAGTTATTGCTCTATTTAGGCCCAAGAGTGCAAGGGGATAGAAAAGCGCATAGGCGATATCAGAAAACCCGCGCCAGAGTCGAAATGAATAGAAGGATTCGGCGCTCGAAATTGTTGAGCCAATAGCCCAAATGCCGATGGCTCCTGAGAGTGCGAGAACTGCCCAACGATCATTAAAAAGTGGCGCAACGTATGCGGACAATGATGCCAAGAGTGCCGCGCCGTTAAAGAGTAGTAAGTCTGGAATGGGCGACGGTGTTGGAAATACAAAGCGAATTCCCAGTTGGGCGGCCAACATAATCGCAGCGCTGACTCGCAGAAAACGGTAAGTTCCTGCCTTGGCGCTTCGAACATGGTCAGGGCTCATAAGCTGCATGAGGTGCATAAGGTCAAAGTATTGGCATAGGACTACATAGCAATAGGTTAAGGAGATTTTTGTGTTGAATGAATTGAATCTTGAGGATACAAAGAGTGCTCACATTGGCCGGCGCGCCGTACTTTGCGGAGCCGTTGCGGTAGTTCTTGGACTCTCGACAGATATTGCAAGTGCCTCAGCTCCTGCTATTGGAGTGAAGCAAGTTGGAAAGAAAATTCAGATTACTCTTGCTAAGAATAAATCTCTTGCAAAAGTTGGTGGCGCAGTCACAATAGCCTTGGGCGATGGGTCCTCAGTTGCTATCGCCAGAATTTCATCGGCGGTCAATGGATTTGTAGCTATTAATCTCTCATGTACTCACCAGGGAGTGACCGTTGAGCAACAAGGAAGTACGTGGATTTGCCCAGCGCATGGATCGACTTTTAATACTTCTGGAAAAGTACTTCGCGGCCCTGCGAACCAGGCACTGTTTAAGTACCCAATCGCAGCGACCGCGAAGACTGTGACTATTGGATAGGTCTAGTTTTCTACTTTTTTGTAGAGCTTAAATACCAGCTTTGCAGGCGATAGCGCGGTAATTCAGTGCTTGCTTAGCGCCATCAGTTATCTGCGATGTAAGTTCAACCTGCGCCGTTGTACTCGCATCGAGCTGGGTTTGCATTGTTGCAATTTGCGAGACAGCGCGTGCACGGTCTGAATCAATCTTTGGTGAAACTTGCGCAAGATTGTCTCGATTTCGGGTGTAGGTCAAAACGCTTTGGTCGTAATACTTAGCCGCTTTTGCCCAGTTAGCTTTATCTATAGTGGAAGATGTGGCAGCAGTTGAAAGCTTGAGTGCATTATCGCGCTTCGCTGTAATGTCAGCAATTTTGGCTGTGAGTTGTGCAATTGCGGAAGTTATTCCGGTGGCCTTAATCATAGTTTTAGTCTTAGGGTCACTCCATAGCGGATAAAGATTCGTTTCAAGTGCAGCTTTTTTCTGATCAAGTAGCACCACCACATTTTGCCATGAGTCAACGCTGGCTTTCATTTTTGTTAGAGCTGCGGTCTGCTCAGAAGTAAATTTATCGCTGTCGGCTTTGGTTGAAAGGTATGTTTTGGCAGCGGTGGCACAATCAGTTGAAATCCAAACAAGCTTTGCACTTGTTGTCGTTGGGTTTTTCTGACATACATAGGAAAGTTTGCCTTTTACAGATTTAGCACCCGACTTAACACAAGCAGCTCCCTGCTTCACAGCTGCGGCCTGAACAGGCGATGCCACGCCCGCGACAAGGAGAGCGGCCATGAGGCCAATTGAAACGCTCATTGGCGTAATTTTCTTTAAATTACTAAACACAAGTTACCTCCAGAGGTTATGTCCAGATTCTAGGCCAGGGGGTGGGAGGAGATGTGGAGATAGCGTCAGATTGGGTGGTGAATTTCCTGTGAATCGCGGCATAAATCTGGTGTCCTAGGCGGGAGTTGAACCTGCGACCTACCGCTTAGGAGGCGGTTGCTCTATCCACTGAGCTACTAGGACTGGGCTACATTCAATCTAGATCCCCGTAGGAATCGAATAGGAATCGAATAGGAATCCAATAGGAATCTAGTAGGTGAAGCCTAAAGGATTAGTGATTAATTACGAACCGCTTCATCCATCGAGGAGCCCACCAGTTACGTTCCCCGAAGAGGCGCATTAGCGCAGGTACAAGAAGTCCTCGAACCACTGTGGCATCTAAAATTACGGCGAAGGCAACACCGAAACCAAGTGTTTTGATATTAGTTACACCGCTTGTAATAAAAGCAGCAAAAACAATCGCAAGAAGGATTGCCGCCGCGGTGATAATGCGAGCAGAACGTTGCAGCCCTGTTGCTACGGCATCCTCATTATTCATTCCAGACTCGTGCTCTTCTTTGATGCGAGATAGTAAGAAGAGTTCATAGTCCATAGAGAGCCCGAAGGTAACCACAGAGATCAAAATAATCATGGAAGTGTCAATCGAATGAGTATTTGTAAATGATCCCACCAACCACGTGAGATGCCCATCAATGAATATCCAGGTCAGAGCACCCATCATTGCCGCAAGTGAAATAACATTAAGAATCACAGCTTTGATTGGCAAGATGATTGAGCCAGTGAACAAGAACAAAAGTACAAGTACTCCAAGAGCAATCCACCCAAGAGCCCATGGAAGTGTCTTCGCAATTCCTCCTTGGGTGTCGGTGTAATCAGCCGCAACACCACCGACAAGGGTTCCAGCCGGTGCGTTTATTGCTCTGATCTTTATGATGAGTGCCTGAGCTTCATTTGTTCGCGGGTTCATGGAATGAACGGCGGTGAAGCGAACCGCTGTTCCAACAACTTGTTCTGGTCCGACACGAATAACTCCTGGGACCATTGCAATTTTTGCTTCGTAGGCAGAGATTTCTGGCTCAACGTTGACGCCGTTAGGAATAATAAATTGAACGGGATTTCCCTCCTGTCCAGGAAAGTCTGCTGTAGCCATTGCATTAGCAATTGCAATTGGTGATGAAGATGGCATAACTCGCGGATCGGCTTGAGAGAAGACAATATTTCGAACCGGAGAAGCAATGATTGCTAAAACCGTTAACGACACTAGGACAACTGCGACCGGACGACGCATGACGAATCGTGCCGTTTGAGCCCAACGCCCATCAGATTTTGGAGTGATCGCGCTTCTTCTCACTACAAATTTATCAATGCGATGACCGATAAGAGCAAGTATCGCCGGAAAGGGCAGAAGTGCAGCAATAACCGCTGTGGCTACAACGGCCATACCTGCATAACCAAATGATTTGAGAAACATCAATGGGAAAAAAGTAAGTGAAGCAAGCGTGACAATTACGGTCAGGCCAGAGTAGAAAACAGTTTTTCCTGCTGTGCGTACTGTATTGACGATTGCCGTTTCAATATCTTGGCCATGGTGAATTTCTTCACGGAATCGATTAACCATAAGCAAGGCATAGTCGATGCCCAGGCCAAGTCCCATACCAGTAATGAGATTGAGAGCGAAAATACTCACGCCAGTAACAAGTGAAATTAAATAAATGATGGCAAGAGCGCCAATAATTGCGCTCACTCCAACAATAAGTGGGGTGGCGCTTGCAATTAAGCCACCAAAAACAAAGAGAAGTAGCACAAATATGAGAGGTATTGAAATTCCCTCAGCAACGGCTAAGTCTTTTGATATCTTCTCTGAGATAGCTGAATTAAATGTCGCAAAGCCACCAACGTAAACACGAATTCCTTGGAAGGTGCCATCATATTTTGTGGCCATCAATTTACCGAGTGGTTTTGCGTTTACGGGATCTTTCTCTGCTGAGTATACGAAGAGGAATGCAGCTTTTTGATCCTTGCTTGCTAGCGTTGGCGTACCTCCTGCGCTCCAATATGAAAGTGTTTTAGCGACACCAGGCTCAGCAGCTACTGATTTTTCAAGAGCTCGTGCCGCAGCAACAACTGCAGGATCGTTGATGGATGTCGAAGATTTTACTTCCAGAATTACAGCTGGGTCTTTCACGTCGAAGGTATCGCTTAGATACTTAAAAGCTTTTGCTGAATCGCTATTGGGGTTTGAGTAGCCGCCACCAGAGAGTCTCGGTACCGCTAGCCCGGCGAGGACTCCTAGCCCGATGAGCGCAACGATGAAGAGCGCTAATACTGATTTACGACGATGAACAACTGCATGGCCAACTTTCTCAAACATCTTCACTCCTTGAGTTATCTGAACAATGCTCAGATTATGGCAGGTTGATTTGAACACTGTCAAGTTTAAGGTCATAATGTGGGTATGAAAACCAAGAAACTCATGGAGAGAAGTGCGTATCATCATGGCGATCTTGAATCGGCCCTCCTCGTAGAAGCAAGAACGCTGGTAGCAAAATATGGAGTTGAGCAGATTTCCCTTAGGGAAATTGCAACAAATGTTGGAGTTAGCCCATCGGCTGCATATCACCACTTCCCTGATAAAAATGCACTCCTCAACGCCGTTGCTCATGTCGTTTTCGATGAGCTAGGAGTTGAGATGAAAAATGCCGTTGCTCTGCATCCAGGTAAAACTCTGACTGCAGCTCGTAGGCGATTTAGAGCAACAGGTGAGTCGTATGTTAAGTTTGCAAGACGCAATAGAAATCTATTTTTACTCTGCTTTGGTCCACACTGCGATCATTCTCAGAGCACTAAAGAAGAGACTGTTGCCTGGAACACGATGGTTGGCTGTTTGAATGAATTAACAGAATTTGGTTTCATCAATCCAAAAATTCGTCCCTACGCAGAAATCCTTGCCTGGTCTTCGATTCATGGAATCTCAAATCTCGTACTTGATGAAATGTTGCCGGAAGAAGCCGTCGAACCACTGCTTGACGGTCTTGAATTAGCACTAAGGGCGGAGAAATAATGTCAGATCCTAAAATTCTTCCAGATATCACAAGTGATGAAGTTGATACTGAAACTGACACTGGCACTGACGCTGGCACTGGCACTGGCATAACGAGAGATGAAGAGATTAAGCGAGATCGTCCGCCGCATTACTAATTGCTAAGTCGAACTTACTCAGCCGTTGGCTTTGCTCGCGAATCAGTCTTGTAGAAACCTGTTCCCTTAAAAACAACTCCAACGTTGGCATAAACCTTACGAACATCGCCCCCGCATGCAGGGCAAACACTGATGGGTGCGTCTGTGAAGGATTGCAGGAGCTCAAACTGGTGCTCACATGCGTTGCACGCATACTCATACGTTGGCATAGTGCGTATTGTAAGCAAGTGAGAAGATTGACCCTAATCGAGGAGAGGAAAGCTATGAAATTGCGCCTAATTGCTGCAACGGCCGCGATTTTTCTTGCTCTCCCGACATCGGCATTTGCTAACACTTTGACTTCTAGTGCGCCTAGCGCTGGGGAAGTTCTTGAAGTTGCCCCAAACGCGGTTTCGGTAGTGGGAGCATCTCCACTTCAATCAGATGGTAATCAACTTTCGGTAGTTGATCCTAAGGGCAGCCCCGTTGATGATGGTTCGGTAACTGTTGCAGATACTTCCCTTGTGGTTGGATTAAAACCTCTCACCACTTCAGGGATTTATACAGTTACTTATACTTTGCTCGCTGCTGGAGAAAGCCCACTTCAAGGTTCTTATACATTTTTATTCAATGCGCCCGCCACCCTGTCGCCGGCAACGGCTACTCCCAACCCAACAATTTCAAAAACTGCTGGCGCTACTAGTTCAAGTCATGGAGCTGCAATCTTTGTGATCGTAATTTTCTTACTAGGTTGTGCGGTTCTACTATTTCTTATTTGGTATGCACGCACCTTATGGCGCCAGATGAGGCGCAAGAAGCGCAAAGCTTCACATAAGAAATCTGCACCTAGCGCTCGCCACGAATAAAGGAATTAGAAATTGATTTTTCGGGCGATGACACATGGACTTTCAAGCTCAAATACGCTTATCAGTCTGCTTACTCCCATCGTAAAAGATCTCTCACTTATTTCAGCTACCGCAACGGTCGGGCTTCTCTTTGCGATGGCCTTCTTTATAGAAGAGAAAAAAGGTTTTCTACAGAGTGAAGCTCTTAGAATCAAGCGGTTAGCTCAGTTAGCAGCGATGATTTGGGTGGTAACTCTTGTCGGGTCACTCTTTATTGAAGTGGCAAATATATTAGGCAGTGGGCTTTCAACTTCCTTTGATTCCAATGTACTTCGATCTTTCTTGCAGCAGACCATTATCGGTCGTGTCTATTTTGCCCAACTTCTCATAGCGCTGCTCGCAACTCTGCTCTTGAGCAAATCGAAGAAAGTTGGAGCAATTTATGGGGCGCTTCTCGCCACGTTAGTTTCACTCATTCTTCCGATTTTTCAGAGTCACTCCAGTGGTTTGAGTAATCACTCACTCGCAATTGGAACTTTAATCTTTCACGTCGTATTTATAACGCTATGGGTCGGTGGAGTGCTGGGCTTAATGGTGATTTCACCTGCTGCTCGCGCAATTTCCCTTCGGCGCTTTAGCTCCTTTGCGTTATGGGCCGCAATTATCGTAACTATTACAGGCACCCTGAATGCATTTGTTCGCCTCGACTTTGTCGCCGCTTGGGATTCACCTTACGCTTCACTAGTCCTCCTGAAAATAGTTCTAACAACTCTCCTAATTGCGTTCGGTGCGAAACATCGCCAATACATTATTGCAAAGAAGCCAACTGAAACTTTTTCACTCTTGGGTATAGAGCTAGCTGTCATGGTTTTAACAATCGGAGTAGGCGGGTGGCTCTCAACGATGCCGCCGCCACCACACAATGGAAAATTCTCGATTCCAGTTGAACCGAACCTCGCTAGCCTCTTTTGGTCCTACTCACCCGAAGCACTCTTTCTAGGTATTTTGATAATCTGGACTGCGTTATACATACGAGGTGTTGTGATTCTGTCGCGTCGTGGAGATAAGTGGCCGATTGGCCGAACTATCGCGTTCATTTGCGGAATTAGCGCTGCCGATTTTGCAACTAGTGGTGGCATAGGAATCTATGCGCAGTACGCATTTTCTTTCCACATGATTTCGCACATGATTCTAGGAATGATTGCTCCAATAGGTTTAGTTCTGAGTGCTCCGATAACGCTGGCGCTTCGAACCTTGCCAATTGGTCGCACAAACGAAGAGCGCGGTATTAGAGGCTCACTTATTTCGCTCATTCATTCAAAAGTAATAGGATTTTATACAAATCCAATTACTGCACTTGCAATTTTTGATGGATCACTTTTCTTGGTGTACATGACGCCACTATTCGGCATTCTTATGAAAAGCCACACCGGCCATGTAATTATGGATTTACATTTCTTGCTTTCGGGATACCTTTTCTTTCATGTAATTATTGGCGTTGACCCAAATCCTCGCAAGGTGCCACACATTGTGCGAATCATCATTCTCTTCGCCGCGATGAGTATTCACGCATTTTTCTCGATCGCCCTGCTCTCCACTTCTTCACTTTTGGACGGCGGATATTTCGCATCTCTACACCGCACATGGAATACCAATTTATTGGTAGACCAACATCTGGGTGGCTCAGTCGGTTGGGCTATGGGCGAAATTCCAATATTGATTGCCTTGGCAGCAACATTCATTCAATGGGTCAGAGATGACTCTCGCGAGGCTAACAGGATTGATCGCGCGGCCGACCGGGCTGATGCGATGGGTGAAAATGATGAACTTGCAGAGTACAACCGCAGGCTAGCTTCTCTGGCTGCCTTAGACGTAGCTGACTCAGATCAGGATACTGACAACGAAAAGGGTCAGTAAACTTTCTTGGTGATGAGACGTTTAGGAGTTATTGGCGCAGGCCAGCTTGCTCGCATGATGGTTTCACCGGCAACGGAATTAGGAATCGATCTACGGCTCTTGGCGCAGGATTCAACGGATAGCGCAGCACAAATTTGCGATCATGTCGTGGGTAATCCATCTGATATCGATGCGGTCCTGGCTTTTGCTCGAACATGTGATGTTGTGACTTTCGAGCATGAACAAGTACCCCAATCTGTCATCAAGAATTTAGAACGAAATGGAATTAAAGTTTATCCACGCTCAGACTCCTTTATTTTTTCACAAAATAAAGTTGAGATGCGCAAGATGATGGATTCATTAGACCTTCCTAATCCGTACTGGCAAGAGTATTCAGGTGGCCCTTCTGAAATTTCCTTCCCACTCATTGCAAAGACTATTACTGGTGGTTATGACGGCCGAGGTATCTTTGTTGTTAATAGCCAAAGTGAGCTTGAAACCCTTCATCAATCTATTGGGCAGAATCTTTTACTCGAAGAGAAGTTGGTTTTTGATTCTGAAATTGCAATTATGGTGGCACGATCCCCGCATGGTCAGGCTGCGACGTGGGCTGCGACGTGGACTGTTCAAGAAAATGGAATCTGCTCGACGACAGTAACTCCGATCCCAAATATTTCCGATGAACTAGCTACGTCGGCAACCTCTATTGCCTTAAAGATTGCTCAAGGCGTTTCACTAGTCGGAGTGATGGCGGTAGAACTTTTTAAGGTTGGTGATCATTTAATAATTAATGAATTAGCAATGAGGCCACATAATTCTGGTCATTGGACAATTGAAGGCGCTAGGACTTCGCAATTTGAGCAACACATCCGAGCAGTTTTGGATTTACCTTTGGGAGACACTTCCATGACGGCCCCTTGGGCAGTTATGGGAAATATCTTGGGGGGAGAGAAGAATGATATGTATCGCCCATATCTACATCTGATGGCCCGTACCCCAGCACTTAAGTTTCATCATTATCGAAAAGAAGTGCGCCCTGGGCGCAAGATTGGACACGTCACGCTTCTTGGTGAGAACCTCGTAGAATTACAACATGAAGTGCAGCATGCACTGGACTATCTGAGTGGAGCGGTCGATGAGTAAACAAGTAGCAATCATCATGGGCTCAGATTCTGATTGGCCAGTAATGGAGGCAGCAGCAAAAGTTCTCGATGAGTGCGCAATTTCTTATGAATCAAAAGTCTTAAGCGCCCATCGAACGCCTGAAGAAATGATGGACTTTGCTAAAGGTGCTGCAGCAATGGGATTTAAAGTTATTATCGCCGGCGCTGGCGGTGCAGCTCATCTTCCTGGAATGGTCGCAGCATCTACTACCTTGCCAGTTATTGGCGTGCCTGTTCCCCTTAAATATCTTGAAGGAATGGATTCACTTCTTTCAATTGTTCAAATGCCGGCTGGCATCCCTGTGGCAACTGTCGGAATCGGAAACGCTAAGAATGCTGGCTTACTGGCTGCTCGAATAATTGGAAGTACAGATCCTGCAGTTTCTGCGAAAGTAGCTGAGTTAATGGAAACGGCGAGAGATGAATCCCTTTCTAAGATCGTCCCAAAGCCCTAAATTTCCAACCTGCAGCAAGCCACTTCTCGCGATCCAAGGCATTTCTACCATCAATAATTATTGGTTGCGAAACTAGTTCCTTCAGTTTTATTGGATCAATTTCTCGATAAATTTTCCATTCGGTCAAGTGCAACACAATATCTGCCCCGGCTACACAATCATCGATATTGTCAGAAAAATTCAATATTGGGAAACGTTTTTGAGCATTGTGGATTGCCTTTGGATCGTGCACTGTAACAATCGCACCGGCTGCTTGAACCTGTACGGCAATATCTAACGCAGGTGAATCGCGTACATCATCACTATCTGGCTTAAATGCTGCGCCAAGTACTGCAACTTTCTTACCGCGTAAATCTTCTGAAAGATCGCGACGAACTAATTCAATTACGCGCTGACGGGCACGAAGATTAATCGAGTCAATTTCACGGAGAAATTCCAAAGCTTGTTCAGCTCCAAGCTCTTGAGCCCTAGCCATGAACGCACGAATATCCTTGGGAAGACATCCACCACCAAAACCTATGCCAGCTTGCAAGAAACGGCTGCCAATTCGAGGGTCGTATCCAATTGCTTTTGCAAGGACGGTTACATCTCCGCCGGCTGCTTCACAGATTTCTGCCATCGCATTAATGAATGAAATCTTTGTTGCCAAGAATGAATTAGCTGCAACTTTTACTAGTTCGGAAGTAGGTAGATCAGCGCGAACCCATGGGGTATTGGCTTCCAGGTTACTTGCATAGACTTCTTTAAGAATCATCTCTGCTCGATCATTTGTTACACCAACGACCAACCGGTTAGGGCGCAAAGTATCTTCAACAGCGAAGCCTTCGCGAAGAAATTCAGGATTCCAAGCAAGATCAGCTTCTGGATTGATTTCTAAAAGCCGAGCGCGTAAGCGGGCAGCAGTTCCAACCGGAACAGTGGATTTACCTACGACCAGTGCCCCAGCCTTTGTAATCTGAGCAACCGTTTCTAGTGAAGCATCGACAAAAGTTAAATCTGCAGCAAGGCCATCTTTAACCTGAGGAGTTCCAACACAAATAAAATGTACGTCACAATCGGCTGCATCGTTGAAATCAGATGAGAAAGTCAAGCGGCCAGATGCAACTTGTTCTTGAAGAAGTGTGTCTAAGCCAGGTTCGTAAAATGGTATTAATCCCTTGGCCAACGTGGCAACTTTCGCAGGGTCAATATCGATACCAATTACTTCAAAGCCTAGGCTCGACATGCAGGCAGCATGAGTTGCACCAAGGTAACCGGTGCCAATTACAGAAATTTTCAGTGCCATTGCAAGAATAGTAGTGCCCCAAACGGGTACCTTGGGAGCGTGAAATTTCCTGGCGTGAGTGTCGTGCTCCCAATTTTGAATGAAGAGCGCTTTCTCAAGCACGCTATCGAAGCAATATTGCAACAGGAGTATCCCGGAGAGCTAGAAGTCATTTTGGCACTTGGCCCATCGACAGATCGCACTCACCAAATAGCGCAGGAAATGCATAATAAAGATTCTCGCGTTCTCCTTGTAGAAAGTCCTTCTGGGAGGACTGCTGCTGGCCTTAATTTGGCAATAAAGTGCGCAAGTTTTGAGATCATCTGCCGAATAGATGGTCACGCAGAAATTTCTAAAACCTACATTCGTGATGCGGTAGAAATCATGAATGAAACAGGAGCGGTTAATGTAGGCGGAATCATGGCTGCGATGGGCAAGACTCCTTTTGAAGGTGCTGTCGCAACCGCAATGCGCTCGCCACTTGGTGTTGGTGGGGCCAGGTTCCACGTTGGCGGAAAAGCTGGACCCGCAGATACGGTCTATCTAGGTCTTTTTAAGAAATCAGCGCTTCTTGAAGTTGGACTCTATGATGAACGATTTATCCGCGCCCAAGATTGGGAACTTAACTATCGGCTACGACAAAGCGGTGGAACGATTTGGTTTGATCCACGTTTAGTCGTTACATACCGACCACGGCCGACTCTTAAGGCTCTTGCCAAGCAATACTTTGAATATGGGCGTTGGCGCCATGCTTTGGTGAGAACGCATAAGGGAACTGCGAATTACCGTTACTTAGCACCACCAGTAGCAACCACACTTATTGCACTCTCAATCATTGGTGGCATTTTTCTTCACCCATTACTTTTTATTCCGGCACTTACTTATGCATCAGCAGTACTCATTGGGTCACTTGTCATAGGTAAAACTCTTTTTGAGAAAATTGCCCTATCAGCAGTTCTTGCAACTATGCATATCTCATGGGGAATTGGCTATCTCACTTCACCACGAAAACTAATTACGTGAAGAAGATTCTCGCAGCGTTGCTGCTCGTCGTAATCCCAGCTTCGGCAAGTGCTGCCGACCTTCCACAACGCTTTTATGTTACGGGTAGCGGGTTTGGGCATGGCGTTGGACTAAGCCAGATGGGGGCCCGTGGGTTGGCACTTGAAGGTAAGAGCGCACCTGAGATTCTGAATTACTTCTTTCCTGGAACAGCTATTTCAAGTGATATTCCGCTGGGTGACATAAAAGTAAATATTGCACATGCAACCACCTATGTAACTCTCTCAAATTCAACGGGTACCATCTCTTTGAATAGACCTGATGGAACCTCGGCAACCACAATTGCAGTGGGTAGCACCTTGAAATTTGCTGCTGTTACTAAAGTTATTTCTCCAACCGTTGCAACGCCAAAACAAAAGTCGATAGTTATTCCTGCGCTCAGTGGTTGGAACGTCACATGGGATACCGGGTCTGTAGTTACGGTAAATAACGGGGGAGCAACAACTAAATTAAGCTATGGACAGGTCAATCTTAAGAGCGTTGCAAATAAGATCGAATTAACTGCGACCATGCGCTTGAATGATCAATATGTCTATGGCATTAGCGAGATGTCTTCGTCCTGGCCAGATGCTGCAATTCAGTCTCAAGCAATCGCTTCGCGCACTTATGGTCTCTCACGAATGGGTTCAATTCGCAAGGAATGTGATTGCAATATTTACAATACAAAATTTGATCAAAATTATGTTGGGTTCTCGAAGGAATCAGAAGCGAAATATGGAGCCCTTTGGAAAGCAGCAGTTGATGCTACGAGTGGGCAAGTGCTGACATATCAGGGCAGAGCAATAAATGTGTATTTCTCATCATCAACTGGCGGCACAACTCAAAAGGCTGCAGATGTCTGGGGAACTGATTTTCCATACCTCACAAATGTGCCAGACCCGTGGAGTTTAGATGTAGTTCTAAATCCTGCGTATGCACATTGGTTGCGCGTAATTAGTCAAAAAGATATGGCCAAAGCTTTTGGCTTGCCCGATGTTGTAAGCGTGCGAATAGATTCTCGAACAGTTTCAAATAGCGCACTCTCACTCACTGCAACTTCCAGTATGGGCACAACAGCGCAGCTACTGGTCGGGGTGTTTAAAACAAAGCTACTTATTCCTGCGTCGTGGTTTGAAATTACTAATTAGAGTGAAGGATTGAGTTTAAACCTTCCCATACTCCGGTTTTTGGAGTTGCTTCGATAGCGCCACTTTGGGAATTGCGCCTGAAGAGAAGGTTATTTGCCCCTGAGAGCTCTTTAGCCTTAACGACAGACCCATCAGGAAGTGCCACCTTGGATCCAGATGTAATGTACAAACCAGATTCAACGACGCAGTCATTACCTAGTGAAATGCCAAGCCCGGAGTTTGCGCCAAGTAGGCATCGCTCTCCGATTGAGATAACTTCTTTTCC
>Ga0194048_10000606_pt1 | contig 17540 bp, 8 predicted proteins | sample JunL225m_MetaG_FD_161685 | JGI IMG/M metagenome (GOLD analysis project Ga0194048, IMG submission 161685) | Anoxic zone freshwater microbial communities from boreal shield lake in IISD Experimental Lakes Area, Ontario, Canada - Jun2016-L222-5m | ecosystem: Environmental > Aquatic > Freshwater >...
ATCCTGGACTTTGTGAGTTTTCTATCATAGATACATACTACGATACTCTTTGCGTTTATTTTTTTCTACTGTAATTTTTAAGTTAATCGCCGGGCTACACGTAATTGCCGCGGTCCAGGGTTCGAGACATGGAATTTACCAAGAAAAAAGCCCCACCCTACAGGTGAGACTTTATTCTTGGTGGAGACACAGGGACAGCACACTTCAATCCAGGCGCCCGCTACGCTGGGGCCTGTGACTGAAGACCGAACCAGGACCTTGCGCCAAGCTAAAGCTTGTCACGGCCCAGGGTTCGAATCTTGTAATTTCACCAAACTAAAAATCCATCCTTGCGGATGGATCCTTAGTTTGGTGGAGACACAGGGACTCGAACCCTGGACCCCCGCCTTGCAAAGGCGGTGCTCTAGCCAACTGAGCTATGTCCCCGAAATGAATTTGATTGTTAACCGAACTTTTGGTTGCCTCTAGCGAGACACGAATGGTGGGCGATGAGGGACTCGAACCTCCGACCTCGTCATTATCAGTGACGCGCTCTAACCAGCTGAGCTAATCGCCCATCAATCGTGACTAACTAATTGTTAATGTATTTTGTTACAAATACCGTTATAGACTATAGCATTTCCCCTGTTTCGTCAATCTGTTAACAGCCTTAGCTACAAAAAACCACCCCTTTCGGGGTGGCCATTGGCCTTTTAAAACTGAATAGTGCAAATCAAACGTCATAGTTCGGTTCAGAAAACTTTATCTCAATTGGCAACTAGTGAGTTTCCTGAAGAAACTAGTTGTCGAGATCGACCATAGGTCGAGTAGTCAATTGAGCTACTCGCCTTGGTATACTCCCTAGAAAGGAGGTAATCCATCCGCACCTTCCGGTACGGATACCTTGTTACGACTTAACCCCAATTATCCCCCCTACCTTAGGGCTGCTCGAAGGCAACACGTCAGGTATTGGTGACTTTCATGGTTTGACGGGCGGTGTGTACAAGACCCGGGAACGTATTCACGGTAATGTGCTGACTTACCGTTACTAGCGATTCCAGCTTCAAGCAGGCGAGTTTCAGCCTGCTATCCGAACTGAGACCGGCTTTGATGCGATTTGCTCCCCCTCGCGGGTTGGCAGCGCTCTGTACCGGCCATTGTAGCGTGTTTGTAGCCCCAGATATAAGGGGAATACTGACCTGACATCATCCCCTCCCTCCTCCCTGTTACCAGGGCAGTCTAGCTAGAAAAATTCAACTAACTATAAGGGTTGCGCTCGTTAAAGGACTTAACCTAACATCTCACGACACGAGCTGACGACGGCCATGCACCACCTGTCATTTGGTTCCCTAAGGCACACTCTACTTTCGTAGAACTTCCAAAGATGTCAAACCTGGGTAAGGTTCTTCGCTTAGCATCGAATTAAACAACACGCTCCACCGCTTGTGCGGGTCCCCGTCAATTCCTTTATGTTTTAGTCTTGCGACCGTACTCCACAGGCGGGATACTTAACGCGTTAGCTTCGCTACTAGAAGGGTCGATACTTCTAACAGCTAGTATCCATAGTTTACGGCGTGGACTACCGGGGTATCTAATCCCGTTCGCTCCCCACGCTTTCGTGCCTTAGTGTCAGAAATGGGCCAGTAGACTGCTTACGCCATCGGTGTTCCTTCTAATATCTACGGATTTCACTCCTACACTAGAAATTCCATCTACCTCTCCCATTCTCAAGCTATGCAGTTTAAATAATGTGTACACGGTTGAGCCGTGTGATTTCACTACCTACTTACATTGCCACCTACGCAACTCTTTACGCCCAGTAATTCCGGATAACGCTTGGGTCCCACGTATGACCGCGGCTGCTGGCACGTAGTTAGCAGACCCTTATTCGTCTATTACCGTCATATTCTTCATAGACAAAAGCAGTTTACAACCCGAAGGCCTTCATCCTGCACGCGGCGTTGCTCCATCAGGCTTTCGCCCATTGTGGAAGATTCCCTACTGCTGCCTCCCGTAGGAGTCTGGACCGTGTCTCAGTTCCAGTCTGGCTGGTCATCCTCTCAGACCAGCTAAAGATCGTCGCCTTGGTGAGCCATTACCTCACCAACAAGCTAATCTTACGCAGGCCGTTCCCAAAGCGCATAAAGCTTTAATCCGAAGATCACATGCGGTATTAGACACCGTTTCCGGTGCTTATCCCTCACTTTGGGGTACATTCCTACGCGTTACTCAGCCGTCCGCCGCTCGTGTATTCTACACACATTATTCGACATCGTTCTCTAGCCAGAGAACAAGGTTCAGATAGTTTCTGTCCGAAGACTGACTTGTCTGGTCAAATAATAAGTGCAGAACCTTACCGCTCGACTTGCATGTATTAGGCACGCCGCCAGCGTTCATCCTGAGCCAGGATCAAACTCTCCAAAAAAAGAATTAAATCTAGACTTCAGTCGAACATGTAGTCGTTAAACTACACTGACTTTATTTTTAAAACAATTCTTGCGCCCCGCTTATTGGCGGGACTATTGAACTGACGTTGATTTGCACTATTCAATTTTTAAAGTTCGCTAGTTAAATAGACTCTTGTGACAGAACCTCCAAACGAGCTCAAAACATATTACCCCGTCTCAACAGATATTGCAACCCTATTTTGTGGCCATGTTGGTAGTGGTTATTACAACAATCAATTACAAACGATTTATTTTTTGGCAGAGTCTGATTTTGGTGGAGTAATTTCGGCTGCTTCGTCGGCGTCAATTTCTTCGGTTTTGTCGACTAATGCTAGCGATACGACCTCGTCATTCTCGTTAATGCGCATAATGCGAACGCCTTGTGTGGCGCGACCTAGCTGAGGGATATTCTTAAGCCCTAGGCGGATAGTCTGGCCCTGCTGCGAGATAATGATCACTTCTTCAGTATCGTCAGCCGAAAGGGTCTTAACGCCGATCAGATTGCCTGTTTTGGTGTTGACGACAGCCGAACGGATACCAACGCCACCACGAGCGTGCGGAGTGAACTGATCGATCTTGGTGCGCTTGCCGTAGCCGTGCTTGCTGATTACAAAAATACTAGAGTCTTTCTTAACTGTGTCCATGCCAATAACTTCATCACCAGCTCGCAAACGGATACCACGAACACCTCGTGAGACTCGACCCATTGGGCGAGCGTCCTTTTCTTGGAAGCGAATAGCCTGACCGAGTGAGGTGCTGATGACGATTTCATCTGTGCCGGAAGTCATTCTAATCCAGCGCAATTCGTCTTTGTCGTCTAGATTTATGGCTATCAAGCCAGAGTTACGAACGTTCTTGTATTGCTCAAATGGAGTCTTCTTGACAACGCCTCGGACAGTACACATAAACAAGTAGCCGTCTTTGTCGCCCTTGCTGACGTTGATGATAGAGCTAACACGCTCTTCAGGCTGTAACTGTAGCAAGTTAACTAGTGCAACACCTTTGGCATTTAGGCCGACGGCTGGTACTTCGTATGTCTTGAGACGGAAAACGCGTCCACGGTTTGTGAAGAACAAGATATAGTCGTGAGTAGAGGCGTTAACAACGTGCTCAATAACATCTTCTTCTCTTGTAGCCATTCCTCGTCTACCCTTGCCACCGCGACCTTGGCGCTTATATTCGGCTAACGGACTACGCTTTATGTAGTTAGCTGATGTAAGAGTTACAGCAACTTGTTCGTCAGGAATCAGATCTTCATCGCTCAATTTACCTAGCTCACTATCAACAATCTTAGTGCGTCGTTCGTCACCAAACTGCTTCTTCATTTCTATTAATTCAGTCTTGATGATTTTTAGAATTTCTTGCTCGCTAGCCAAAATACCTTCTAGTTTTGCAATAATCTTCAATAATTCGGCTAATTCGTCTTCGATTTTTTGACGCTCAAGGCCAGTTAGCGTGCGTAGCTGCATCGCCAAAATAGCTTTTGCCTGGATCTCTGATAGCTTAAACTTAGCTATCAAACTCGTCTGGGCTTCGTCTGCGCTCTTACTGGCACGAATCGTCTTAATGACTTCATCAATGTGGTCAAGGGCTATCTTGAGGCCTTCTAGAATGTGAGCGCGCTCCTGCGCCTTGCGAAGTTCGTACTCGGTGCGACGACGTACAACAACTTGTCGGTGCTTTAGGTATTCCTGAAGAATATCTTGCAGGCCAAGCACGCGGGGCTGGATGCCATCAACTAATGCCAACATATTGTAGTGGAAGCTAGTCTGTAATGGAGTCAATTTATAGAGTTGGTTTAGAATCTTCTTCGGGTAGGCGTCCTTCTTGAGGTCGATCACCATACGAACAGCACCACGAGCGGTTTCGTCGCGAATATCACTAATGCCGACAATCTTCTTTTCGTGGACTAGATCGGCTATCTTAAGAATCAAACTCTCTTTGTTGAGGGCGTAAGGAATTTCGCTGATTATAATCTGATGGCGACCCTTGGCGTTCTCTTCGATATTAGCCACACCACGAACCACCACACCACCACGACCGGTAGCAAAAGCGGTTCGAATAGAGTCGCGGCCATAGACAATACCGCCCGTTGGGAAGTCAGGACCTTTAACGTGCACTAGCAAATCATCTAATGTAGCGTCAGGCTTATCGATAATAGTGATTATCGCGTCGACTATTTCGTTCAAGTTGTGCGGTGGGATGTTGGTGGCCATACCTACGGCGATACCAACTTGACCGTTTAGTAGAAGGTTTGGCAATTTAGCTGGCAAGACCTCTGGTTCTTGACGAGTACCATCGTAGTTATCGCGGAAAGGCACAGTTTCTTTTTCGATATCGGCAAGCATAGCTTCGGCATGAGATGTCATTTTGGCTTCAGTATATCGATAGGCAGCCGCTGGGTCGCCGTCCATAGAACCGAAGTTACCCTGACCATTAACTAGCATATAGCGCATAGCCCAAGGCTGAGCCATACGGACCATTGATTCATAAATCGCGCTGTCGCCGTGCGGGTGATATTTACCCATAACTTCACCGACGATCTGAGCACTCTTAACAGTCTTGCCGCCGGGCGTAATGCCCATTCTGTTCATGACATACAAAATACGACGATGAACTGGCTTTAGACCGTCACGAACGTCTGGCAAAGCTCGCGCTACGATAACGCTCATAGAATAACGCAAGTAGCTGTCTTCCATGACATCTTCAACCTTGCGGCGTTCAACAACTCTTGAGTGACTGGTGTCTAGAACGTCGTCGTCTTCGTAACGACCAGACTCTACGACTTCTACATCGTTAGCTTCAATTGGTACTAATTCGTCTTTAATTTCATCATCCATATTAAACGTCCAAATCCTTTACAAACTTAGCATGCGTCTGAATAAAGTTCTTTCGCAGTTCTACTTCGGTACCCATCAATTTATTAAAGATAGCGTCTGACTTTTCGGCGTCGTTTACGCGCACCTGAACGAGCACTCGCTGCTCTGGGTTCATAGTCGTCTCGAACAACTGTTCGGCATCCATTTCACCAAGACCCTTGTAGCGCTTCTGTTCCATAAATCCGGCCTGCTTGATGCGATCGTCTGTAGCTTCAACCTTTAGGCCCTCTTTGCGGCGAGCTTCTATTCTCTCGGTCAAAACTTTTTCAAGCTCTTCTTCGTCGTAAATAAATACACTTGATTTACGGCCAGGCTTAACGAGTTCAAATAGAGGTGGTTTGGCTAAGTATAGATAACCGCCGTCGATGATAGGCTTCATAAAGCGGAAGAAGAATGTCAGCAACAAAGTGGTGATGTGTGAACCGTCGACATCGGCATCGGTCATGATAATGATACGGTGGTAGCGTAGGCCATCCATATTAAACTGCTCTTCAATACCAACACCTAAGGCTTTGATTAGAGTGACAATTTCGTTGTTGCCGAGCATGCGATCAAGACGAGCTCTTTCTACGTTCAACACCTTACCTCTGAGCGGCAAAATAGCTTGCGACTTGCTATCACGGCCACCCTTGGCAGAACCACCGGCAGAGTCACCCTCTACGATGTATAGTTCAGAGTCAGCTGGATTCTTGTTAGAACAGTCGGCCAATTTACCCGGCAAACCAGAACCTTCCAACACGCCCTTACGAATAATGTTGTCACGAGCGGCACGAGCGGCCTTGCGGGCACGAGCGGCCAACAAGGCCTTGCCGACAATCTTACGACCTACGGCTGGATGTTCTTCCATGTAATAATTTAAGTATTCACCGACAACTTGCTCGACATAGCCGCGAACCTCTGGGTTACCCAGCTTGTTTTTGGTCTGACCTTCGAATTGTGGATCCGGTAATTTAACAAGAATAACGGCAGTTAGACCTTCGCGGGTATCTTCGCCAGTTAAGTTCTCTTCCTTCTCTTTGAGTAGACCGTTTTTGCGTGCGTAATCATTAACGACACGAGTTAAGGCAGCTCGGAAGCCAGTCATGTGTGTGCCGCCGTCTGGGTTGTATACGTTGTTAGCAAAAGCCTTAACTGTCTCGGTGTAGCTTTCGGCGTATTGCATTGCGATTTCCACGCCGCTGCCGCTAACTTCTTTCTCGACATAGAAAACGTCGTCGTCTACTACTTCTTTACCTAGGTTAAGGTGTTTAACGTAAGATCTAATGCCGCCCTCAAAGTAGAAGCCATAACGCTGACCAGTTCTCTCGTCATGAACATCGGTACGCAAACCTTTTGTTAGGTAGGCTTGGTGGCGCAAATAATCGACAACCCATTGATAGTCAAAAGTGATTTCTGGGAATATTGTGTCGTCTGGGTGGAAGATGATAGTCGTGCCACTCTCAGTGGTCTTCTCACCTTTCTTGATTGGAGTCAAAGGAACGCCGCGCTCGTAATCTTGGCGATAGACGTAACCGTCCTTGCGAATTTCGGCGTGCAATTTAGTTGAAAGCGCGTTTACAACGCTACTTCCAACACCATGAAGACCAGATGAAACTTTATAACCGCCGCCGCCGAACTTACCACCAGCGTGCAATACAGTAAGGACTGTTTCTAGTCCGCTTTTGCCAGTTTTGCCGACAATATCAACAGGAATACCACGGCCATTATCAGTAACCTTTACTCCGCCATCGGCCTGCAATACTACATGTAATTCGGTGGCGTGACCGGCGATAGCTTCGTCGACAGAGTTGTCGGCAATTTCTTTAATAAGGTGATGGAGACCTTCTAGACCAGTACCACCGATATACATACCGGGTCGTTTGCGAACTGGTTCGAGACCTTCAAGGACTTGAATTTGTGATGAATCGTATGCATCTTCTTTTGCCGGTTTTGTCTGTTTAGCCACTATAAAACTACCCTCTTTGACTTAATTTCCAAGATATTTAGATACGCCCACTGCTTGCATCGATTATAGATTATCCGGACTGGTATGGCAACTATTTACAGAGTAAGAAAAACAATGCTTCTTTAATAGCCTCCTGATATTACATATTAGCTGAATTTTATTGTGACTAATGGCAGCTTATGCTTAAATACTTACAGAATAACTCCTGTTTAGTGAGAGTAAAATAATGTTCAAGAAGTTGCTATCTAATTTACCTTATAGTCCAGGCCTTATTGATGAGGTCGCTTTTTATGCCAAGCGTCTTCGTAGGGAGACTATTGTGCGTCGAACCGGATTTATCTTGATCATCCTTACCGTGTTTATACAGATGTTCGCCTTAATTAGCCCTCCACAAGCATCATTAGCGCAGTCCAATAATGACTTGATTAACGGAGGCGTAAGATCGGCTGAAGATGCTATTAACAACTGTCGCTCTAGTAGCTCTGACTACGCTGATATACTGGCGAACTTTAATATTGATTGTGCTGACTTGGCGAATGCCAAAGATGTTAAGCTCGACTCCAAAGACTTTCACGGCGAACTCTATACCACCGGCCGCCTAGCTTACGGTAAAGCCGGCGAAACTCCACTAAACATAAAGGCAAAGACTTACTGGTTACGCAAATTATCTGACTATGACAACGGCTCAACCAAGCACGATGCCCTTCTCGTCACCAACAAAGACGGTCAGAAGTTTTATATAGTTAAGGATTGTGGTGGTGGCCTGACATTCGTCGGCATTCCACCAACTCCAAAAGCAAAATGCGAGTGGTCTGCGTCTCTGTTATCTACCGACCCTAAATGCTCCGAACCCTGCCCTATTGCCAGCAAAAACAATATAGCCAAGACTAGTTCTGAGTGTTACGAATCTTGTCCGGTTAAGGGTAAATCAAATATAAAATCCAATAATGTCGCTTGTTTCGAGCCCTGTCCTTATAGAAGCAAAGAGGCTTACGCCAAAAACTCCAGCAGCTGTTTCGAGCCTTGCACATACAACAGCTCACTCACAGCCAGCAGTAGCGACTGTAAGCCATGTAAGAGCTCTCAGACGCGTGAAGACAAAACATCCTGCCTGAGACTCGGCAAGACGGTCAAAAACGACACCAGCAAGCTAAATAACGCCAACGGATCAACCGCTAAGCCTAATGATGTACTCACCTATTCACTATCCGTAACCAACGATGGTGACTCATCCATCAAAAACTTCGTTGTCCAAGAAAATATTAGCGACATACTCGACTACTCCGACATCTCACAGACTAGCGGCGGAATAATCAATAAAAATATTATTAGTTGGCCAGCCGAGGATATTGGTGGCGGCAAAACCTTAATCAAGAATTTTAGCGTCAAGATAAAGAACACTCTTCCTGCGACGCCCGTTTCGGCTAGTGATCCAAATCATTATGATTTAAAGATGACAAATACTTATGGGGCGTCTGTGACCGTAAAACTACCTCCATCAGTCATCAAAAACATCGAAATAACGACTAGGATACTACCCAACACCGGCGTCAAAGGCAGCTTAGCTATTTGCTTCGTATTACTGGTATTGGCCGGCTATTTCTTCGCTCGATCACGCTTAATGTTGAGAGAACTATCAATAATTAAAGCCGACCATCATGACGGCGGGGAGTCTTACTGATATGAGCGAACAGCACCCTGGAAAAATTAGCGAAAAGTCTACTGGCAAAGACGATTATTTAGATTTACTCAAACCAAGTGTCGCCGAGACAACAGATACCGACTATGAAGCCGCTAGATTAAGCTCTCTAGAGCAATCTCGTCAATTAGTAGAACAAAGCGCTACCAGCTCTGAATTAATGAACAAGGCCGAAAAGACCCCAGAAATAGTACCCGAGATTCAAGTCACAACTAGCCTTAAAAAAGACGGTTTTGACAGAGTAATTATTCGCACAAGAAAGCAATTACCACTTACCGGACGAATACTAAGCAAGGTTATCCATCAGCCAATAATCGACTTCATAAGTGATGCTGGCGAGAATACCATTGCCCGACCGTCAGGCTTACTAGGCGGAGGCATAGTCTCACTACTAGGTAGCGGCGTAATACTCTACACTGCAAAGAACTACGGGTTTCGCTATAATTTATTGGCCTTTTTCATATTGTTTTTGGCTGGATTCATCATCGGCCTAATCATAGAAAAGCTATTGCACTACGCACTTAAACTCCGAAAATAATATCTACTAGCTGTTTCGATCAATATTTATAACGTGCTCTGTATGCGTTGATGCAGGAGTAGTTTTGCCTAAATGAAGTTCGCCGTTATGGACTGGCTCTGGACTAACTTGGGCTGGAACAGGTTGAGCGGCGTTATGGTTTAGGCTCTCTCGCAATTCGGCGGCAACACCTGCTATTTCCTTATCCTCAAGCTGAGAACTGGAGATATTGGTCGTTTCAGTGGCTGGATGAGTAGTTTCTGTAAAAGGAAGCTTGTGGGCGCTGTCACGAGTTAAAGACTCGCTATCATCTTGATCAGTAGCTATGAATTTGGAATCATGGCGATCAATTTGAGGTGAAATAGTCGCAGTGAGTGGGGTGGCGGCTGGAATATTATTGGCTGCAACGACTGGACTATTGCTGGCCACAGGCGCTACCGGTAATGGTGTTGGTGCTATCGGTGGTTGAGGCTGACTGGTCTGTGGCGCAACAGATGGCTTGGCGGGCTGCCCAGCGCCTGCAGGAGTGACTGTTTGACGCTTAGTTAACCAATCATCCAAAAACGACGGTGCAGGAGCTCCAGGCGCTCTTGGAGGCGCGGTAGGGGCTGGACTAGCTGGCCTTTGACCACCAACAGGTGCAGCGGTCGTTGGAGCCTCTACGGTTTTAAGTCTGGCAAATATTTCTTTCTCTATCTGATCCTTAGCTCGCCCAAATTTTGCTGCCGACAATTGTTTAAGCGCCTTACCTAGTTCTAAATTAGCTGACCCTAGTGGAGGCAAAGTAGCCATGCTGAAGGATTGCGTCGGAATACCGCCAATCAACATCTGTGTAATAGTGTTAAAGTTTGGAATACGCAACACATCCTCGCGTTCAAAAATTGGCGAAAACTTCTTGCTCAAACTGTCAGCATCAGCATCCGACCCGACACGGAAAGACACAGTCGTACCAACGTTACCAAATACGGCATCACGAATCTCATCTGTTAACTGAGTAGTGAATTGGTTGGCAACGATCAAGTTAAGGCGATACTTTCTGGCCTCTGACATGATTGTGGCAAAAGAATCTGTGGCAAAGTTCTGGAACTCATCAACATATAGACAAAAATCTTGTCGATCGTCCTCATAAATATCGGCTCGGCTCATGGCGGCAGCTTGGAACTTCATAACAAAAATCATACCCAACAGTTTTGAGTTCAACTCTCCTGTACGCCCCTTAGACAAGTTAACGAATAGGATCTTTTTATTATCCATAATGTCTCTAAGGTTGAATGAGCTCTTCTGCTGACCGATGATATTACGCATCATCTCGTTAGACAAAAACGCACCGAACTTACTCACAACCCAGCTTGTGACCTCACCTGCCTCGTTTGACTTCTGTGAGTTCGGCCACTCTTTGGTCCAGAAATCTAACACGTTACGATCGGTCACGTACTGCAACTTAGCTTTCATAAACTCTGAATCAATCAGTAGTTTTGGAATATCGACGAAGGTTCCACCCTTAGGATCAGCCATTAATAGCAAGGCGCTATTGGTGAATATACGCTCAAACCTAGGCCCAATTATTCCCTGCTTTTGTGGGTCATACAATTTATAAAGCATGTTGATGGATTCTTGAATCAAAAAGTCCTTCTGCTCAGGAGCGTAGAACTCAAACAGGTTTAGACCCATTGGGAAATCCATGTCGGATGGGTTGAAGTAGACAATATCCTCGGTACGTTCCTTCGGAACCATAGACATCAGGCTGTCTACTGTGTCGCCGTGAGGGTCAACAAAAGCGAACCCCCTACCCGCTAGCATGTCCTGAAGTGCCAAATTTTCTAGAAACACCGACTTTCCTGTACCCGTCTGTCCAACTACATACATGTGGCGACGGCGGTCCTCTAGACTCAACCGTATAGGCTTCTTAACGCCACGAAACACATTGTAGCCAAGCATCAGGCCGTTTTCCGGCATATTGCGAGGACCATCAACCTGCTTGGAGGCCTGACGAGCAAGCTGAGTAGTAGGTATATTCTTGTGATCTGGGAAGTGAAATAGCGTAGCTAACTCAACAGAGTTTAGAATGTTCTTGTTATTCTCTTGCGGGAAAAATCTCATAATAAATGCTGTGGCAAAACTTTCGATATCTGCGGCATCCGTATATTTGAAGCCATTTTTGCCAGGCGCATCAAATAAAGAAAACGCAGCTACCATACTGCTCTTAATAGCTTGTGCCTTTTGGGGATTATTAGAAGATGCAATTACACGAATCAAAACTTCAAATCCAGGGTGCCTCGTCTTGTCGTCTATAGCGTCAACAATCTGCTGATCGAGAGCCGACAACTGTTTTGTCTGAGACTTTTCACTAGTACCACCGACATGCTCTGGAGGTGTGAATAGGGCTGCCGGTACTTGCTGGAGCCATCCTAATGTAGAGCTGCTGAGCTTAGTTTTGCTTGATGTGCTCTCGCCGCCGCGTTTTTTAGTAGAAACAGATTGCGACTGCTTACGCCAATCGTCATGCGCTGGCCTCATCAATAGCTGAATCCCGGCTCCGTCGTCCTTATCTAGAGTAGACAGCGAGTTCAAAATCGACTGCATGGCGTCGCGCTTTAGCTCTTGATAAGTAGCAATTGGATAAGCAAAATTCTCTTTTAGTGTGAGCTCACCGCCAGCAGTCCCACTAATCTTACCTATTGGACTAAATATATTGTGTTCAGCAACTTCTTCTAGCTGAGCGGTCGGGTAAGCACTGTTTACAGCCTGCTTCACGACCTCAACTAACGCTATCGGCACAGCGGCGTAAAAGCTAACAATTCCCTTGCTCGCTATGATTTCAAAGCCAAAATGACGCTGTCCGTAAAACTTATTCTTGAACGAGGCCTTCTGGATTGTGCTAGCAATAATGCCATAAAGAACCTGAGATTTAGATATATTCTCGTCAATCAAATCGCGCACATCACGGCCGTTTTCGTGATTATCTTCACTGAGTGGCGGTAAGTGTATAAGCATCGGGACGACCTTTAGCCCCCTCTCGAAGTTCTTCTGCTCACGAAATACTTTTTTGGAATGAGAATACCACATAGTCCCAATGGCTGGAATAATCACAAAAACTACAAACAATATCACTAGAATCATAGACATAGCTGGCAACTTTTCTTAAGATTCATCGACTTTAATCTCACGCTTATATCGCTTACCGATGTAGTCCGCTTTGAACTTGTTTATCTCTTTATTCTGCAAGTAAGGATCATCATGAGTCCGCTCGACAATTGCCTTTGCTTTATGCACCCACTCTTGTTCTATCAAATCGTTATCGTCTGCCACAGCCGGACTATCTGGGTGAAAGGAAGATCCAGGGACTTTTGTCGCTAAATCGTTGGCATTTATTGTGGAGTTCGTCTGAATCTCGTCGTTAACCTTATCAACAAGATTATTTGCCTCTTGAGTCTTATTAGGCTCAACCCCTGCCTCAACAACATTTTCTGGAGTTTGATGTATAGCGGAAGCCGCCTGTGCCTTAATAGCCATAACTTCTGGTAAGTTAGTTAGCGAGTCCTCATCCGCCTGATTAGGGTCTTGTGTCGGGTCCATATTGCTTAAATTATAGCAGAAGCATGTCGTCAAACCGACATAAATAGGCTAATTTTGTATATATGTAGACAAAAGCACTAGCTTAAACGCAAATCAAGCTTAGAAACATAGAAATATCCAACAAGACCAAAAACAAAAATAAGCATGACATCCCTCAAGGTTAGCTGGCTAATTGAGTCCAGCAACAACACTAAAGTAGGTAACCCAGCGCAAAATACAGACAAAATAATAGTTCTCGGTGATTTATCCCGATGCATTATTTCTGTAAACAATTTAATAAAAGACCAAAGCAAGGTTATAAATATCCATAAAAATGGAAGTATTAACCATCCGATGGCAAGTTTGGTCGGATCAGTACTAAACATAAACAAAACAATGCCGCCGTAAAGCAGCACTGGTATTGTTAACTTTTTGACTATTCTTCGTTTCAACTCTTAACCCTCCCCTTTTCTACTGTTCTTGTATGTTTCGCTGTGCCTCCCGATAAGGCAACCGTATTCCTGCAGTCCTCACAAACTATCAAAATTGTCGACGAACAAAATGACTACCCCGAAAAACTCTGGCCTTAAAATCGTCTATTTGTGATCGTGTGTTCGTTGATAAAATCTTGATGTTTTGATTTATGTGTAGACATATTTTTCTCACTTTTTTTGTTTTACTTTTTGCGGACAATTCGTACTACGAGATGCGTTATAAAATCTTGGAAGCCGGACGGTAAATCCGCCCAATATAAAATGTATGGCAGTTACCGTCCTTTGGCTTTTTTGACTGACCGCTCTTTATGCTTTTCAGCACTCGGAGCGAGGTGTAACTGGAGCAGTTACTTTTGGTAATATTCTCGTAAATTACCTCACCTACAGTACTAAATTATTACGCTTATGTCAATACGATTATAATGTAATTATAACAACTATACAGTGTGTGGAGGTGTAATGAATAAATGAAATATAGCATATAAGCTGTTATTAATATGACAACGTTAATTCTCAAAATAAATGCACATAATACGAACATAGCCTGAACACAGACCCAAGCATTAAGAGTTACTGCAGCTTGGATTCAGACGCCGTAAAATTGGATTTTGAGCGCATAATTTGTTGCTAAATGCCTGTTATTGGACCCTAAAAACGCTAAATTTATCTAATATTTATCGCTCCCATGGGCTTGAATTTACGTATTTTTTTACTTGATAAATAGCCACTTAACTTAGTGAATAATTGGCCTAAATTGGTCGATTCTGGCTGCTAATTTTGTCTTTAGATTCTGCATAAATAAACCTCATGTGCTGAATGGCGCAGCCGTACGTGTTTACTAGCTAACGCTGGATATCCACACAGACCATTCATATCAATAATCTTAGGGATGCACTCATAATCTGCTCAGAAGCGATTAACTAGGTCATTATTGACGCTAAACCGCGGTATAGGGGCTTAAAATCGCTCTAACAGATACCGGAGCATCTGCTTAGGATCTATTGACCAGCAGATGATCTAATCCCCCACCCGCCAACCATACCGTCTATTAATAATTTGCGACCTGTTTAGCCATTTCAGCAACAATAATAATTTAAAATTGCTAAAAATCATTAAAAACGGCTTTTTTAGGTGAATTTATCGACTGTTACTAATATTTCGCCAAAACCTAATGATTGTGACTATATTTTTAGCCAATTCTCACCCCTGTTAATATAGTTATGCACAGCTTTATTTACTATTTTAACCACAAACATGTTGACAGCTAAAAAGACAATGTATAGGATATAAATAGCACTGAATAAAAAAGGTGCTCAAAAACAAAAACGTCTTCAGTAACAACGGCTTATCGCAAGCCGTTGTTCCATAAAAACAATTAGTTCTAATAACAAAATCAAACACACACCAAAACTCATCACCCAAGAAAACCCCGCCACAAATAGGCGGGTTTTTCTTTGTAGAGATCAACACCCCGCCGATAACTTTGTAATCTTTTATTCATAATTTTTTAGCCCACACTGCCCTACACTATTCAATTAGAAATGAGGCCAACATGAGTGCGACCGTACAAAGCGTTATTGACTCGGGTTCAACTGGAGTAGTAATAGATGTGGAATGCCACTTATCTAACGGCCTACCAAGCATTATCATCGTCGGACTGGCTAATAAGGCTGTCGATGAAGCCAAGGAGAGGTTGCGCGGCGCATTTACTAATGCTGAGCTCAAGCTACCAAAGAAGCGCATTACTGTTAATCTAGCTCCCGCAGATATTCCAAAAGACAGCACAAGCTTCGATCTAGCTATAGCCACGGCAATCTTAATCGCCGGCAGCCAGACTAGCCAAGCTCTTGGCGACAATACTTTAATGGTTGGAGAGCTCGCACTTAATGGTAGCGTTCGCCCAGTCCGAGGTATTATCGGTAAATTACTAGCCGGGCGCGAGTTGGGATTCGATACATTTTATATTCCCTACGGCAACGCTCGCCAAGCTCTACTAGTACCAAATATAACCATTATCCCCGTTCAGAATATCCGTGATGTTTATTTACACCTAAATAATACTGTCAGCTTAAAATCTATCGCCACCAATAACGGAACCACCGGACGTGCTAAATCGTCGCCGGGAGATAGTACTAGCAGCGACTTTAAGTATGTTGTGGGCCAACACAGAGCCAAGCGTGCGCTCGAAATAGCTGCCGCCGGCTCACACAATGTTCTGCTTAACGGACCGCCAGGCACCGGGAAAAGCATGCTAGCAAAAGCCTTGCCGACCATCCTGCCTGCGCTCAGCCCAGAAGAAATGCTCGAAGTAACTCATATTCACAGCCTAGCCAGCAAACAATACGACGTGATTATTCATAACAGACCGTTTCGTTCACCGCATCATAGTGCCAGCGATATATCTATAATTGGTGGCGGGCAGTATCCTCGCCCTGGCGAAATTAGCTTAGCCCACAGAGGAATTTTATTTTTGGACGAGTTGCCAGAATTTGGTAGAGCCACAATTGAAGCTCTACGACAGCCACTCGAAGACAAAATAATAAGCGTAGCGCGTGCACGTGATAGCCTTGTCTTTCCGGCCCATTTTATCCTAGTCGCAACCGCCAACCCCTGCCCCTGCGGATATTACGGCACCAGCCATGAATGTAGCTGCATGCCTCACCAAATAACCAACTACCAGCGCAAATTATCTGGGCCAATTATCGATCGAATTGATATGTATGTAGATGTTGATGAAGTGGTTCACGCCAAGTTATTAACCAGTGACGACCAAGAATCCAGCGCTGAAATTGCCGATCGGGTGGTTTTAGCCCGAGCTCGGCAGAGTGAACGATTCCAGACGACTACCAAGACTAACAGCGATATGACCAATCAAGATCTTAAAAAGATTGGCCTACTCTCTTCTGAGGCACAGGAACTGCTCAATCAGGCGGCCTCGCGGCTGCAGATTTCGGCTCGGCATTATATGAAATCTATAAAAGTAGCTCGCACAATCGCTGACCTAGAGGGGTCTGAGACTATTACTCCGGGGCATATGGCTGAAGCACTGCAATACCGAAAAAGAAATGTATCTTTTTAATTTAATTCTATTACCTTACCCTTTGTTCATCAGATGGATTCATCTAAGTTCGCATAAGCGAACTTCTTGTTTGCCACTTTTGTTTCGGCAAAAGATGGCGCAAAACCGAGGGACGGTGTCTACTTCTTGATACAGTCTCTAGTCAAGCCTGAAAACAAGAGCGGACGACTCCTTTCAGTCGGCCATCAAAGCTTCATAATAGAGTTTGATGGCTCCGGTCCGCTCCAATAGTTGTCAGTTTGACGAGACATGTATCAGGAAGCAGCCAAGCCCCCTTTAAGACCATGGATGCCCGCTGGAGGCGGGCTATTTTTTACGGATCAGTCATTATTTGTTAGTGTATAATCTCTCTTATGAAATATGAAGTTCCTTTTGTTGCTAATACATCTGATGACTTGCACTGTTTACAGGCGGCTTACATGATGATTACAAAGTTTTTCCAGAAAGACTTCGATATATGTATGGACGAATGGTCACAACTTACCGGTTTTGAAACAGATAAAGGCACCTGGGCCAATGCGGGATTATTATGGTTTATGGACAATGGGTATGATGTCAGCCACATTTCCCTTTTTGATTACAAATCTTTCGTGAATAGCCCCGAAGACTACCTTGTTAAGCTCACAGGTGAAAAGGTTGGAGCTTGGCAGATAGCGCACACCAATATCCCTGCCGAAGTCAGTAGGGTTAAAAAGTTATTGGAATCTGGAGTAATAGAGAGACGCGAACCAACCATCGAAGATATTAAGAAATTACTTGATGATGGATATTTAGTCCGAGTCATGGTCAACTCCTCTAGACTTAATGGCACGGACGGCTTTTTTGGCCATGCCGTACCAATTATAGGGTATGATGAAGAGAATATAATTTTCCATGATCCAGGCCTTCCACCACTAGAAAATCGTAGAATAAGCATCAATGACTTCGAAAAAGCCTGGGCCGACCC
>Ga0194048_10000607_pt1 | contig 17525 bp, 17 predicted proteins | sample JunL225m_MetaG_FD_161685 | JGI IMG/M metagenome (GOLD analysis project Ga0194048, IMG submission 161685) | Anoxic zone freshwater microbial communities from boreal shield lake in IISD Experimental Lakes Area, Ontario, Canada - Jun2016-L222-5m | ecosystem: Environmental > Aquatic > Freshwater >...
GGTAATATTCCCAGGCACAGCCAATACCTCCCTGCCTTGCTCAAGGGCAAAATTAGCCGTGTTAAGGCTACCGCTTCTCTCGGCGGCTTCTGTTACGACTACTCCCAAGCTAAGACCAGCAATTATTCTGTTGCGTGCTAAAAATTGAAAATTATAAAGTTCCGATCCTTGTGGGTATTCGGTCATCAAGACTCCGCCGCTATCTATAATTCTGTTAGCAAGATTTGCATGGCACGAAGGATAAATTTTATCTAGACCTCTTGGCAGAACAGCAATAGTTTTGCCGCCGGCGTCTAATGCAGACTTGTGTGCTATAGAGTCCACGCCAATTGCTAGCCCGCTAATTATGGTTACGCCAAGTCGAGCAAGCTCGCTAGCCAGAGTTGCTGTTACCAGACGACCGTACGGCGTCACCTTTCGACTACCTACTATCGCTACGCAAGGATGATTGCAAAGGCTACTTAGGTCGCCCCCAGTCCAGTAGAACTGTTTTGGTGCGTCAGGTATTTGTCTTAGTAGATTTGGATAGTTATCGTCAGCAAGTAGACAGGTATTTATTATCATTCCAATTCCTCCTTTTACAGCGCCTAGTATAGTGAAATTATATAGTAAAGATGCATATTTGGAATAATGACAAATGTATGAAAAAGTATTGACACATAGACACTTATTTGATAGTATAGCAACTTGTAAGTATAGTATTCCTATGCTTAAGCACCTTCTAACAAATTGTTAGATTGTTTTAGAACGACAATATCTAAGTTGTTACCCTCCACTTATATGTTCGTCTGCTCCTTCGGGAGTGACACGTTCTAAAACAAACTAATCCCTTTAACTAGTGACACCGTCTGTTTCGACAGATTGTGTCCCCGAATCAAAGCGAGTCCCAAAGATTCCCCGCCTCGGCGGGAAGACACATGTCCGTATTGACTATCTAGACAATGATGTTTCGCTCGGGTGGGTTGAAGGGTGTATACAGGATCTTATTGGGACATGATTCCATTTCCCGAAAGCGCTATTTCTGGTCCATATCAAATTAAAATTGCTCAACATATCTGTCGATATGCCTCACAATTTATAATCTAATCTGGCCACAAAAATCTTCGCTTACGGAAAAATGTTCTCATGCCTCAATAAGATCCATCGGGGAGGTACTCTGGTGGGAGCTGTTGGTGGACAGCTGTCCCTTCGTTGTATACGTCCCCTGTAATGAGCCTCTAGCGGTGCCCACCCCCTCTAGAGGCTCTTTTATTTGTTGGCGCACTTCATGGCGGCTAACAAGTTAGCCTCTTGGCTATTTCGATTCTCTCTACTTACGGTGCGCGCCGCTATACTATAAAGTACAGCTAGCTTGCGCTCCGCGTAGAGATAACCAAACTAGCCCTGGGCTTGAAATACGTCTGGTCGGTGGTCGATTCAGTCACACTAAAAAAGTGCGGGTTTCCGGGTTTAAGGGTTGGCCGTGGATGATTTCGCTAAGTACGGCGTTAGTTTCTTGAAGTAGGTTTGAGAGTTGATCTTTTTCTTCGGAGCTAAATTTACCAAGAACAAAATTTGCGCTATCGGCCTTTTCGGCTATTTCATTACGAACACCGATGCGAATTCTTCCAAAACCGTCGCCTAGCGTATTTATAATTGACTGAACGCCGTTGTGGCCTGCTGCAGAGCCGCCAACGCGAACTCTTATTTGTCCAAAAGGTATGTCCAGCTCGTCATAAACTACTATAAATTTATCCGATGCAATTTTATAAAAATGTGAAACTGCCTGGACTGCTTCCCCGCTTAAGTTCATAAATGTAGTAGGTTTTATTAATATAACTCTAGTGTCGGCAATTACCTGACTGGTGGTTATCGCTTTTAGGTCCTTTTTCTCGATCCAATCTGGAAAGTCGAGTTTATTTGCTAAATGATCTAAGGCATTAAAGCCAATGTTGTGTCTTGTGCCATCGTATTGTTTGCCCGGATTACCCAAGCCTATAATTACTATAGTTTTTTGTAGTCCAAGTGTGTATAGCGGAGCCCCGCTGGTTACGATAGGTTTTCTCTGAAATAATGCCATGACTTAAGAGTACAGAGTATGGCGCAAAGAGTCTAGAGGCTCTATAGACTATTGACCATTTGTCATTTAACATTGATGCATTAATTTGGACATTTAACATTTATCAGTGAAGCTACATTAACCAAATAACACCCTGATTAAATAAACGCATTAATGAAAAATGGCAAATGTTAAATTATTGTATCAATGCGTCAATGAATCAATATCTAGCAGGGAGTCTCCCTGCTAGATTAGCCGTTGTGGAAGGGTCTGGTGCCGTGTTTGTGTGTAACGTGCTTCTCGATGAACCAGAGTTGAATAGCCGAGCCTGCGAAGCCATAACGTTCTCTTAAGCGACGTTCCATATAGCGTTTGTAGCTCCAGTGAAGAAACTTTGTATGTGCGCCAAAGATTTTAAAGCTCGGAATAGAGTTATCGTCCTCTTGAACCATATAGTTAAGCTTTGGTGATCGGTTCTTAAGCCCTGCTGGTGGGTGAGCGTTTACAGTGTCAGCTAGCCACCTGTTTAGTTCAGGTGTTTTGATACGCAACTTACGATTTTGGTCGATTTCAAGAGCTAGCTCAAATAATTTAGTTACGTTTTGACCAGTTATGCTGCTGGTAAAAATAAGCGTAGCCCAAGGCACGAACTCAAAATTATATCGAATACCAGGTGTCATTTCGTCGTGTGTGAAACCGTCTTTTTCTACACTATCCCATTTACTAATAACTAGGATTAAGCCCTTGCCTGCTTCTTTAATAAGGCCAGCGATTTTTTGGTCAAGCTGTACGTTTAATTCGTTAGCGTCCATAACTAATAGACAAATGTCTGACTGTTCGATAGCGCTAAGGCTGCGTATAACACTGAAGCGTTCGATGCCGACTTCAATTTTGCCGTTACGTCTAATACCGGCAGTGTCGAGTAGCTCTATCTCGCGTCCGTTAAATTTTACGATAGTTCTGTTGATGTCGCGGGTAGTGCCAGCGCGATCTGCTACTATAGCTTGTTGCTTCTTGGCTAGAGTGTTGAATAGTTGTGATTTGCCGACGTTTGGACGACCCAAAATAGCGATACGCACTCGGTCAGGAGCTTCATCGATAGTAGCTTTTGGCATTTCTTGAACTGTAGTGTCGAGTAGTTCGTCGATACCAGTATGGTGAATTGCACTTGTAGGGATAATTGGTTTAATACCAAGTTTTAAATAGTCAGTTAGTGGAGTTGTCTGAGCTTTATCACGCTTGTTAACAACTAGAATTACTGGTTTTTTTGATTTAAGAGCTAACTTGGCGACGCGTCTGTCCTCTTCTGTAATCATAGTTTGAGCTTCGATCACTACCCAAATGATATCGGCGCTGTCAGCCGCTTGGATAATTTGTTCTTGGATAGTGAACTCAAAATCGTCAGAAGCGTCCTTCATACCGGCAGTGTCAACAAGCCAGAAATCTTTGTCTTGCCAAGAAGCTTTTGCGGTGATGCTATCACGGGTAGTACCAGCTTCTGTAGCTATAATAGTTTCCCTGCGACCTAAAATCGCGTTGAACAAGCTGGACTTGCCCACATTGGCACGCCCGACAATAGCTACGATCGGTACTTTTCGTTTACTCATGTTGTGATAAGTATAACAGATTTATACCGTCTTGAACAGGGTGGATTAGTGTTCATAGAGTAATTGAAAAGATTAGTTTTACTGGTGGTCTGGATTGATGAGTTTATCAAGAACATATTGTTTTTCAAGCGCCAAAGCGACGTTCAAAACCGTTGCTCCCATGAACTTTGTATATGGGCAGTTTTTGCCCGTGCGACTTGCTCGAGTTTTTTCAATATCGTCTGGTTGAAGCGAGAAGAAGCTGCCAGTACCGTGCTCAATGTGGAGTATGTCTTTTTCTGGCTGGTCCAGCTTATACCAATCTGGTCGTAGGCCGTATTCAGCTTCAATTTGAGCAGGAAGTTTGCCCACTCCTGATCCGATTGTCTCCATGATATTTTCTGATGTTCTGTCGTCGGCTAGAGTAGCTAGATAATCATCAACCGAATTGCCTCTGAATATTCGAGGTGTCTGAAGTATTAACCCGCCAATCACCTCCAGGCCGCTGTGCGTGGCATCGGTTAGTCTTGAGTCTCTTGCAGTTAATGCTAATGTGCCGAGCTGTAAATGATTAATAAAACTGGCGGTTTGGAGTCGCGCTGAATCACCCAAAAAAGCTTCTGAGGGTGGATTGGCACAGATATTTTCTATGCGTGACGAAATATCGGCAAAATTAGAACCAGACATATAAAGCTATTATAACATATAAATAGCAACCCAACTATGGTTTATGATCTGTTGATAGTATTTTTGAATATTTTGGCTTAGCTAACAATTGTATAAACGGTATTACGCAAATTAGCCAATGTGTACTCACCGAATTTGATTCTGTGCAGACGCTTAACGCTATAGTCTAGAGCGCTAAAAGTTCGTCTTATTTGACGATTGCGGCCCTCTGTCATTGTTACGCGCCAGTCCTTGTCGTTGCCTTCGCTGATTCTGTCTAGGCTGAATTTGCTCACGCCATCTTCCAGCATAATGCCGTAGTCGCATATCATTTGATGATGAAGAGGTGTCAAGTTGTGGCTGAGACTGATATTGTAAACTTTGCGTTTTTGATATGAAGGATGGCTTAATTCGTGAGCGAGTTTGCCATTGTTGGTCATGACTAATAGCCCGGATGAGTCTTTGTCTAATCTTCCGACGGGTTTAAGAATATGCAGCTCTTCAGGAAGTAAATCGTAGACTGTCTTGCTGCCCTGACCGTCTCTTGAGCAGACATAGCCGACGGGTTTATTCATGACTATTGTGATAAATTTTTGGTCCGAACTGCTGGCTATCTGTTTGCCATCTATAGATATTTTGTCAGCATCGGAGACATCTTGCCCAGCACTAGCCGTCAGACCGTTGACAGTAACTTGGCCTGTATAGATGAGTCGATCGGCGGCACGCCGGGACAATCCTGTTGATTGAGCGATGTAACGATTTATACGCATAACATAAGTATAGCAAATTAAAAGAGCTCAAGCCTACTATAAATGAATAGACCGACTTAAAGAGATGCTATAGCGCTATAAGATTCGGGTCGGTTAGCAGGTCTGTTTTGGTTGGAGCTGGAGGCGTAGTTGCGTCTGGCGTTGTGGGAGGCGTAATCGGGTCAAAAGTTGCGGTAGGCTCTGTTGGGGCCGGTACTGGCGTGACCTCGGGCATAGTCATGGCGGGCATCGTGGCAGCAACAGGTTCTGGCGCTGTTGGCATTGTTGTTGATGGTTCAGGTGCCATAGGAAGGACTGGTGCTGAGGTGTCTGGTTCAGGTGCCATGGCCGGCACTGATACTGGCTCAGCCGGGACAATTGGCTGGCTAATAATTGGTTCTATGACTTTGGTGGCTTCATCATTACTTGGGGCCGTTATTTCGGGCAAAATTACGTCTGATTCAGTTGATTGGTTGGGTATGTAGTTGGTTTCTGTTGGTGCCTCCATAGGAGTTGTAACAGTAGTTATTGTTTGTGCAGGCTCAGGTGTTTCTATAGGTGCAGGAGCTAGCGGCTCTTGGGTGACTTGTTCGGCAGCTGGAGGTAAGCCTGTTTGTTCCTGCAGGACCTCTCGAGATGCTTTGGCGACATCTTCAAGAGTGACTTGTGATTTTACTAAGTAGCGATCGGCACCTAATTGGTCTGCTCGAGCTTTATCTTCAGCTTGGCTAAGTGCGGTCATTATTATTACTTTGGTTTTTTTAGTTTCAGGCGTATTTCTTAAGATATCAAGCATGTCAAAACCACTAATTTTTGGCATCATAACGTCAGCAATTATTAGGTCTGGACGCTCTTTTACAGCAAGTGCTAGAGCTTCTTCTCCATCACGAGCAGAGACGATTTCGTATCCTTCCGCCAAGAGGCGTGCTTCGTAAATTTCTCTAAGGTTATTATCGTCCTCGACTAACATTACTTTTGCCATATATTCTACCTTGTACTTTCGTTATAAAGCTTGTGCTAAGTATATTGTAGCATGCCATAATTAAGGCTGTATTGAAATCTGTCGAAACCTAGCCTTAAGTTTCGGGATAGATGATTGACGGGACTTCTTTTGAGATTATTTCATTAGCTGATTGAGGACTTAGCCGGGGCAAGTTAATGTAGAAGGTGCTACCCTTGTCTTTTACGCTCTCTACCCATATACGACCTTCATAAAGTTCTACTATTTTACGGCAAATGAATAAGCCGAGTCCAGTGCCGCCTATTGTGCGAGTAGAAGAGCTGTCGACACGATAAAATTTCTGAAAAAGATGTGGAATGTCTACGGGTGCAATTCCCTGACCAGTGTCTTTTATATAAATCTGGACTATCTTATCGTTGCCGGTGATACCAACAGATATCATGCCTTTGTCTGAGTATTTAACGGCGTTATCGAATAAGTTGGTTACTACCTCTCTTATTCTCTCGTTGTCAGCTTTAATGTAGTACTGTGGTGAAAGTGACTTAATTCCCGCAGTTAATGTCGGGTCGGTCTTCTCAGATCCAACTACAAATTCTACGAGTAGCCCCTTCTTTTCGGCGCCAAATCTCAAATCATCCGTTAGCTGTTGTAGGTAGCTGCCCATTTCTATAGCAGTCGGATGATTGCTTAAACGTCCGTCCTCTGCACGTGCGCTAGTCAGTAAATCTTGAAATAATTTACCTAAATGCTGAGTAGAACTGTGGGCTTTCTCAAGGTAGTCCCTGGCTTTTAAATCTATGTTGGCTACTTTATTATTCATTGCTAGCGCTAAGTAGCCTTCTATAGCCGCTACTGGTGTGCGCATTTCGTGACTAGCGGTACTAATAAATTCGGCGCGCTGTTTTTCTTCGCGGCGCTGCTGAGATACGTCGCTAAAAACTCCCACCACACCGTTCACTCGTTTATTACTGACATCAAAAACTGGAGATACGCTAAGGCTTATTGGCGTGTGTTGATCTGTTTTAGTGGTCAATACAGCGCTGTTGTCCACGATAGTTTTGCCACTCGCCATGGCTTGTTTGAATGGATTTTGCAGGTCAGTATAGTCGACTTCCTTCTCGTCGGTAAGATGTATGACTGATTTGTAGTCAATGCCAACAGCTTCGGTCATCGTCCAGCCAGTTATTCTTGCTCCTGCGGGATTGATAAGCTGCACGATTTGGTTTTCGTCTACCACCACCACACCGGTTTCTATGGCGCTGAGTATGATGTCTGACTTTAATCTTTCGGCTTGCAATCGAGACGCCAAAGATCCATCGTCACCACCACTACCTTTGATTATTTTTTTGAACCAGTCCATGACCCACCTGCCGGCATGTTAAATTGTTAACTACTTATGCTTTATTATCTGTTGTTTTGGTGATTTAAGCAATGGCCTACCATAGACTACAATTAACAGATATGATAGGATAAGCAACTAGGAAATAGCTTAACCTAACCTTGGTGGCTAGGACCTAAGTGGGCTGGTAAAGCCTAGCTTCATCCCATAGCACCTGAGATTCTTTAATGGTCCTATCGTCTAACGGTTAGGACACCAGGTTCTCATCCTGGCAATAGGAGTTCGATTCTCCTTAGGATCACCAGAATCTTAGTTGTTAATAGATGATTTATCGTTCGGAATTAAAATTTGCTACCACTCTACCTTACTTGGTTAATTTTTAGATAATGTCCTGTGCTTGAAGGCCTTTTATAACTTTGGAGGAAGGCTGGGTGCCTACTTGAGCGCCTATTCTGTCAAAAAAATTTTCGTAACACTGCTTAGTTGCACTGACTTTCATTTAATGAACCGCTTTGGACACCCGCTGGAACGCACGGAGAGCACGGAGGACGGGTTTTTAGCACTGAAGTGAGTAACTTTGTAGCTTTTGCTGTTTGCCCCTGTTATTATTTAATAAATGAAACCATTATTACTGACTGTCGGCAATATATACGTTGACCACAATACTTTCGGAGTTAACAGTGGCGAAGAAGCCTTCAGATTGGAGAGCGGTAGAGATTATTTCGCCTCTAACAGCGAACGTGTACTCGGTGGATCGGCAGTTAATGCTGCAATGCAAGCAAGTAGACTTGGCATTGAGGTAGGTTTCATCGGAAAGACAGGTAAAGATGAGGGTGCCGCAGAAGTAAGAGCATTGCTACGAAAAGAAGGTATCTTGAGCGAGTTGGTAAGCGAGGACGCAAGTTTAAGCACGTCAATGGCTGTTAATCTAATCGACAAAAATGGACAATTCATTGGAGTGCATTATGGCGAGGCTTCTAAGAATTTATCAGCCAACGACATCAACCTTGAAAATGATTTGTTTGGTCGTTGCCAAGCAGTTTACTTCGGTGGTACAGCAAAGCAACCGTTACTGCTAAAAGACGGCGAGAGATTGTTTCAAGAACTGCACAGCAGGGGCATTAAGATTTTTTACGACCCTAATCGCTTCCCAGTACAGGACGAAGCGACTGACCGAAACTTATTACTCGCCCAGTTGGCTTATGTAGAGGGGTATCTGCCGAATGAAGAAGAACTACTACAGTTAACCGACAAGACATCAGTAGACGAGGCTCTAGAGGTTGTACTTGGTACTGGTGTCAATTTTGTAGCACTCAAGCTTGGGTCAAAGGGGTGCCGAATTAAAACTAAAGATGGCGACTTCACTGTCGAGGGTCATAAGATTACCCCACTAACGACAGTTGGTGCTGGCGATTGCTTCAATGCAACATTTATAGCTTATTACTTGAAAGACAAGTCGCTACAAGAGTGTGCAGAATTGGCAACTGCTGCGGCGGCAATAAAAGTTAGTCAAAACGTCTGGCCTGATGAGGCAGCGATTGCGGAACTAAGCCGTTAAAGCCTCGATATTGTATAATATAGTTATAGGGACTGGACGTTATGGTCCACTCACTGGATCACTTTAGATAATAAATAGTAAGCTCGGCAACCCGACCAACTAGGATATATTACGGTTCTACTCTAAGAGAGAATGTACCCTGTCGCTGTTATCGCTCTCATATACTGGTATACTTCGAATAATTCAGTACAGATTGCGTTCAATTTCGACTTCACGTAGTTCACCATAAGAGAATTTTAGATTGAAAAAACACTCACTTATCTTAGTTGATAGCTGGGTGTTTTTTCATATCTGTTAAATATTTCGATTCTGCTATACTCTCAATAATGAAGAAATTGTTTTATGTAAGGCACGGTGAGACTGATATGAATGTGGCCGGCTTATTGTCTGGCCAGACAGAAACTAAACTTACAAATAGAGGTATTGAACAAGCTAAAGCCGCGGGTAGAGAAATCAAACAAAAGCTACCAGCTATAGATTTAATAGTTTGCTCGCCCTATGAACGAACTTACGAGACTTCTAAGTTAATAGCTCAAGAATTAGGATATCCAATAGATAAAATACAGAAGAATGAAATGTTCATTGAGCGAACTTTTGGCGTATTAGAGGGTACGTTGGGATTAGATTTCTTAGATAAACACGAGTATAAAGAGTTTGATAATGTTGAAGGTTCAGAAACTATAGAAGTCCTGCAAAAGAGAGCTGAAGAAGCATTTAAGTATCTTCAAACGTTAGAGGAAGACAACATATTGGTAGTTGGACACGGTGCATTTGCAAGAGCAATCAAAAGAGTAGTAAAGAATTTACCACATACTCACGAATATGAAGTTGATACATCAATTGGTAATGCGACTATCGTAGAGCTAATATAGCCTTATTCCACCTAATGATTTCAACTACAATAGCCCTATATTTCGGTATAGGCAGGGTCACCAGAATCTTAGTTGTTAATAGATGATTTATCGTTCGGAATTAAAATTTGCTACCACTCTACCTTACTTGGTTAATTTTTAGATAATGTCCTGTGCTTGAAGGCCTTTTATAACTTTGGAGGAAGGCTGGGTGCCTACTTGAGCGCCTATTCTGTCAAAAAAATAGTTTAAAAATGCCACTGTTCTTACATTTCTGGTTAATGGGTCGGCGTCACGAGCTCGATACTTATTAGGCAAGTCTTGGTTGCGATAACGATGTTCTATTTTGCTCCTCTCTTCCTCATAACCGTCTGCATAGTTTGCTCGCAAAACTGCGTCTTCCAAGCGGTAGGCAGAAATTTCCAAAATAGCATTGGAGGTTGGCGTATCGACACCGTAGCGAAAATTTTCTTTTGGATTGGTGAGTTTATGAGCATGGTCTAATTCGTGCGCCATGGTTGACCCAACTTGAACTGATGATCTTATTGCAAGTTTAGGCGCCAGTGAAATCATCGGCACAAGCACTTCGTCCTGATGCCTGCAATGGGCTTGGATTGATCTTTCTTGGCGCAAGTCGTATTCAATGCTGTTACCATTATTTCGGTTAAGATTTTCGGCAGAGTCATAAGTGTATTGTTTTGACCCGTTCAAGTCACTTTCCAATAATGGCAAAATTGCCACAGAGCCTTTAATTATCAAATCCCCAGTGTGTAGAATCCCATGCGCTTTATCTGGAATTAGTAATGCAGCATAATCTACCATTCCGAGTAATTTGTCGACATGGGGGTGGTCCGTGGTGTCTAGGTCGGGATGACTCAACACTTCGCGTGCCGAGTTGACGGCATGAAAATAGAAACTCTCTCTTTCTTGAAATGCAGGTGTCGACATTAATTGAAAATATCATGTCACATATTTATATGCAAAATAAGTAATATTTATTGCACGATTATTGATGTGTTTGCGTTTTTTTAGGTCGATTGATAAAAGATAACTCGGGACACAATTTTGTTAATAGTTAAAATTACTAGTATAATTAAAGTACTAAGTAAATAGGGGCAGTTTATGAATTCGTCAGCCTCAAATCCTAAGTTCGAGCAAATGATTGGTCATTTTGATGACGATATAGACGACTTTGTGCCATTATTGTCACACCTAAGTGAAAAATTCAGGTCAAAGTCTATCTCTGATCAGCATTATTCAATAGATCAAAACCTAGATCAAATCAGGAAGAATAAAGAAGATACTGCAGTTTTTATTAGTACTGGAGATGATGGCAGAATCATGGCCACAGCCACAGCTAATCGCCTTTGGACCCCTAGCCTAGAGGGCTGGGTGGATGATGTAGTCACGTTGCCAGAAGCTACTGGTCGAGGTCTTGGTCGTGCCGCAATGAACTCACTGCATGAATGGTTTGACGAAAAGGATGTTGAGACTATTAGGCTGACTTCTGCCGCTAGTCGTGGACCAGCCGGTAATCTATACGAAAGTATGGGTTATGTCGAGGGCGGAACAGTCTGGCGAGCAGATCTGTATAAGAATAACACTATTGAAGCATCGGAATCAGCCAAGACTTTAAGTAATCTTTCTCTTAGTGATATCTACGATCTTAGATACGGTATGGATGCTATTGCCGATAATGCCGATGCCGAAGAGTATGATTATTTATTTAACGCTGCTCAGTCTGAGACCTCCAAATTGGTTGTTGGCTTGGATGTAAATAATGTTATCGCTAGAACGGCTATTGCAGCCACCGCTCGCATCCCTTCTGGCAACAAAGCTTGGCTTTATGATATTAAGGCCGAAAATTTTGACGATAAAGTCAGGACTATCCGGGAGGCTCACGGAGCATTTATGAAAGATGGGATTAGTTCTGCAAATGTTATGACCTTCGAAGACGCCGATGACGAAATTATAGACGCGCTATTGGCTACCGGATATGATCCTCGTGATACGCGCCTGTATACGCGTAAGTAGCGTGGCTCTAATTTCTATAAGTCGCGGATGCTACCAAAAGCTACTCGCTTCAAAACCACGTCTTGCATATTAGCCATAATGGCTGGCACTAGCGTGAACTCGCCGTAGCGGTCGTTGATTAAGTCGGCTGCCCGAGCCAGACTGCGGGTGTCTAGTCGGCTGTCGTCGAATAGCCCTAGTTGTTCAGGATTGCTAGGGTGTAAGTCGATGACGGTGACGCCAATATTGGTGACGCGAGCCGGAATAGAGACGTTGCTTAAAATTCTTTGAGCTGCCAAATAAATATCTTGAGTTGAGTAGATGTCTCTATGTAGTTTTTTGCCTTGAGCGTAGTATGTGCGGTTCTCGAAATTCAACCAAAGATGTATTCCGCCAGCTACAAAACCACCCTTTCGTAGACGCCGGCCAGCTTTTTCACAGAGCTTCATTAGTAGGCGTGATAATTGTTCTGGATCAGAAGTTTTGTCACCTAGCGCATATTGTTGGCCAAAGCTTTTGCGGCCAAAGTCAACCTGATCAATCTCGTGACCTCGCAACCGAAGATACCAATAGAATCCAACGACACTTTTGAATACCCTTTTCTTGAGTAGTGGCATGGGTGCGTCAAGAAACTGTATTGGCGTGTAAATATTGGCGGCATTTAGTCTAGCACTGTAGCGAGTGTTAATTCCCGGCAAATCGATGAGTTGAAGTTTTGCATAGATCTCGCGTAGGTTATCGCCATTAATAGTGTCCAGGCCGTCAGGTTTATTTAAGCCAGCTGCTAATTTGGCTAAAAAGCGGTTAGGTCCAATTCCGACATTAACCGTTACATATTCACCGATAGCCTGCTTAATGTCGCTTTTAATTTCAAAACCGATTTCTTGCAAGCTTTTGCCTCGCCGGACAGCTGGTGAGCCGCGAAAATCGATAACAAATTCGTCGACTGATTTTGGCGTTACCGAGTCGGTATAGTTCTGTAGTACTCTTTTGAATCGACGATGTGCATCAAAGTATTTTTCTGGATCGGGTGTCATCACTATGACGTCCCTGCACAACAAGCGAGCGTCACGAACGCTAACGCCAAGTTTTATGCCCAAAGCTTTGGCTTCGTAGCTAGAAGCGATTATGATGCCCCTGGGCGTGTCGTAGGCCGCAATCGCTACTGGTTTGTTGCGAATTAAAGGGTTAGCCTGCTGTTCGATTATGGCAAAACAGGAGTTTAGGTCGATGTGCATCATCATAGGCGGGTTGTAGTTAATTGGCGTTTCCATCGCTGATCGCCTCCAATCTCCAGTGCAAATTACTCGTATCGAGGTTCAATCTAAACCACAGAGCTTGATTTTTATCGGCTAATTCGTAGATGTGGTGCAGTACTCGGCCTTCCATAACAGTGTGGTGGTAGCCGATCTTACCGACCAGATATTCGCGGTTTTGCCAGCGGATTAAGTGCGGCACAGCCAGGCGTTTACTCGAGCTATAGTACATAATCACAGATACTTCTTCGTTGATTTTCTCGCGCATAATTAAGGTCCTTTCAAGGATTAAGTAGAATAGTTTACGGTGTTTTGTAGGTATTTTTGGTGCCCGAAAACGTATTAAAAACAAATAATAAAAGAGGACATTTAAACTGTATTGTTTAAATTATCCGTGTGACCAGAAGTAGCGCAAAAGCCCTTGCTGCGTCAGTTGAACGAGATGTGTTTGAGGTTAGCAGTGACGTGAAGCCATTTGGCGTTCAGTGAGTATGCGTCTCTTTGAGTTAATAAAGCCTGCGAGTAAAAATCCACAAATTAGCGAAAGTACCCACATAACTGTATGAATTATACGCCCAAATACTACCCAAGTCAGCAAAAATGTTTGTTTATTTTATTGGGCGAGCAGTGAAGACTATTATTCTGAATATGACATAAATCAAAAGACTATAGATTAAAATTAAATTAATCTTTTGAGATTTAGACATTTTGGTATCAGTTGGTTTTTTGAGCTTGCTGTCGATTTTACCGCCGTTACTTTCGATGATTTGGATTACTATTGGTAAATCGCTAACCTGGACGCCAATTACTTCTTTGTGATCATCGTATTCCCAGATGCCTGTAGGGTAAGAAGGAAATTTAGAACCTAAATCACCATCCTTTTTTGCGTAAGCTTTTACTCTAAGGTCACTGCTTCTAATAACTTCATACTTTTTATTTAATACGTTACCCAGTTTAGGGATAAAGAAGTTTATACCGTTTGTATACATGACTTGACCGAGTAGAGTGCCGCGCTGTAGTTTGCGAACAACTAGTTTTCTTGGATGAATCAAGAAATCACCATTTACTAAAAGCATTGACTCGTTTTCGATATCTCCCTTTGAGGGCTTCGAAACTAGGCTTCGTCTTGCCTTAAGATTACTAAACAATTGTTTAAATGACGGACTACCTAGAGAATTAACTGATTGTTTGGCGAGCTCTCTAGTTAGTATCTCATTTGACTGGTTTTTCATTGAACTCCAATAGTTCTAGCAAACTGGTATTTAATTATTTGGTCGACCCTAATAGTTATGAACACACTAGTCCTTGTTTAATAATTTAATAATCTCACGCCTCAACAACTCATCTTTCGATTTAGTCAGTAGTTTTTTAAGTTCTTTACGATATTTATCAACGCCAAGCATATTAACTGTATGTAGTGTTTGCAGCTGAGTTGCGGAGTCGCCTAACATAATGTTCACATGTTTTGTTATGTCGAATGTTTGGCCAAACTCCGAGAACTTATTCGCTAAATGCGATCTTGAACTTACTGATAATTTTTTACTCGTTACTAAATGGAAATAGATTGCTAGGTATTCTGCCTGATTGTATTTAGTCTGTTGGGCAAGAGCTCGAACCATTGAAGTTTGTATAGATGTAATCCAGGTTGGCCAATCATCGTTTACGCCAAATCTTTCAATCGTCTCTGCTAACAGCGCATATTCATTAGAGTTTTTGCATGATATCAAATTAGATAATATGCCAGCAATTTGCGTCCATTTTGGCGACACCATGTCGTCAAGAATTTTTTGGATGCTAGGGCTATAGTCTCGGACGATGTCTTTATAGATTATTTCTGTGTGACCACGCCAAGAACTTGGTTTTTGGTACTTTGAGTATTCTTTAATGCCTATTTCTTCAGTAAAATACCTATCACGAAGTTTATTTTTTTCAGTTTCATCGATTTGTGTACCATATTTTTTGGTTGCGATAACTTCTTTAGCATCGGCAATATTAATAGCATTAAGTTCTTGTTCGGTTAGTTTCCTTTTCATTTTATTCTCCAAACATTCTATGAATTATGACTCCGTTATCGATAAGATCCTGCAATGCGCCCTCTTTTCCGTCATAGGCTCCTTCTATTATAACCCACATAACTGAATAAATAATACACCTTTAAAAATCTAGCCCTCAAGAAAGATTGGCTTTACTTGGTCGACTTCTTCGCTAGTTCACCTTTTCTGTGGTACTAGTCTGTTTAAGATGGACCAAGCACTTAGCAGCTATTCCGTCCGTCAATTGCTGACTAAAACCATTCTTAGCAACCTCGGCATTGTATTCGTCGCTATACACCCTATCTCCTAGGGTTGAGATTAAATAATCTGCCGCACACGCACAATAATTTTGTTTCATATCTTCAGTGATATTGGGTTGATTAGAGCCCTTTTTGCAACTGCTTACAAAATTATTCTTAAAGGTTGTTTTAAACGCGATGGATTTTTTCAGGTTATTTGTCGAGTTATTATCGTTGGTCTTCAAAATAACTGACGCAACTAGATAACCCATTATAAAGAATATGACAAAAGTGAATATCATTCTCTTGGTATTACGTTTTTTATCTTTCTTGTACTCGTCTCTTAGGGATCTTAAAGCCTTGATATTATCCTTAAGAATCAAAAATCCAATTAGTACACCACCTACAACCGGATAGATCAGCCATTCAGGATCTGGCAATTTAGAGACCCCCGAAATAGCTACAGATACAAATAATATCAACAAATATAACCACCATCTATTTTTAAGGGTAGCTCTAACTCCCGCATAATACTCTTTTATGGCATCGTTTGATTTCTCGTGTTTAATTATATTTTTCATATGTGTTAATCCACTAACTACGCTTCAAACACGAAGCGCATAATAATTTTTTTCTTAGGAAAATTATCTGAACCAATTTCACTTGCCCAATAAGTTGAAACTGTATAAAAAATATTAATTGCGTTAACTATTGCCCCGTCTATGCTTTCGTCTTCAGAAAGAAACAGCTTTGAGTTACTTAGTTTGAAGGTGATACCGTCATATTTTGATATATCCATAAAGGCGTCCAAGTCTTCTAGCACATCCCTTAAAGCATCTAAATTATGAAAGTCGTGTGTTACATTTAATGTTTTTCCAAATACCCTACACATGGACCTAATATCAGTTAATTTACTACAATCTAAATAAAAATCTAGGCTGTTACTCACTTCCTGATTTAAATTTTGGATGATGAACATAAGTACTCCTTTTACTATTCTATTCTTACAAATGTATCATAATGATCAGGCGTATAGTATACGCTACCATCATCTCCGCGTACTAAGTGAATGAAAGTACTCACATAACTAACCCAATTATACACCCCCCTTAAAACAGAACCATAAATAATTTAATTAGCTTTGGCAATATACTATTCACGCCTTAAGCCCCCAAAAATTACTCCTAGTTGTAAGTTTTAAGATTATGATGTTTTGCATATTTGTTATAGTGTTCGAAAAATATTTCTTTTGCATAGCCTTCACCGTCCTCGAGGTCATTATAAAATTTACCAGTTGGATCGTTAACTATTTCCTCAAACCCAGACATCCTAGCATTATCCTTGCTCTTCGTAATCCAGTCGCCTGGAGTATAGCTGGCTACGATTTTGAATAAAATTTTTGGATACCACCAAGGTTCTGAATACTCTTCTCTATCGTCTGGGATTATTAGGTAGAATTCGCCGTATTTATTTACCTGTATTGCAGACACTACATATGTCTTACCTAAAGTAAGTGGCAGCTCTTCGCTCGGAAAGTAGCCATAGGCAAATTTTCTTAATTGTTCAGGAAGATCCAGTGTCTTGTTTTTTGTTGCAGTAATTAACATATATCTTAGTTCTCTATTTTAGTTTTAATTGTAATATTTCGCCAGTTTCAGAATTCTCGAACCAATGCGCGGTTAAGTTGCCACCATCTATTAACTTCAGTGAGTATGCCTCTCTATCTAATAAAAGTCTGCGAGTAAAAATCCACTTTCCAGTGAAAGTACCCACATAACTAAGCCAATTATACACCTTCAAAAAATATAGATTCAAAATAACTTAGAGCGGTCTAATTTTATTTAGTAACAATTACCGTTAATAAGTTGCCACAAGATCAGGATTCGACCGTTTTAGCGGTTTAGGGCAAGTAGCACTATTAAAGTAATTCCTCAGACAGCCTAGAAACCTCATCTACCGTTAGGTCGTAATGTTTGGGACATACCGGAAACCAATTGTGTTCTGAGTTTGTGTCTAGCTGAGGAGGTGGCAGTAAGACGGCAGGGTGTTTGCCGTCCTTCTTGCCGCATATATGGCATCCACTATTTCTGCCAATTTCTGAAACAGCTTGTTCTGTTTGTTCGTTTGCCGTATACGTGTCTTCTGATTCTTTTGTTATTGTAAGCTTACTAGTCTTTAAAAATACATACACAAGTGAAATTTTGTTTTTTGTGTCTACGCTAATCTCTATATCTAT
>Ga0194048_10000608_pt1 | contig 17507 bp, 16 predicted proteins | sample JunL225m_MetaG_FD_161685 | JGI IMG/M metagenome (GOLD analysis project Ga0194048, IMG submission 161685) | Anoxic zone freshwater microbial communities from boreal shield lake in IISD Experimental Lakes Area, Ontario, Canada - Jun2016-L222-5m | ecosystem: Environmental > Aquatic > Freshwater >...
TTGCGTCGCCGCTTCCCTGGCACGGTGTGGCGGCGGCATGATCACGGCCCTACCAGAGCCTCTCCGCCGGGCAGTCTCCCGGTACACGGGAATTGTCAGGACGCTCGAAGAGCCGCTGCCGACGCCGGGCGAGCCTCCGCTCTTCCGTGCCACATGCGAGATCGGGAGGGCCGACACGCTACTCGGGGCCCCGCTCGGTCATGTCACCGGCATCGGCGGCGCCGGACTCACGCGTGCAGACGCCGCCGCGGCCTCCGTGGGTGAGGCCCTTGAGCGCTACTCGGCGACCTACATCGATCGGCAGCGACTCACGGTCGCAACCGCCGACGAGCTCGGCGCCGACGCGGTCGCACCGTCGCGCTTCGGTCTCTTCTCCGATCGGCAGTACGCGCAGGAGGCATTCCCGTTTCGACCGTTCACCGCCGATACGAGAGTGGCCTGGACGGACGGGTGGGAGATCACGTCCGGGCGGCGGGTGCTTCTCCCGGCGGAGCTCGTGTATCTCGGTGACGCTGGGTTCGGGGCGATGCGCATCGGGTACGCCACTAGCAGCGGAATGGCATGTGCGCCCTCGGTTGACGAGGCGTGTGCACGGGGCCTGTGCGAGGTCGTCGAGCGCGACGCGTTCATGATCGTCTGGGCAAACCGCCTGAGCCTGCCCAGGTTGGATTGGGGGGGCGAGCCGCGACTCGTGGCTCTCGAGGAGCGGCTGTTTGCACGGACGGGACTCACCTACAGCGTCATCGACCTCTCCTCGATCCATGGTCTCCCGTCGTTCCTCGGCGTCGTGCGGTCGGAGCGGGGATGCTGGGGCGCGTTTGGAGTCGGGGCGGGCACGGCTCCCACGGTCGAACGGGCGTGGTGGAAGGCGCTCTCGGAGGCGTTCGCTGCCCGCTCGGCAGGCCAGAAGCTTGCGGTGCTCCTGCCCGAGCCAGACTTCGGCCCGGCAGGTGACGGCGTACTCACCTTCGAGGATCACATCCGCTACCACTCCGACCGTCGTCGGTCGGCCGCGGCGGCCTTCCTCGATGCCTCCGGCGCGACGAACGACATCACCGACGTTCCCGTCATCGATGAGAAAGACCCGAGTGCGACCGTGCTCGCACTTGCCGAGCGCGTGCATCGCGCCGGATCGACGGCGTACGCCGTCGACGTCACCTCGCCCGATGTTCGCTCGCTCGGACTCGTTGTGATCAAGGTCGTTGCGCCCGAGTTCTGCACTCTCGACGTTCCGCATGCCGCACGATTCCTGGGTGGCCCCAGGCTGTACCAGGGCGCGTACGAGGCCGGCCTGAGCGACGCGGTGCTATGTCCCGACGACGTCAACTCCGAGCCACATCCGTTTCCGTGAGCAAGGTCGTCCCCACAGCAGAGTTCGCCTCGATCGTCTACGGGGCCGCCGAAGCGCCGGCAGACGACCCAGCCGAGGACTTCCACGAGGCCTCGCGTCTCTACCCGAACATCGCGCCGGGGCGGCTCTCGACGCTCGTCGATCTCGCTCGTGACCCCGAGCTCCAGCAGACGGTCGCACGGGCAAGTCGCCTCTACGAACACGCCCCGACGATCGATCTACCGGCGCCTCGCCTGCCGAAAGTCCCACTCCAGAACGCGCTTGATCGTCGGGCCTCAACCCTCACCGACATGCCATCGGGGATCAACCTCGGGACGCTTTCGGCACTACTCGGAGCGAGCTATCGCTCGCGGGACCGCGGGCCAGGCGTTGCACGGAGGCCGGTTCCCTCGGGAGGGGCCCTCTACCCGGTGGAGCTCTACCCGATCCCCTTGGCTGTCGAGGGAGTCGACTCGGCGGTCTACCACTACCACCCGTATCGGCACTGTCTCGAGCGCCTCGCTGACGTCACGCCTGCCGCTGTTCGCGCTTCGCTTGTCGACCAGAACGTGGCCGACCGCGCCGCGGCGCTCGTCGTCGTGACCGGGATGTTCTGGCGCTCGCGCTTCAAGTACGGACTCCGCGGGTATCGTTTCGTGCTCCTGGAGGCGGGCCATGTCGTCCAGAACGCGCTGCTCGTCGCGGCGGCTCTTGGAGTGACCGCGCTGCCACTTGGCGGGTTCTACGACAACCGCCTCGACGCGCTGGTGGGCGCCGACGGTATCGACGAGGCAACCGTCTACGCGTTCGTGGTCGGTGGGCGGGCGTGAACTTGGAGACCGACGCGGTTCGTGTCCGTGAGCGAACGGGACAGTTCGGCTCACCTGCCGTCTGTCTGTGGTTGCGGATCGGTGCCTTCATGCTCCTCTCGGTCGTGCTCGGAGCGACGCGCAGGCCCCCCGCGCCTGACGCGCAGTTGGCGCTCGTCCCCGCGCTCACGACTGGCGTAGCTGTTGGCTTTTCCCTGTATCTGCTCGTTGCCTGGCGACGGCTCGGACGTCCGCACAGCCTGCGTCTTCGCTCCGCCGCGTTCGCACGCCTGGTGGTCCTCGGGGTCTGCGCCCTGAACGAGGAGGTTGTCTGGCGCTGGTTCGTGCTCGGCACCCTCCTCACCTGGGGGACGGTCGCCGCTCTTGCTGGGAGCACGCTCGGCTTCGCCACCGTTCATCGAAATGGCAGCGCGTTCCACCTCCTCACGGGCACGACGTTCGGAACGGTGTATCTGGCTACCGGCTCGCTCCTCGCCTGCGCCGCCGCCCACCTCGCGTACAACAGCTGTGTTGCGTACTGCGCCGAGCGGTCGCGTCCCCTGGTGACTGCATGAAGGTCGCGGAGCTCGTCGAGGTCAGCAAGTCCTACGGCACAGCGAAGGCACTCGACAGGGCGAGCTTTGCAGTTGGCGAGGGCGAGGTCGTCGCACTTCTGGGCCCGAATGGGGCGGGGAAGTCGACGGCCATCGCTGTCCTGCTAGGGCTGGGACGACCTGATCGTGGGGTGGCACGGCTCTACGGCGGTGACCCGAGGCGTCCGGGCTCGCGCCGGAGAGTCGGTGTGACTCCTCAGGAGTCGCTCTTTCCGGGCACGCTCCGCGTTGACGAGCTCGTGCGGCTGATCGCTACGCACTACGCGCAGCCGCTCCCGGAGTCGTTGCTGTTCGAGCGCTTCGGCCTTGTCGACATCGCTGAGCGCCAGATCGGTGGGCTCTCGGTCGGACAGCGTCGTCGGCTCGGTGTCGCGCTTGCGTTCGTGGGGCGCCCGACGTTCATCGTGCTCGATGAGCCGACGGTCGGCCTTGACAGCGATGCACGGCGAGCGGTGTGGGCTGCGATCCGTGACCACAGGGCCAGTGGCGGCACCGTCTTGCTCACAACGCACCAGATCGAAGAGGCCGACCTTCTCGCGGACCGCGTCGTCCTCGTCGAGGAGGGGCGCATCGTCACCGATCGCTCGGTCGAGGCGTTGAAGGCCTCGGCTGGCTGTGTCCTGGTTCGCTTCGAGGCGGGCGCCGACATCCGGGTGCCGGGAGCGGTACGTAACGGCTTGTTTCTCGACCTCCACGTGCGTGACGCCGGCCGCACCGTCGAGGAGCTTGTTCGGTCAGGCGTGCCGCTCCACGGCCTCGAGGTACGGGCGATCTCGCTCGAGGAGGCGCTTGCGCCGCAGGTGGTCACGCCATGAGGCTTGTGACCGCACACGCCCGGGCGATGACGGTCGAGCTTCTGCGATATCCGGCGTACCTCGTTCCGACACTTGCGTTCCCGCCGGTGTTCTTCCTCTTCTTCGCGGCACCAGGAGCCGGTGAGGCCGCCACGGGGAGGATGGCCGCATTCGCCGGATTCGCCGTGATCGGCGTCGCGTTCTTCCAGTTCGGAGTCGGGATCGCGGTCGAACGGGCGACGCCGTGGGAGGCGTATCTGCGCACGCTCCCGATCGGCCCTGTTGTCCGGCTAACCGCCCGGGTCATGTCGGCAGCGGTCTTCGCGGTGGCCGCTGGGTGCGTCCTCGTCGTTGTGGCGCTGGCGACGACGACAGCCACGATGTCCCCGGGGAGCTGGTCGCTGTTCGCACTCTCGCTTCTTCTCGGAACGGCACCCTTTGCGCTCCTCGGGATCGCGCTTGGCTACTGGTCGCCGGCGCGAGGTGCACTGCCGATCGCAAACCTGCTCTATCTCTCCCTCTCCTACGCGGGTGGGCTCTGGCTGGCCCCCCGCAACCTGCCGACGGTCGTCCGCAAACTCTCGCCCGTCCTCCCAACACGCGCCTTCGCCGACACGCTCGTCGCGTCGACCGGCGGCACGGTGGCGACCGGGGCATGGCTCGTGCTGGCTGCGTTCAGCCTCCTCTTCGGCAGCCTGGCCGCCTGGGGGTACACCAGAGATGAGGGTCGTCGCTTCCGCTGACACAAAGCCGTGAGAGAGGCCGTGCCAGCGGAGGTCTCCCGTAGACTTCCGCGCCGTGGACGACACCACCTGGGTCATCGTGTTCATGCTGGTCGTGCTGAAGATTCCGATCGCGTACGTCGCGTACGTCGTCTGGTGGGCGGTCAAGGCGGACACGAGCGATCTGGGCGACGATGCAGCCCACGCGAAGCTCGCGCCGTGGCAGCGCCCCGACGCTCCGCGGCCCCGTGGTGGAGGCCCGCACGGAGTGCCCGAGAGGGAATCGGCGCGTCGTTCGCCCAGACGTGAAAGAATGGGGACATGACCGAACGTCGTACAGCCGATACCGCCGCAGGTGGCCTCGCCGCCCTCGCGTTTGTGGGTGGCCTCGTCCAGATCGTCTACCTGCCTTTCTGGTTCGGGCCGCTCTCTCTCATCGCCGCACTGACGGCGACCGTCATGAGTGACAAGTACCGCCGGCTCAACGCCGTCGTAACGGGTGTAGTCGCGATCGGCTTTCTGATCGGCGCGTCCGTTGCAGTGTGGTACACACGATCGCTCTACTAGACGCGCTGGGCAACCGATCTGACCTCCCGCCGCGGGTGCGCCGGGACCAGACCCGCTGCTACAACACGGAGTAGCGATGCATGACGTCGACGGCGTGAACGCCGGGTACGCACGGCTCCTCCTCGACGAGTATCTCGCGAACCCCGAGTCCGTCCCCGCGGAGTGGCGCACTCTCTTCGAGAGCGGCGACGCCGACCTGGTCAACACGCTGCCAGGGCTCGCACGCCTTCTCGAACGGCTACCCCGCCCCGATGCATCGTCAGGCAACGGTCACGCAGCTGCCGGGCCTGAGCAGCAAGCCGCGGACATTGACCTTGGGCTCCTTGGTGGGGTCGCAGCCGGGATGGCGCTCGTCAAGGCCCACCGGATGCACGGACACCTCGCCGCGAGGCTCGACCCGCTCGGGTCGGCTCCCGTTGGCGACCCCGCTCTCGACCCGATGCGACTCGAGCCGAGGCTCACACCGGAGCTCCTCGCCCGGATCCCCGCGTCCATCCTGCGGATCCACGTCAAGGGCGACACGCTCGCCCAGGCGCTTCCCAACCTCCAGCAGACCTACTGCGGCTCGACGGCCTACGAGATCGAGCACATCTCCGACCACGAGCAGCGTGTGTGGCTGCGACGGGCGATCGAGTCGGGGCGCTTCCGCTCGCCGCTTCACCCGGATGAGCAGCGCCGCCTTTACGGCCGACTCAGCGAGGTCGAAGGGTTCGAGCGCTACCTCCGCCGCGCGTTCCTCGGCCAGAAGCAGTTCTCGCTCGAGGGGCTCGACGTTCTCATCCCGATGCTTGATGAGGCGATCGAGATCGCAACGGGAGCCGGCGCCCGCGAGGTCGTGCTTGGCATGGCCCACCGCGGCCGGTTGAACGTCCTCGCGCACACGATTGGCGTTGGTTACGAGAAGATCCTCCGCGAGTTCGAGGGCGAGCGGTTCCAGGACGCGATCGCGTCCGACGCCGAGGGCGGCACCGGCGACGTCAAGTACCACCACGGCGCGCAAGGCCTCCGCACGACGGAAGCCGGGCCTGTCGGGATCACGCTCGCCTCGAACCCGAGCCACCTTGAGGCCGTCAACCCCGTCGTCGAGGGCCGCGCACGCGCCGAGCAGACCGACCGCACAACGCGCACCGGGGTCAACGACCCCAAGGTGGCGATGCCGATCCTGCTTCATGGCGACGCCGCCTTCGCCGGGCAAGGCATCGTCGCCGAGGCGCTCAACCTCTATGCCCTGCAGGGCTACTCGACCGGCGGCACGCTCCACGTGATCACCAACAACCAGGTCGGGTTCACAACCGATCCTGTCCAGGGGCGTTCGACCCGACACTCGTCCGACCTCGCGAAGGGGTTCGACACACCGATCATCCACGTCAACGCTGACGATCCCGAGGCGGCGCTCTCTGCCGTTCGCCTGGCGCTCGCGTACCGCAGCCGGTTCGGGCATGACATCGTGATCGACCTTGTCGGGTATCGGCGGTTCGGCCACAACGAGCAGGATGAGCCGTCCTACACCCAGCCGATCATGGTCGCCCAGATCGAAGCGCACCCGACAGTGCGGGCCCTCTACGCGGAGAGCCTCACGAGCGCGGGTGTGCTGGCGTCCGGTGAGGCCGACACGCTCGCTGAGGAGGCCGAGGGCCGCGTCCGTGCAGCTCACGAACGACTCAAGGCCGCGCTCACCCCGGAGACCTCACCGCTCGCCGACGAGCCGGATCCGCGGCGTGGCATGGGGGAGATCGACACGCACGTCGACAAGTCCCGGCTCCGCGATCTCACCGCCCAGCTGATGCGTGTGCCGGATGATTTCACGATCACTCCGAAGCTCGTCAAGCAGATCGAGCGACGCCTCGCAGCGGTCGACGAGGGCGGCATCGACTGGGGGCATGCCGAGTCGCTCGCGTACGCGTCACTGATCCAGGAGGCGATCCCGGTGCGTCTCACCGGGCAGGACAGCGAGCGGGGCACATTCTCGCATCGCCACCTCGTCTTTCACGACTCGCGCACGGGTGAGGTGCACGTGCCGATGCAGGAGATCGACGGTGCGACGGCATCGTTCGAGGTCTACAACTCGCCGCTCTCCGAGTTCGCGTGCGTCGGGTTCGAGTACGGCTACTCGGTCGCGGCGCCCGAGACGCTCGTCCTCTGGGAGGCGCAGTTCGGTGACTTCGTAAACGGCGCGCAGACGATCATCGACCAGTTCATCGCGAGCGGGTTTTCGAAGTGGCGGGAACGGACACGCCTGACGCTCCTGCTCCCGCACGGCTACGAGGGAAGCGGGCCGGAACATTCGAGCGCACGGCTCGAGCGGTTCCTCCAGCTCACCGCACAGGAGAACCTCCGCATCGTCAACTGCACCACGGCAGCGCAGCTCTTCCACCTGCTCCGCCGCCAGGCGATCGATCCGGACATCCGTCCGCTCGTCGTGATGACACCAAAGGGACTGCTCCGGCTCAAGGAGGCGACCTCGACTCTCGCCGACCTCAGCTCCGGCACGTTCCGCCCCGTGCTCGACGCGACCGTCGCCGACAAGTCGGCGATCCGCCGCCTCGCGATCTGCTCGGGGAAGGTCTACTACGACATCGTCGGGCACGAGGTCGCGGCGGCCGCGACCAGCGTTGCGATCGCGCGTCTCGAGCAGCTGTACCCGTTTCCCGTCGAGGCGATGCGGGCGCTCGTGGGCTCTTACCCCGGGCTCGGCGAGATCGTCTGGGCGCAGGAGGAGCCGCAGAACATGGGGGCGTGGCGCACGATTCGCCACCGCCTCGAGGAAGCGGCGGCCGGTGTCCCTGTCAGGTATGAGGGGCGTCCGTGGCGCGCGAGCGCGGCAGAGGGGTACCCGGGCGCGCACCGCGCCGAGCAGGACAGAATCGCCCGCGCTGTCCTGACGATCTAGCTACGGCCGCGACGAGACGCGAGCCGCTTCGCGGCCTTCGGGCCGTGGCTCTTGACGAGCGCGGGGCCGTGCTTGCGCGCCTGCGCGAGGAGCTGCTTCCGCTGCTTTGCGGGGATGCGCGTCCAGAGCTCCCAGAGGAATGCGACAGTGCCGACGAGTCCGGCGCCGTGGCGTCCGAGCGTGCGTAGCTTCGCCATGATGGGATTCTTCCAGCGGCGGCGGATGCCGTGGCAGGGACTCGCACCGTCGGGAGGGGATAAACTCGGCTGTGCAGGAAGTGGTGTCGAAACAGGAGGTAGCAATGCCGGTCGAGACTCCGTCGCTCTTCGCAACGGTCATCCAGGAGCATCTTGAGCTGAAGCGACGCAACGCGGCGCTCCAGCATGAGATGCCGATCCAGAAGTACATGGCGGATGATCCGTTCCAGAACCACCCCCTTTTCAAGTCCGAGCAGCAGGCACGCGTCGAGGACACGATGGACGGAACACAGTCGATCGTCGATCAACCGACCTCGCTCGACTGGCCGAGTAGCCCTGACGCATTCCCTGACGCCTTCCTTGACACGAACCCCGAGCAGACCGAGGAGGCGATCCCGGCTGTGACCGATGACGCCACCGAGGAGGCCTCCGACGAAGGCCTCTGGTCGCGCTCGCGGGACTTCGACTGGGGCGACTAGCCCGAACACGGCACGGCACGGCACGGCTCGCCGGAGTCGGTCGCCCGGGTACCGCCGGATACCCTGTCTCGATGCCCGAGCTGAAGACGGCGGTCTCGTACTCCCCGACGGGCGACCAGCCGCACGCGATCGCATCGCTCGTCGCAGGGCTTGAGGCCGGGGAGCGCTTCCAGACCCTGCTCGGGGCGACCGGTACGGGTAAGACCGCCACGATGGCGTGGATCATCGAGAAGCTGCAGCGCCCGGCCCTCGTGATCGCGCACAACAAGACGCTCGCGGCGCAGCTCTGCAACGAGTTCCGCGAGTTCTTCCCGGACAACGCCGTCGAGTACTTCGTCTCGTACTACGACTACTACCAGCCCGAGGCGTACGTCCCGCAGGCCGATCTCTACATCGAGAAGGACAGCTCGCGGAACGACGACATCGACCGGCTCCGCCACGCCGCCACCTCGAACATCCTCTCCCGACGCGACACGATCATCGTCGCGTCGGTGTCGTGCATCTACGGGCTCGGCTCTCCCGACGCCTACATGGACCGGGTCGTTTTCCTGACCGTCGGGGAGGAGACCGATCGCGACGACGCGCTGCGGCGGCTCGTCGACATCCAGTACGCACGCAACGACACGGTGCTCGGTCGCGGGCGCTTCCGCGTCAAGGGCGACGTGCTCGAGATCCAGCCGTCGCATTCCGAGACCGCCTACCGCGTCTCGTTCTTCGGCGACGAGGTCGAGGGGATCACACACTTCGACCCGCTGACCGGCGAGGTGCTCTCGCTGCTCGACACGATCACCGTCTTCCCGGCGACGCAGTACGTCACCTCGAAGCCAACCGTCGAACGCGCCGTCGGCGAGATCCAGAAGGAGCTCGCCGACCAGGTACGGCTCTTCGAGAGCGACGGCCGGATGCTCGAGGCCCACCGCATCCGCCAGCGCACCGAGTACGACCTCGAGATGATGCGCGAGCTCGGCTTCTGCAACGGGATCGAGAACTACTCCCGGATCCTCGACGGCCGTCCCGCGGGATCGGCACCGTTCACGCTCCTCGACTACTTCCCTGAGGACTACGTCATCTTCGTCGACGAGTCGCACCAGACGATCCCGCAGATCGGCGGAATGTACGAGGGCGACCGCTCGCGCAAGCAGACGCTCGTCGACTACGGCTTCCGGCTTCCCTCCGCGCTCGACAACCGGCCGCTCCGGTTTGACGAGTTCCTCGAGAAGGTCGGGCAGGCCGTCTTCGTCTCGGCGACCCCCGGCGCCTGGGAGCTGCGCCACTCGACGAAGATCACCGAGCAGCTGATCCGCCCGACCGGAATCGTCGATCCCGAGATCGACATCAGGCCGACGAAGAACCAGATCGACGATCTGCTCCACGAGATCCGCCTCCGTGAGGAGCGCGGCGAACGCGTGCTCGTGACGACGCTGACGAAGAAGATGAGCGAGGACCTGACCGACTATCTCCTCGAGGCCGGCGTCAAGGCTCGCTACCTGCACTCCGAGATCGACACGCTCGAGCGGATCCACATCCTGCGTGACCTTCGCCTCGGCGAGTACGACGTGCTCGTCGGCGTCAACCTCCTGCGCGAAGGGCTCGACCTGCCCGAGGTCTCCCTCGTCGCGATCCTTGACGCCGACAAGGAGGGATTCCTTCGTGGCCAGACCGCGCTGATCCAGACGATCGGACGCGCTGCGCGAAACGTCAACGGCCGCGTGCTGATGTACGCCGACAAGCACACGGAGGCGATCAAGTACGCACTCGACGAGACCTCACGCCGTCGCGCCAAGCAGCTCGCCTACAACGAGGAACACGGCATCACGCCAGAGTCGATCAAGAAGGGCGTCTCCGACATCGCCGAGTTCCTGATGCTCGACTCCCCGAACGCTCCCAAACGAATCCGGCGCGGTCAGAAGGTCGAGGGCATGGATCAGGCCGAGCTCGAACGGCTCCTGATCACGCTCGAGGAGGAGATGCTGACCGCGGCCGAGGAGCTCCGATTCGAGTACGCCGCCAAGCTCCGCGACGAGATCAAGGGCCTGCGTCGGGAACTCGGCGCGGTCGAGCCCGCGTCGGCGACCCCAGCGAGCTGACCGTTACAGCGGCGCAGCGCTGCGCGAGAACGTGCGGATTGCCGTCCGCTCCCAGCGATCGTTCCTGAAGGTGTGCGTCTCGATGCCAACCCGGTGGTCGTCTGCGTCGTAGACGAGCACGCCGCGGGCCTCGCCGAGCCGCCGCGGTCGCGGACGCGTGAGCCCAGGTGCGGTGGTGATGACGACGCCGGGGGCGCCCGCCGAGGCGACCTCGAACTCGTGGCGTTCGGTGATCGTTCCCTGGTGAACGTGCCCGCCGACGATCAGCTCGGCCCCGGCGTGAACGAGCTCACGCAGGACATGGTGGCGGCGGGCAAGCGGCCGCTTGCGGCCCCGCCACGGCGCAGCCGCGAGCTGATGGTGGAGCACCGCGATCCGGAGCGCGCCCGGCGCGCCCTCGCGGAGGCGGTCGGTCGCCTCGGTGAGCCAGGCAGGGCCCACACGCCCCGACTGATGACGCCACGGCCGCACCGAGTTCAGCCCGACAACCTGGATCTCCCCGTTTGAGAACACCGGCCGGGTCGTGCCCCACTCGTGCTCGAAGCGCCTCCACGGAGCGGTGAGTCGAGTCGGAAACGTGAACGGGACGTCGTGATTCCCCGGGACGACCAGGAGCGGGCGGCGAAGGCCGCGAAGAAACCGGGCAGCGGCCGCGTGCTGCGCCGACCGCCCGAGGTGAGTGAGGTCGCCGCTCACGATCACGAGCGCGGGATCGACGCGCTCGATCAAATCCTCAAACGGAGCGCCGACCGCGGGATCGTTCTGTCCGGCGCCTGCCCCAAAGTGGAGATCTGACATGTGGAGGATGCGCCTCGACACCGTCGAAGCAGGCTACAGTGAGCACCATGCGTAACGAGCAGGCTGGCGAGATCTTCGATGATCTCTACCTTGGCGTCCGGGCGGGCGGTGCCCTGCGCAAGAAGCGCCGCGGAGAGCCGCTCACTGCGGAGGAGGTCGAGGCACTCGGCCGGTGGCATCGACTCTCGCCGTGGCGTAAGGGCGTCGCGGTTGGTGGCTTCGCCGTCGGCATGTTCGGTCTTGGTTTTGCTGCAGGCGGGCTCATGTTTCGCCGCTCGCGCAAGGCCTGAGCCGGTCATCTAGGCAACGACGCGAAACGGCCGTCGGGCTGCGACGCCTGACGACGTCAGCGATCCGGTGAGCGTCGGCGACCCGGACGAGGCCGACCCGAGGGCGTGGCCGCGGCGCCCGCTGAGACGAGCCACGTTACGAGTGCCCCGGTGGGACGCTGTCGAGTCATGCGCCTCTGTGTCGCGCGCAGCAGCCCGCTCTTGCCGTGCGCGAACGCGCGTTCGCCCGATAGAATGCGCGCCTGATGGCGACCGACGAGCTCGTAGTCCACGGCGCCAGGGAGCACAACCTCAAGGACATCACCGTCCGGCTCCCTCGGAACGCGCTGATCTGCATCACCGGGCTCTCCGGCTCTGGCAAGTCGAGCCTTGCGTTCGACACGATCTACGCCGAGGGTCAGCGCCGCTACGTCGAGTCGCTCTCGGCCTACGCGCGTCAGTTCCTGCAGATGATGGAGAAGCCCGACGTCGACTCGATCGAGGGCCTCTCGCCGGCGATCTCGATCGACCAGAAGACGACCTCGCGCAACCCACGCTCGACCGTTGGCACCGTCACCGAAATCTACGACTACCTGCGCCTCCTCTACGCCCGTGTCGGCCGGCCGCACTGTCCCGTTTGTGGCCGCACGATCGCCGGGCAGTCGATCGACTCGATCGTCGAGCAGATCCTCGTGCTCCCGGTCGGGACGAAGTTCACCGTCAACGCGCCGGTGGTCCGCGACCGCAAGGGCGAGTTCCGTGAGCTCTTCGAGGAGCTCCGCAACGAGGGCTTCACGCGGATCAAGGTCGACGGCGAGCAGCACACGCTCGAGGAGCCGCCCGCTCTCGACAAGAAGTTCAAGCACGACGCCGAGGTGATCGTCGACCGGCTCGTGATGAAGGAGGACATGCGGCAGCGTCTCAGCCAGTCGGTCGAGACGGCGATCGCGCTCGCCGAAGGGCTCGTCACCGTCGACCTGATCGACACCGGTGAGAGCCGGACATACAGCGAGCGGTTTGCCTGTCCCGAGCACGGTGTGTCGCTTCCCGAGCTGCAGCCGCGGATCTTCTCCTTCAACTCGCCGCACGGCGCCTGTCCGCGCTGCACCGGCCTCGGCTCCCAGCAGGAGATTGACCCCGACCTGCTCGTTCCCGATCCGGATCGCACGATCTCGGAGGGTGCGCTCGTGCCGTGGGCGGTCGGCAACGCGAGCTTCTACGAGTCGGTCATCCAGGCGATCGCCGAGCGCTACGAGATCGACGTGGACAAGCCCTGGCACAACCTGACCGAGGAAGAGCAGGGCTACTTCCTCCACGGCACCGGGACGGAGAAGGTCTACGTCACCTACCGCAACCGGATGGGCCGGAAGCGCTCGTACATGATCGCCTTCGAGGGAATCGCTGCCTCCCTGGAGCGCCGCTACAAGGAGACCGACAGCTCGAACCAGCGTGAGCGGATCGAGGAGTACATGTCGTTCCGGCCGTGCCCGGCGTGCAAGGGCGCGCGACTCAAGCCCGAGGTACTCGCCGTCACGGTCGGTGAGCGCAACATCCACGAGTTCACGAACCTCTCGGTCGAGGGCGCGCTTCGGTTCCTCGATGGGATCGAGCTGACCATCACCGAGGAGCTGATCGGTGTCCGCATCGTCAAGGAGATCCGCGAGCGCCTCACCTTCCTGAACGACGTCGGAGTCGGCTACCTCCAGCTCGACCGGGCCTCGGCGACGCTCTCGGGTGGCGAGGCGCAGCGCCTGCGGCTTGCAACGCAGATCGGCTCGCAGCTCGTCGGTGTCCTCTACATCCTCGACGAGCCGTCGATCGGACTCCACCAGCGAGATAACGACCGCCTGATCGGGACTCTCGAACGGCTCCGCGATCTCGGTAACACGGTGATCGTGGTCGAGCACGACGAGCAGATGATGCGCAGCGCCGACTGGCTCGTCGACATGGGGCCCGGCGCCGGGGAGCACGGCGGCCATGTTGTTGCGGAGGGCACGGCGGCGAAGGTGCAGCGGACGAAGACGTCCGTCACCGGGCAGTTCCTCTCGGGCGACCGCGAGATCGCGGTGCCGGAGCGCCGCTCCGCCGACAACGGCGTCTTCGCCGTCCGCGGCGCCGCCGAGCACAACCTCAAGCGGATCGACGTCGAGTTCCCCGTCGGGCGGTTCATCGCCGTCACCGGCGTCTCCGGATCGGGCAAGTCGACTCTCGTCAACGAGATCGTCTACAAGACCCTCGCAAACCGGCTGCAGCGCGTCCGGGTGAAGCCGGGTGAGCACGAGTCGGTGGAGGGGATCGAGGCGTTCGACAAGGTGATCGAGATCGACCAGCGCCCGATCGGCCGCACGCCGCGCTCGAACCCGGCCACCTACACCGACCTCTTCACCCACATTCGCGAGCTCTACTCGCTCACCCCTGACGCGAAGGTGCGCGGGTACAAGCCGGGGCGCTTCTCGTTCAACGTCAAGGGCGGCCGCTGTGAGACGTGCAAGGGCGACGGCCAGATCAAGATCGAGATGCACTTCCTGCCCGACGTCTACGTCCCGTGTGAGACTTGCAAGGGGCGCCGCTACAACCGTGAGACGCTCGAGGTGCGGTTCAAGGGCAAGACGATTGCCGACACGCTCGACATGTCGGTCGAGGAGGCTCTCACCTTCTTTGCGAAGATCCCGAAGATTCGCCGCCGCCTGCAGACCCTCCACGACGTGGGGCTCGACTACATGCGGCTCGGCCAGCCGGCGACGACGCTCTCGGGTGGCGAGGCTCAGCGCGTCAAGCTCGCCTCCGAGCTATCGAAGGTCGCCACGGGCCGCACGCTCTACATCCTCGACGAGCCGACGACCGGCCTCCACTTCGCCGACATCGAACGTCTCCTCGAGGTGCTCCAGCGGCTCGTCGAATCCGGCAACACCGTGCTCGTGATCGAGCACAACCTCGACGTGATCAAGCAGGCCGATTGGCTCGTCGATCTCGGCCCCGAGGGCGGCGAGAACGGCGGCCACGTGATCGCGAGCGGCACGCCCGAGCAGATCGCCGCCACCGAGGGGTCGTACACGGGCCAGTTCCTCAAACCGTTGCTGAAGCGCCGGGCCACCACCGCCGCGTAGCCTTCATCTGTGACCCGTTCGCAGACACGCCGCGTCTACATCGGCTTCGTGCTCGTCTTCGTGCTCCTGTTCGCGGGCGGTGCGCTCTTTGGCTACACCGGCCGGCACACGCCGATCTGTGAGGACGGCAAGCCGCCGCTCCAGCAGCACGACACCGGCATCGGCCAGGTCGCATACCTCTGTCACGACGGCACGCTCGTCACGAAGTAAGACCGGCAGCCGCGATGCGCGAATGGTGGATCAGAACCGCGCTCGTCCTGCAGGCGCCGCGAGCTGTCTTCGTTGCGCTCCGTGACGACGGCGCCGAGTCAGCCTCCGACCGCGCTGAGCCCGTGCTCGCCGTCGTGCTCCTCGCCGGGGCCGCCTACGCCCTCTCGACACGCACGGCCGCCCACCTGATGGACGACAGCGACTACGACGTCATCGTCACTGCCGTCTGGACGTTTCTGGCCGGCGGTCTCTACGGCTGCGCCGGGTACTGGTTCTTCGGTGCCGTCCTGCACAAGGCGGCGACCCTCCTCGGCTCGCAGGGGAGCTTCCGCCGCAACCGGCAGATCCTCGCCTTCGCATCCGTGCCCGTCGTGCTCTCGCTCGTGCTCTGGCCAATCAAGCTCGCCGTCTGGGGCAGCGCGCTCTTCCACCGCGGTGGCACAGACGCGGGGACAGCGGGCCAGCTGCTCGGGTATCTCTGGCTCGGGTTCGTCGGCTGGGCCACGGTGCTGCTCGTGATCGGCGTCCGTGCCGTGCACGGCTGGACGTGGGGCCGCGCGGCGCTGGCCGCCGCCGCTCCGGTTGCGACAGCGGTCGCCCTCTCGTTTCTCTAGCCGCGAGCGGCGAGGGCGTCGTCGAACTCGGCGAGCTCCTCGTCGGGGATCGAGTACGTGTGCTGTGGCTCCGGGAAGGCGCCGCTGCGGACGTCGTTGACGTACTCGCCGAGCGCCGCGGTGATCTCCTCGGTTAGCTCTGCGTAGCGCCTGACAAACCGGGGCGTCCGGCCGCCGTGGAGGCCGAGCAGGTCGTGCCACACGAGCACCTGGCCGTCGCAGCCGGCGCCCGCGCCGATGCCGATCGTCGGGATCTCGAGTGCCTCGGTGATCCGGGCTGCCACCGGGGCCGGAACGGCCTCGAGGACGACCGCCACGCAGCCCGCGTCCTGGAGCTCGAGCGCGTCGTCGTAGAGGCGTAGCGCAGCCGTTGCGGTTCGTCCCTGGGCGCGAAAGCCACCGAGCCGCGTTGCCGACTGCGGCGTCAGGCCGATGTGGCCGATCACTCCGATGTTCGACTCGGCGATGGCCCGCACGCGGGCGACCATTCGCCCTGCCCCTTCGAGCTTGACCATGTCTGCACCGCCCTCCTTGACGAGTCGAATCGCGTTCCCGACCGCCTGCTCGTCGGAGATCTCATAGGAGCCGAACGGCAGGTCACCGATCACGAGCGGGCGCCGTGCCGATCGGGTGACCGCGCGGGTCAGGAAGATCATCTCGTCCATCGTGACCGGCAGGGTCGACTCGTGACCGAGCACCACCATTGCGGCGGAGTCGCCGACGAGGATCAGCTCAACGCCCGCCTGGTCGGCGAGGAGCGCGGCGGGGGCGTCGTACGCGGTGACCATCGTGATCCGATCCCGTCGGCGCTTCATCTCGCCGAGCTCGGGTAGCGGCAGCTTCCCGGGGCCGGGAACGGCGGGTGCAGGGTGCTGGGGGCGTGCGCTCAACGGGCTGCTCCTTCCAGGAGGACGTTGTCGATCAGGCGGACCGAGCCGACGCGCGCTGCGATCGCAAGCGTGGGCCCGTCGAGATCCGCGACCTCGACGTACTCCGGTTCGATGCCGGCAGCCACGAGCACTGCACGGGCCGCTGCGGCATCGCGGGTCGAGAGCGCCGCGGGGATCGCCCGTGCGATGATCCGCTGCTGCTCGCTGAGCCGGACGTTGCGGGATGAGAGCGCGACGCCATCCTCGGCGCGGACGGTCGGGAGCGCCCGGATCTCGACGTCGAGCTGGAGATCGCGGACGACCTGCTTCACCACCGCGACCTGCTGCGCGTCCTTGCGACCGAAGTACGCACGCTGCGGGCGGACGAGTCCGAACAGCCGGACGCAGACTGTCGCGACGCCCCTGAAGTGCCCGGGGCGATGGTCGCCCTCGAGGCCGAGCGCGACACCCGCGGGTTCGATCCAGGTGGCGAAGCCCGGGGGGTAGATCTCGGCGGGCGGCGGTGCGAAGAGCACGTCGACCCCCGCCGCACGCGCGATGGCGACGTCGTGGTCGAGATCGTCGGGGTAGGAGGCGAGGTCGTCACCGTCGCTGAACTGCGCCGGGTTGACAAACACGGTTGCGACGGTCAGGCCATTCTCTGCGCGAGAGCTCGCAAAGAGGGAGGTGTGCCCCTCGTGGAGGGCGCCCATTGTCGGCACGAGCCCGAGCGAGTCCCCTCGGGCCTTGGCGGGCTCGAGCGCTAGCCGTAGCTCGGCGATCGTTCGTACCGTCTTCACGTTGAGGCTCCAGTTCCGTTCGGATACCGGGCACATGGAAGGCTAGCGGAGCCGGGGGTATCTCGGCCATCGCGAGAGGCCGTGCGAACCGGAGGCGTTGGTAGCGTCCCCACCTGAATGTCGAGCGTTGACCACCGCCGCACGATCCGCGCAGCGCACCACGGCGAGCCCGTCCGGCACCGTGTTGGCTGACACCGCCTTGCTCGAGGCGTTCGCCGCCGAGGTTGCAGGCTGCACCCGCTGCGTGCTCTCGGAGACGAGGACACAGGTCGTGTTCGGCTCCGGGCCACCCGACGCAGCCCTGATGTTCGTCGGTGAGGCACCCGGCTTTCACGAGGACATGCGGGGCGT
>Ga0194048_10000610_pt1 | contig 17481 bp, 5 predicted proteins | sample JunL225m_MetaG_FD_161685 | JGI IMG/M metagenome (GOLD analysis project Ga0194048, IMG submission 161685) | Anoxic zone freshwater microbial communities from boreal shield lake in IISD Experimental Lakes Area, Ontario, Canada - Jun2016-L222-5m | ecosystem: Environmental > Aquatic > Freshwater >...
GGCTTATCCGCCCTGCTAATAGATGATTGTGTTGCCTTTAATTATGGTGTTGCCTCGTATGATCTGTTGATTTGGCACAGCTATGCCTGTAGTAAAGCTGTAGCAACTGGATGCAACACTCCACTGATTAGTGCCGCCAGGATCTATAGCGTAAGCCCTCCAAAAGTATTGTGTGCTTGGCGAAAGAGCGCTAGGCTGATAAGCGTGAATACCTAGTTGAGTAATGCTTACACCTCCTGTGTATGCTGTTGCGCTTTGGCTTGCCTGTGCTTGCCAGCCTGTTTGCGACGAAGTTTGATCGATGGTTCGGATTAGTGGCGAGGCACAACTAGCTGTACCATAAACCTCTATCTTATAACGGATATAATCATCGGAGTCATCGCTTGTCCCTACCCTAAACTCTGGCAATATCGCGACATTAGTGGCGTTATTGGCGGGCAAAAACAGCGTCGGTGCATCTGGTGCGCCATTATAAGTTAGTCTTATGTCTGTAATTGTTGATATATCAGCACATCTGGAGTCGTCGATAGATACTGATATGTAGACATACCGCTTCAATGCAGTAGTGATAGTTTGCGATACGCTTGGCAAAACCCCAGATATAACTGTAGACGCTCCAAATATTGCACTACTGCCGGCTGTTTTATATGTGACGGAATAGTTGCAGGTGGTCGTGCCATTAATCACAAAGGACATAATAGTATTACCAGACGAACCCGTGTCGAAAAACCTTTCGTAGCGTGCTCTTTGGTAGGATCCTTTGGCAATAAAGTACTGGACGTCACTATAAAAGCCACTAAGACCTCCCATGACATATATATAGCCGTTATAGGCGACAGAGGTATGGGAAGATCGGGCGGTGGTAAATCCATTAGCGTTATTTGAGCCATCGATAGTTGAATCGTGGTTTTTGATCCAAGTGCCTATGGTGCCGTTGGCGTTAATTGGGGCGTATTGGACATCAGCATTCTGCGTCACGCAAGAAGTATAACTACCGGCAGAGCAGCCACCTATAACATAAAGGTATCCGTTATAGGCGACGGAAGTGTGAGCGTAGCGACCGACAGAAAAGCTGGTGGTGGCCGTCCAGGTGCCTATGGTTCCGTTGGCGTTAATTGGGGCGTATTGGACTTTGTCTTCAATGTTAACGCAAGCCCCAAAGCCACCACCAGTACAGCCGCCTACAACATATAGGTATCCGTTATAGGTGACGGCGATAAAATTTACGAGAGTGCCGGGGCCAATAAAGCTGGTGGTGGGCGTCCAAGTGCCTATGGTTCCGTTGGCGTTGATTGGGGCGTATTGGACACCGCGCGAAAAATACTCACCACCAAGTAGATACAAATAACCATTGTAGGCAACGGACCCCTGAAAGAAAAAAATGGGTGATAAGAAGCTGGTGGTGGCTGTCCAGGTGCCTATGGTGCCGTTGGCGTTGATTGGGGCGTATTGGACATCGGTCCGATATCCTGTTCCATCAAATCCACCCATTATATAAAGGTAGCCGTTATAGACGACAGAGCTGTGACCGAAACGGCCAGTGGTGAAGCTGGTGGTGGCTGTCCGGGTGCCTATGGTTCCGTTGGCGTTGATTGGGGCGTATTGGACATCTACTTTATAGGCGCCAGTATACCCGCCTATAACATACAGGTAGCCGTTATAGGCGACAGAGGCGTGACCGTAACGACCGAGAGAAAAGCTGGTGGTGTACGTCCAAGTGGTAGGAAAATTAGTGGTCGGACCGACATTGGCGTATTGAGTAACGTTATTATATGTGCCGCCGTTAAGGCCGCCGGTTAAGTATATATAACCCTCTAAAGCGGCCGACGCTATACCCAACCCTGAGGTAACGATGGTGGTGGTGGCCGTCCAGGTGCCTATGGTGCCGTTAGAGTTAATTATAGCTAAGGTGGCTGGTTCGTTACCCATAGTGTAAATATATCCATTATAGGCGACGGAAGTGTGGGCGTAGCGGCCACTAGAAAAGCTAGTGGTGGCCGTCCAGGTGCCTACTCTTCCAGCGGTGGTGCCACAACCAAGAGTGCCACTATTTCTGCCGGTACAGATTAAGGCGTATTGAACATCGCTCAAAGTTGTTGAACAGCCCAACCAAGAAGAAACAGAGCATCCAGCAATTATGTAGACATATCCGTTATAAACAACACTGGAATGTTTATAACGGCCGGTGGTGAAGCTGGTGGTAGTCATCCAATCCCCTATGGTGCCGTTACTGTTTATTTGGGCGTATTGGACACCGTTATCGTGAGTAACGCAATTATTGTCACAACCACCCATAACATAGACAAAACCGTTGTAAACGACAGAAGTGTGGGCAAAGCGGGCGCTGACTAGACTGGATGTGGCCGTCCAGGTGCCTATGGTTCCGTTGGCGTTAATTGCGGCGTATTGGACATTGCTTAGCGTTCCACTGCACTCAGCAAATCCAGCGGATCCGTCGTTGGTACAACCACCTATAATATAAAGGTAGCCGTTATAGGCGACGGAGGTGTGGGCAAATCGAGCGGTGGTGAAGCCAGACACAAAACTACCGCCATCATTTAAAGAGTCATGAGTGTATGCCCAAGTGCCTATGGTTCCATTGGCGTTAATTGGGGCGTATTGCACATCGTTCAAGTAGCCAGGACTACCAATAAAAGTGTACATACCACCTGATTTATATAAATAACCATTATAGGCGACTAAACCATGATAAGCGCTGCCAATAAAATCCTGATTAATACTAGAGTTTGCCCAACTACTAGCTTTGCCGCTACTTATCGAACTAAACTGAACATCTCTTATATCGGGGCCACTGGTTGAACCGCCAATAACATATAGATAACCGTTATAGGCGACGGAGGCGTGACCGAAGCGGCCAGTGGTGAAGCTGGAGGTGGCAACAAAGCCTCCCAAACTACCGTTAACTTTAAACTGAGCATACTGGACATCGCTCAGATAAGTACTACCCGTGTAGCCTCCCATGATATATAGGTAGCCGTTATTAATAGTACTGGATAAATTCGTACGGCCGGTGGTGAAGCTAGTGGTGGCTGTCCAGGTGCCTATGGTGCCGTCGGCGTTAATTGCGGCGTATTGGACATCGCCTTGATAAACACTACCAGTGTAGCCCCCTACAACATATAGATAACCGTTATAGGCAACTGAGGCATGACCGTTACGGGCGGTAGTGAAGCTAGTAGAGGCTGTCCAAGTACCTGTGGTGCCATCAGCGTTAATTGGTGCGTATTGCACATCGTTCAGATAAACACTACCGGTGTAGCCCCCTACAACATATAGATAACCGTTATAGGCGACGGAGGTGTGATCGTTACGGGCGGTAGTGAAGCTAGTGGTGGCTGTCCAAGTGCCTATGGTTCCATTGGCGTTAATTGCGGCGTATTGAACATCGCTCAGATAAACACTACCGGTGTAGCCCCCTACAACATATAGGTAGCCATTATAGGCGACGGAGGTGTGAGCGTTACGGGCGGTAGTGAAGCTAGTGGTGGCTGCCCAGGTGCCTATGGTGCCATCGGCGTTAATTGGGGCGTATTGCACATCATTCTGATAAGCACCACCACCTTGGAAGCCCCCCACAACATATAAATAGCCGTTATAGGCGACGGAGGCGTGACCATTACGGCCGGTGGTGAAGCCAGACAAAAAACTACCGCCATCATTTAAAGAGTCGTGAGTGTATGCCCAAGTGTTGAGCGCACTAGTTGAGTTACTGTTTGTAAATGTAATCTGATTTGCAGTAGTGTAGTCTGTGTTGCTACTGTCGCCTACCCCCTGTCGAAAATCACTTGTTGTGGTTACGACAATAGTAGGGTCAATATTGATAGGGTATTTTTGACTAAGCAAGTTTCGCACCTCTAGAGACAAGGTATTTCCATTAAGTCTATAAGTTAGATCTTCGTAATTTTTGACTCCTCGCTGGTCTATCATGAATGGTTTTGGTAATTGAAAGACTAGCACAGTTTTGGCTGAGTTCTTGCGAGCGTTGTCTATTAAATCCTGACTTTTTTTATCGGAAATAGTGATATCACCCGAAAGTATATTGTCGGCTGCATAAATACCGACACCGCCATCTGGCAACATTCTAGCTTCGAGCGAGCTGGTTAATTTTAGGTCCCAGACAAAGGTCTGTGTCTTCTTGCTGGGCTTGCTGATTATAATGTCCTGTTTGAGTCCGTTACGCTTGAAGGTGTAGCTACTGATCTCGTTGCTGCCGGAAGGATACATCACTCGCCCATCTTGGTAGCGGCCGGCCGATTGTGGATAGCGCGCCGTCATAGTAACGCTACGCTCGCCCTTTTCGTCACTAAAAGTCACGCCGTCCTTGGGGTTTTTTGCTAGACTGGCGTTATAGGGCAACTTTGCAGTACCATCACCTACCCCAGCTACAACCTGTTCGCTAGATGTGCCAACTTTGGTTTCTGCTGATCGACTATAGCTAAATGATTTTTTGTCTTCTTTGATAAAGGACTTGTCGACGCTAGATTTTGACAGTAATTTGGTTTCGCTAGTAGCTAACCTGTAGAGCGAGTTAGTGTGCCAAGTGCGGTAACCGACCCCTGCTAATATAACAATAAGACTCAAAGCCACACTCAAAAACCAAGGATCTTTAACGAACTTAGGTAGGCGAATATTGTATTTATGCTTTAGCTGTAATAACGGCTTTACTAGATAACGATTGGCACGTCGAGCCAGAAACACATGACTAGACTTGACCGCTCGCCTTAGTTTGGTGAGTGGCTTTTTGACTATTTTACCAAGGAGATGCCGTTTGATTTTCATTTTCGACTATGTCACCCTGACTTCCCGGCTATTAGGCCGTTCCGCCACCCCTATAAGTTTATGCTTATATTATAGCAAATAATGCCGTAAAACTCTCATTATGCTTATAGAAAAATTAGCACAAAGTTGCAACAAGGAGGCCTATTGAGTTAGATTAATGGTTATGGACTCAGACATTCGCCAAACTAATCACCCCAACCAGTCTGATGATGCCGCCAAAGTAGTCCGACGACTAAAAAAAGCATCTAGTAAATTGCATAAAATCGTCACTGCCCTGTTGGCTATAGCTTTAATAGCGGGACTTGGGGTGGCTGGCTGGCTTTATATGCATCGTACCATCAGCCCAGTACCTAAAAATGTCAGCAAAAAAGTCAGTTTTATCGTCTACTACCCTGACCCAAAAAAATTGCCAGCTGGATATACCCTAGACACAGCATCTTTCAGCAACCCTCAAAAAGAAGCTGTGCTTTACTCCATAAAATACGATAACAATAAAAAGATCGTTTTTTCCGTCCAGCCTAAGCCATCGGAAGATGAACTGCAAAATTTCTTCAGCAACTACATACCGCTACGTAATCAATTAGATGTATCGATTGGTCACGCCGAAATTGGAGCATATAATCTTAAAAACGATCTAAAGACTATGGTCAGCCTAACAACCAAGACTTCCACTTGGCTGATAATAACTGCGCCTAGCGACATTAATCCTGACATGTTAAACCAAGTACTTGCCTCGCTACGACAGTAGGGCTAGTTGCCGGTTACTATTAACTGTGTTGCAACGGCATAGTTACCGCCTCCAGATACACCAAATGCTGGGAAAACATACAAGTTGTTGGCCGACGATGTCGTTACGGTAGTTGCGGCGGTGGCGGCAGTACTATAAGTAGTGTTAGCTGTTGAAGCAGTTGCCGAAACCTGTAGCACGGCCTGACTTTGGGCCATAATCGTAGTGGTACTAAAACAAATTAATGTCGTATCTAACTGCCAAGCCCAAGTAGCTGCAGACAAAGATGCTGTTGCAGGCAGCGATACACCAAGCAGAGTATCGCTAGCTTTTACAGTACTAGAGCCATAGTAAACGGCCAAGGCAAGTGTGGTTGTTGTAGTACCCCATATACCTCTAGCCACTAAGTGTATTACTCTGCCTGGCTTACAATAGTTAGCTGGAATTGGTGCAGCGCCGAGCGGAGAACATGCTGTCGTACATGTGCTTATAGTAGCGCCGATGGCAGTATTCGAGTACAGCAGGCCGGTACATGTCTGCCAAGAACCAGCTACGCCACACATGAAGTTATGGCTAACCGTACTGTAGAACATACCTCCGTCAACTTCTGTGGCAGTATTAGCCGCCGCGCCGTCGCTATAGGTTGCGTCATTGTCGGTGTCGATAACAAGTAATGTACCAGTGGCGTCGCTAACACCTACGCTTAACCTATTATTCGTACTGTTAACTGTAAACATGGCTGTTCCAGCAGCGTTTTGCACTTCAAGAGCTGAAGTAGAGTCTGTGCCTGGCTTCAATATCACTTTACTTGCGCCACCAGCTTGAATAGTTAGATTGCCGGTAGATGTTGACCAAGTTGATGCGGCATTGCCAGTTATAGTCAATGCTGTTGCAGCTCCTGAAGAAACTGTTAATGCGCCAGTGCCAGTATAGGATTGACCAGCTGCGATAGTGACCGTGCCCGCAGTGCTAACGCCAAATTTAGTAGTTGAGCCACCTGTTTGAGCTAATATTAAGTTGCCAGTAGCAGAGGTATTGGCTTGGTTGATATATAGCAAGTTAGAAGCACTTGAACCGCTTGTTATTGTGCTTTGATCTTCTATTTTCAAAACATTACCAGTTAAGGCAAAGGATGTACCAGTCAGGTTGCGGATAACATTGAAATCAGATGCACTGTAAGCTGCAATAGGTGTATATGTCTTGTCAAAGTTAAGCGCGTCAGTTGCTCCGCCAAGCGAGATAGTAACATTGCCGTTACCGTTACCAAGCTGAGACACACCACCTGAAGAAGCCGCAAAAACAGCCGTACTGGTGGCATCAGTATAGCTAACGCCAGCATATCCAGCGCCACTCGTACCGTAGACCTTTAAGGTTTTGGTCGACGAATCAAATGCTAGAGCGTTAGTAGCAGAAGCGTCCTGGATTAGTAAGCCAGTGGAGGTGATGCCGAAGTAAGTGGCGGTAGCGGCGTTATTCTTGATGGAGAATAAGTTACCGGATACAGGCGTTGCACTGTCTCTTATGTTAATTCCACCAAAGGTATTGTCCAATGCAATGGTTGGGCTGGCGCCGGCTGACTGGGTGTATGCGCTTTGCAAGCTACTTGGAGTCGCCGTGCCGCAGTCTTTCCAAACACTGTTCTCAAAACAACGGAACTTACCTAGGCTGGAGTTGTAGTACATACCACCGTTTGAACCGCTAGGATCGGATGCGTCAGTCTTGGTATCAAGTATCAACAGCGTACCAGTTGTGTCGCTAGCACCAACCGATACATAGGAACTACTCTGAAGACTAATTGCTCCAGATAATGAGTTACCTATGTTTATAGCTCCTGTAGATGTGCCAGTATTAATGTTTGTATTGAAGTTAGATGAACCTGTTGAGTTCAGCGAAACTGCTCCGCCAGTTACAGTAGCGCCTAGGTTTGCACTAAAGGCCTGTGACACTGTAAGCGCACCAGCATTTGTCGTTGTAATTCCAGAACGACCCTCACTTATGGCGGTAGTGTTGGATGTTGTGCCTATCGCTAAAGTACCGGCAGTTGCTCGTTCTAAACTTGGAGCAATTACACCACCAGAGAATGTTGCGGTATTGCCTGTGAAGGTAGTTGTACTAGCCGTACCAATTGTACCGGTAGTAGTAATGGTGTCTGAGCCGTTATCTATAATGCCAAAGCCAGAAGTGATTGATCCGGAGTTTAATGCACCAGTAGAGGTTATATTTCCCTGAACAGCTGTAGGTAATGTCTGGCTAAGCGCAGGCACACTACTGCCGTCGGTTATTAGAATACTATTGGCAGCCGATGCAGTGGCCTGAACAGCGCTACTACCATTACCGTAAAGAATTCCGTTACTAGCAAGGCTACCAACGCCTAGACCACCACGTCCGACCGCTAATGTGCCTGTCCAGCCGAGTGTTAGAACATTAGAGGCTAATACTCCAGTAACGTTGGTGTCGTTGGTGACCCCAGACAATCCACTGCCTGCAGGAGTACCATTGACGCGCCATAGACTAGCGGCCGAATCATAAATCAACGAAATAGTGCTGCCAATTGGTAGATTTACATCGCTACCAGAGCCAGTACTAATCTGATTACTAGCGGCTGAGGTAGTTAAGTTACTCAATATGGCAGTGGCTGAGCCGGCGTTTACTAATGTCAGGATACGGCCATCTACGCCACCGCTAAAGCCGGTGATGGTTTGTGCACTAATGCCAGTTAGTCGATAAAGACTAGCAGCACCCAAGTTTACGTTGCTAGTAACGCCGGTCGTGGCATAGTCAGTTCCCTTTTGTGTAGATAGCGATCCACCGTTTGTTACAACTAGTCCAGCTTGGCCGGTTACAAGACCAGAGAACGTTGGATTATTTACTACAGTTAAGCTGTTACAAGTTCCACCGCTACCGATAGTTATGGCGTTGCCGGTACCAGATAGGTTGCCTGTTCCACTAGGGCAAGTAAAGGTTACATTGCCTTGTGCAGCCGTGTTCGAGCCTGAGCCATAAATAGTTGCCAAGCCTATACTGCCGGCACCGTTAGTGACAGTTATGCCGGTACCGCTGAGTCCAGCCAGTGTGTAGTTAGTGCCGTTACCTATCAATAACTGACCATTTGTCGGAGTTGTGGCTAATGCTGTGCCACCTTGAGCAACAGATAGCGCAGTAGTAAGGCCACTAAGGCTAGTGATGTCGGAGTTAGCGCCACTGGCGGCAGCACCTAGATTAGTGAGTGCACCTCCGGCAGTAGAAGAGTTCGTACCGCCATTAGCGATCGGTAATAGGCCTGTGAAGGTAATATCTCCGCTGGCGCTGAGACTAATGTTACCGCTGGCACTGACCGCTAAGGTACCTCCAGCGTTAGGAATGGTAATCACTTGATTACCGGTAAGAGTGGTTGTCTGGAAGGTGCTACCAAATGCCGAGATACCGTCGCGTACAACTAATTTACCTGCAGCCGTTCCAGTACCTAATGTTAGTCCTGTTGCAGTCGTAACGCTTAGACCAGAGAAGCTAGGGGTAGCTGTTGAGTCAATGTTCTGGATGGTGTTGATGGTACCGCTACTGGCTGTGAAGTTAGTGCTATTGAACTGGGCTATACCCTTGCTTGAGGTTGTGGCGTCATCAATAGTTATCGTCCCTGCTGCACCGCTAGAATTGGCAACAATCAAAACTCCTATTTGGCCATCTACGCTTGTAACACCACCGCCAGGTCCACCAGTACAGGCGGTAAAGCTTAGAACTCCTGAACCGTTACTAGTTATACAATCACCATTAGCGCCAGCAGTTATTGGAAGAGTTAGTGTGACATTTGAGCCAGGATTACCACTTTGAAGAGTGACGGTATTTGCGTTACCGATATTGTTAAAGATTATTTTACCTGTAGCTGTTGATGCTTGACCTAGAGTTAAACCGCCAGCGCCTTGAAGAACTGCTTCACCAGCAACGGTTACAATAACGCCAGACTCACTAATGATTGAATCAGCTATGACGCTACCGGCAGTGAACTTAGCTAGTTTTCCAGCTGTTCCTCCAGCAGTAGTAACGCCACCACCAGAACCAGCACAATTGCCTATTGTTGTACAAATTGTATAGGTTCCAGCTAGAGCAGAACGATCAAAATTGTAAGCTACTCCACCAGTAGGAGTTCCAGAAAAGCCAACTGTTGTAGAAAACCCACCACCTGTGGCAGTAATTATGGAGCTAGCATTACCCTGCAATGTAAAGGCCTGGGTAGTAGCACCAACAGTCAAAGCACCAGTCGGAGTTATGATGTTGAGTCCAGTAGCGGTGGCTAATGCTGATGTGCTAGTTATGTCAGAGTTAGCACCAGATGCAGCAGCACCTAGATTGATGAGAGCACCACCAGCAGTAGAAGAGTTCGTACCGCCATTAGCGATCGGTAATAGACCGGTGAAAGTTACATCACCGGTGGCGCTAAGATTAATGTTGCCACTCGCGCTGACCGCAATCGTACCGCTAGCGTTAGGGATAGTGATGGACTTGTTGGAGCCAGCTGGTGTGGTAAATCCTAAGGTGTTAGTGAAGCCACCACTGGTCGAGCTCAGAGTGGTAGAGCCGTTACCCTGAAGCGATAGACTTTGGCTAGTAGCGCCAACTACGAAAGCACCACCTGGCGTAATAGTTAGCGCTCCGACACTACTTAACAGTGGTGATGTTAGGCTAGTAGCGACAGATACTGTGCCAGTAAAGTTGGCTGACGATGAGATAGTCTGGCTGTTAATTGTACCGATATTAGTTAAGTTACCGGAGTTATCGATACGAGTCACGCCGTTAGTCTGGATTACGCCGCCACTAGAGTTAATGTTGCCCGTACTGGTGGTCGTGCCTGTAGTAGCAACCCCGTTTGCATCAACCTTGAAGTAAGTAGTGCTACCACTGTTATTCTGAACTTCTAACAGATTAGCGGCGATTGGAGTAGAATTATCTCGAACAGTCAAAGCACCTCTTGTGGCGTCTACGATTAGTTCTGGGTTAGTAGAGGCGTTATAGGTAGTTTGCAGAGTTGGAGTAACTCCACCATCATCGTTAGAACAAGTTACATTACCGCTGGCGTCAGTCGTCAACGTACCGCCGTTTGAAAAGGTCGTACAATTAAATCCAGAGAAGGTTATATTACCGACAGCTGACAAAATAATGGCGTCGGCCGAAGTTAACGTAATGTCGTTACCCGCACCATTACTGGTCAATGTGGCAGTAGAACCCTGTAGAGTTATGGACTGAGATACAGCGCCAACAGTCAAAGCACCTGTCGGAGTTATGGTGTTGAGTCCAGTAGCGGTGGCTAATGCTGATGTGCTAGTTATGTCAGAGTTAGCACCGCTGGCAGCAGCACCAAGATTAGCGAGAGCACCTCCGGCAGTGGAGGAGTTCGTGCCACCGTTAGCGATCGGTAATAGGCCTGTGAAAGTAACATTACCGCTGGCGCTGAGACTAATGTTGCCGCTCGCGCTGACCGCAACTGTACCGCTAGCGTTAGGGATAGTAATTGTCCTGTTAGCAGTTGGCGAAGTAAAACCAAGACTTGAAGTAAAACCACCGCCAGTTGCATTAAGGGTCGAGCTGGCATCACCCTGAACGGTAATAGTTTGAGCGCTAGAGCCAACTGTGAAGGAAGCTGTAGGTGTAATGGTATTAACCTTAAGGATGGCATTTATAGAAGTGTCGCCGTTGTTAGCGACGACAAACTTATCTGCTCCAGCTGTCTGGAGTTGTAAAAGATTACCGCCCCCAGTATCGTTTACGAATATGGAGACATCTACAGAGGTGTCTGTTTGGGCGCTGCCGGGTGCCAGCAAAATTGCCTGACCGCCACCTGCCACACAGGTAATACCAGTAGTACAGATGGTTTGATTAGCTACCCCAGTGCTCGGGAATTGGAAAGTTCGGCCATTAGCCTGGAAAGTGATCTGATCGGCAGCGGCGTTAACAACAACAGCATTGCCAGCACTAGTCTGACTCAGGTTATTGCTAAAGACAGTACCGGTAGTACCGAGAGTGACGTTACCGTTCAAGATAATTCCACCAAAAGTTGGAATAGAAGCGTTGGTGATGTCTTGAATTGTGTTGACTGTACCACCAGAAACTAAGAAGTTAGTAGCACTAAACTGAGCTATTCCCTTACCTGTTGTGGAGGCGTCGTTGATGGTAATTGTGGTACCGCTACCAGATGTATTGCTTATTAGCAGACTGCCATTAAGGCCGTCTAGCTGAGTGACAGCAGACGTTAGGCCGTTAGTTGGCACACAGCCAGCGGCGGTACAAACAGTAACACCGTTAATCTTTAGGCTAGAACTTGCGTTAATATCTCCCAGCACATCAACAGTGTAGGCAGGATTCTGTATACCTACCCCTAGTTTGCCGAATAAGCCATTACCAGCAACATTGATGCCACCAACCTGAGCAAGGCCAGGAGTATTTGGTTGAAGCTGGACACAGTCATCACAGTTAGCGGCCTTTAGGTTGGTAATGGCAGAACCGTTACCAGAGAAGCTACCGGCTGTGATATTGCCCAAAAACTCAGCGCTACCGTTAACTGATAGTTTCTGCCCTGCTCCACCGGCTGGAGCAAGTAAGCTCAGAGGATCAACCCTTAACTTAGTTGAGTCGATAGACTGTTCAGAAACTAGCTGAGAAACGTTCTTTGCTATTGAAGCGGAACGTTTAGCGAAATAACTGCCAAGACCGGCAATTATGAGAGCTACCACAAGAGTTAGAGCGGTGATGATGAAAGGAATTTTACTAGAACGAAGTTTTGGCTTCGGTGTAGCGTAATTATCTTGATCGATTAGTGAACCGGTATCTATTGCGTCAAGTCGTCCAGAATTCTCAAGAGAACTCTGATCCATAAAGGCTTCTTGAACCTGCAAACCAGGATTTGCAACTGATGCCAGTGAAGAAACAACGGTGTTATCGTTATTTTGTTCAAGAATTGTTGGTGTAGTTTGTGTATTTTGTACAGGTGTTATGCCTTCAATAGATCCCGTATTAGGGGTAACAACAGGGGTGAGATTTGGCTGTGTGTTAGTTGAATCTTGCATTGATGTTTGTTTGTGAATAATTCTGAATGAATTAACCTGTTATTAGTGTAGTTTATTACTTATATAAACAAAAGCACTTTAGAGTCATTTTGAACACTTTTTTAATAACTTATGCACAAGCAAAAAATCTCCCACAAAATACAACAGGATTTATGAGTTTTTTAGGTATTCAATAAGGCAATGTAACAGAGAGGGCTTACTAAAAAAGCATGACTAAATTAACAAAATATTACATAGCTCGTAAAAGCACAAAAAAATATAAAATACCTTAGCAAAAATTGCTGAGCGTTAAAACTATAAAAAACCACGAAAAATTGCCGGAGAGACCGCCAAACAAGAAAACAACCTGACTAGATCTGTAAAACTAGGTAAATAATAGCGATACCAAAGGCCAGAACAGCTAAAACAGCCAATAAAACCTGCGCCAACTGGCGATAAACGGCGTCACGGGCCATAGGATTTCTGCCCAAAGCTGTAATTGAGCTATGTACAGAGCCGTAAATCAACGAACCTTCAACAACTAACAGGAGTAGAAACACGACTAAAGCGATGATAGCCTGCCAGTCGCTGACTTGTTTGCCGGCAACATTCTGCCCAAGAACCCTCAAGAATGACTGGTTCTTGGCATCGCCACCCGCAAGATTGTGAGGATTTATCTCTACCCGCAAACTAGTGACTGATATTTCTTGTTTTTTGCCATCCGTAACGTTAATATTTTGTTTAGTTGAAGTCTTACCGGCAGCGTCTTCGAGTGCTGAACCCACAACGCTAACCTCATTGACTTCTGACTTCATTAGCAGGCCTTTAATTGGTGAAATTGACAAGTTATCACCTTTTTTTACAACACCATTTATATCTGTTACGAACGCGTAAACCTCCCCTGATGTAGCTACAACAACAGTTGAACTGCTGTTTGTAAGCGTAAGAAGATTGGCGTTCTTTGTTGTTATAATACCAACGAATTTAGCTTTATTGCTTGTCCCAGAACGAACAACATTTTGAGCATTTGATGTATTTTCTGTGCTTAATGATGCTGCCATTCCAGCAATTAAATCCGTGTCAGATGTGACGTATCCTTGGGCAATACTAGCCGCGAAGGTTGATAAAGGCGATATTAGCCCTAATAACAGATACAATACGGTAATAATCTTGGCCGAAAGCTTAGTAATTTTCATAAATAATTGTTTATTCACCCCTGCAACTCCATACAGACTGCTTATGGCAATCATTGTAACATAAAGTCTTTTTAATAACCTGCAAACTATTTGCCTCAGCCTCATACAATACCTAATACATGCCCTACTATTGCACGTGCCCTTGCCTTTGACGTACAAATTATTTCAAACACTACTAGTTCTGCGCCGCAGGCTACTCCAAATAACGAATACGACCAATCTACCGAATAAGGCAGTAATCCCCGCCAGACAGGCTCATACAACGCTTTAACTGACAATTTTGGCGGCAATAAGCATAAGCAATTCATGCTTCGCTAATCGAATCCCAAATAAAAAACCCAGAATCTTTACAATTCTGGGTTAAAAGTCGATATTTAGGCGATTTTTGAGATCTTGATAACGGTGTGGTGTTGGCGGTGACCATGAATTTTGTGGACACGCTTCTTAGCCTTGTAACGGATAGCTATAACTTTGTCGCCCTGGATATCTTGTTCGACAATTTCTGCTGAAACCTTAACGCCAGCTACTGTAGGTGTTCCAACGGTGGTTTTGTCGCCGTCGATAACTAGTAGTGCGTCGAAACTGGTGACTTTTTCGTCGCCAATTAGCTCAATTTCAAGTGTTTCGCCTTCTGTGACGAGATATTGTTTTCCACCGGTTGCGATAACTGCTTTTTTCATTTATTTCTTCTGTTTAGAAAATTAGATACCGAACAAGTGTACCAGAGATGCTTGTATCTGTAAAGCCTTAGTATCACGCTTTACTGATTGCGATACGAACTTCTTTGCCTTCTAGTCGAACCTCTGCTTCAAAATCGCCTGTTCCCTGTTGTTCTATGGTTACGGCTAAGGTTTCTTGCTTGATTGTGCTGTCGTGAGCCGTCAAAGCCGCCTGGACCAACTCGTCGGTTGACTCAACAACTAGTTTAATTCGATCGCTAACTTCTAGGCCAGCCTGTTTGCGTGACGACTGAATCATTCGCACCAAATCTCGCATTAGACCCTCAGCCTTAAGCTCGTCGTTTAGGGTAATGTCCAGCGCCACCTCTTGAATAGACTTATCGACTAACACCTCCCGGACATTCACTTCGTCAGCAACAACGGCCTTTAGCTCATCGCTGAGCTCCATAGGAAGCGTAACCTTAAGAAGTGGCTGCCTAACTTTAATCTTTGCTTCGGCACGCTTACTAAGAGCGAGATTAATGACTTCGCGGGTAGCCTGCATATCGCTAATCCGTGTTTGATCGACTTCTCCAGCTTTTGGCCAGTCACTCAAGTGAACTGAAGTCGGCATATCAGTGGTAGACATTAGTTCGCGCCATAACTTATCACTAACAAACGGCGCCCACGGTGCTAGTAATTGACTAATTCTAGCCAAAACATAGTGCAGAGTCTCGTAGGCGTGCAGTTTGTCGCCATCATCCTCACTCTTCCAGAAACGGCGGCGAGAACGCCTAACATACCAGTTAGACATGTCGTCGATCAAGAAGAAAACTGGTTGTATTGCATATGCTAGCTTGAAGTCGTCGGCCTGCTTGGTGGTCTCAATGATAGTTTCGTTCAGTCGGGATAGCAACCACTTGTCGAGAACGTGTTCGACGGCCGGCTCGGCTAACTGTTTGGCCGGAGTCCAATTATCGATATCTGTATACATCTTGAAGAAGTGTTGCGTGTTGAGCAGCGTACCCAATACATTTCGGTTTAAATCCTTCAAAGCGTCGCGGCTAAAGCGCATGTAGTCGGCAGCAACGGCCTGATAATTGGATAACAGATATAGGCGCAGACTATCTGCACCTTCCTGTGAGAAAACATCGTCTACTGGAGGATAGTTTTTGAGTCGCTTACTAAGCTTCTGACCATCGGCGGCAAGAATAATACCGTTCACTAGAACATTTTTGTAAGCCGGCTTACCGAAGATGATAGTAGAAATAACATGCTGAACATAAAACCAAAGTCTAGTCTGGTCAAGACCTTCACCGACGTAATCGGCTGGGAATGTGGAGTTAAACTTGTCTTCGTTCTCGAAAGGATAGTGTTGCTGAGCGACTGGCATACTACCCGACTCAAACCAGCAATCCAAAACTTCTTCGATTCTACGATAAGTCTTGCCGTCTTTTACAAAAGTCACATTGTCAATAAAAGGTCGGTGCAAATCGTCGAGTTTGGCGTCATTTCCGGCCAAAGAACGCAACTGTTCGACACTTTCAACAACAATATAGTCATTTTCGTCTTGTTCGTTGACCCAAATTGGCATCGGCGCACCCCAATATCGATTACGACTAATCGCCCAATCACGAGCGCCTTCTAGCCATTTACCGAAGCGACCATCCTTGATATGCTCTGGCATCCAGTTGATATCTTTGGCGGTTTTAGCCATTTGCTCCTTAATCGCAGAGACTCTGACGAACCAAGTGGAAATTGCATAATAAAGTAGTGGTGTGTCGCAGCGATAGCAGAAAGGATAGGTGTGTTCAAAGGTTTCAGCCGAAAAAACAGCCCCTTTTGTTGTCAGGAACGCAACGATAGGCCTATCAGCACCCTTAAAAAACTTACCTTCGGCTTCTGGCAGACCTATTCCAGCGACAATATGACCGCCATTATCGACAGTAGCAAGCACTGGCAAGTTCTGCTCCAAACCTAGCGCCAAGTCGTCTTCACCAAAGGCTGGCGCAACATGTAGCACGCCCGTACCATCGTCGATACTTACGAAAGATGCCAATTGAATGTGATACAAATTAGCAAACCCTTCAAGTGAGTGCCAACTATCACTAGTAAACAGCGGTAAATAGCTCTTGCCGGCTAGTTCTTTGCCGTTAACCTCTTTAGTGACAGTGTAGGTAGATTCATCTTTTAATACCGCTTCTAGGCGTTTTTTAGCCAAAACCAATACTTCTTTGTCGCCAGCTTCGTTAGTCAGATCAACATAAACATACTGTTCGTCAGGATTAACAGCCAAAGCGGCGTTCCCTGGTAATGACCAAGGGGTTGTCGTCCAAGCCAGCATGGATGCATCTTCGTCGGCTAATTTAAACTTTACGAATAAGCTTGGGTCGGGCACATTGTCCTTATAGCCTTCGTTAACTTCGAAGTTAGACAATGGCGTTTCACAGCGAGGGCAGTACGGCATACTCTTATAACCCTTGTAGAGCAGGCCTTTGTCGTTGATCTGCTTCAAAGTCCACCAAACACTTTCGGTATAGGAGGTGTCTATAGTGGCATAGGCATTGGCGGTATCTGTCCAGCGACCTATTCTTTTGAAATAATCCTCCCAGGTTGCCTTGTAGGAAAACACGGAAGCCCGACAAGCAGCGTTGAACTTCTCAAGACCGAGCTCCAAAATCTGCTTTTTGCCGCTAACACCAAACTCTTTCTCGATAGCAAACTCGACCGGCAGGCCGTGACAATCCCAGCCATTACGACGCTCAACATAGAAGCCTTGCATAGTTTTGTAGCGACCAAGCGAATCTTTAATACTGGTAACTAGCGAGTGTCCGAAGTGTGGCAACCCGTTGGCGAACGGCGGACCATCATAAAAACTAAAGTTCGGCTGGCCTTTGCGCTGTTCGAGGCTTTTCTGAAAAGTCTGCTCGCTGTCCCACAGCCCAAGCATCGTTTCTTCAATCTCGGCAAATTGTGATTTCTTGATGTCGCTCATAGTGGTTCCCCTTATAAAAATAAAAAAGCCCTGATCAAGTAGGATTCGCTGATGGGCGAAGGTACCATCC
>Ga0194048_10000611_pt1 | contig 17471 bp, 15 predicted proteins | sample JunL225m_MetaG_FD_161685 | JGI IMG/M metagenome (GOLD analysis project Ga0194048, IMG submission 161685) | Anoxic zone freshwater microbial communities from boreal shield lake in IISD Experimental Lakes Area, Ontario, Canada - Jun2016-L222-5m | ecosystem: Environmental > Aquatic > Freshwater >...
ATGGTGCTCCACCCCCGCCAACTGCCAATCGTGGCGGGCGTCTTCGCGCCCAGTGCTGACGAGGTCGCCTGGGCCCACGCCGTCGTCGCCGCTTTCGCCGAAAACGAAGCAAAGGGCGTGTCGGCTTTTACCCTCGATGACGGCACGTTCGTGGACTACCCCGTCGTCTTCCGCGCCCAGTCAATCCTGCGCGACGCCGGTAGCTGAGCTGGATCAACTTTGCTTTGGGGTCTGACCCCTAAGCAAAGTTGATCCACCCCGTCACTGAGATCAGATCGCAGGCGTCTGTGCTGGCAGCGCTTCGAGGTAGGCGACAACCTCGTCGTTTGGCAGCACGTCGGCGTACTTCTGGTTCATGTCAAAGAGGTTGGCCTCGTGTGGACCCGGGGCGCGATCGCCCGAGCACTCACGCGGCACGATCGTGCGATAGCCGTGCTGGAGCGAGTCGACGACGGTGGCGCGGACGCAGCCGGAAGTCGTGACGCCCGTCACGATGCACGTATCGGCCTGCCACGACGCCATCAAAGCGCCGAGGTTTGTTCCCCAAAAGGCGGACGCAAACTGTTTGACGACCAGCGTGTCCTTGCTGGTCATACCTAGGCGCTCATCGATCTCGGCCCACTCCGAACCAGCCTTCAAGACGAGCAGCGACGGTACCTTGGCCTGAAAGACCGCGGCAGGCTGAGCTGGAGCCTCGTCGTAGAAGACCGTCGTAAAGACCACGGGCACGCCCTTGTCGTGACTAGCGTCAACCAATCGGCGGTTCTCTGCAACGAGTTCCGTGTAATCCCCACCGAGCGGCGACGCGGGATCTGTGAAGCCCTTCTGGAGGTCAACGATGACCAGGACCGGCCGCCGGCCAAAGCCGGCGGCCTTCCCAAATCCTCGAGATTCGTAAAAGGAATCGGTGTCCTGTCCATGCGTACTCATGCGGTGACAATGTCTCCCGGCATGTTGTCGGCCTCGCGGACGCGACGCTGCGCGTCATCGCCCGGCTCAAGCGGCGACCAGCGCAGTGGCACTGCGGGGATCGGTGGCTCGAGGCCAGTCTCGGCCTTGCAGTTCGCCAGCACCTCGGCGAGCGGCGGACCGTAATCGAACGCCAGAGCATCGCCGCGCTCAGTGCGCTGACGCTCCCGCTCCTGCGCCGTGGCAGCCTCATCGGCGGACCCGTCAGCGTTGATCACAACGCCGTAGCCCTCCTTGGCGTAGCCACTGCTGACTAGGCCATACGAGACGTCCTTGACGACAACCTCGATCGGACGATCGAGACGATCCTTCCAGCCACCACCACCGGCGGTGCGGTACACGAGCATGTCGCCCGGCACGACCTCGATCTCGTCGCACTTCGACGGCAACCGCTCTTCGGTGCCATCGAGGCGCTTGAGGATCTTCTCGGAACGACCACCCGGCAGACCGCCGAGCACGCCCCAAGGACGCGTCAACCAACGATCGTCGTGGATCGAAACCTGACCCGGCTCGAGGTAGATGTAGCGCTTCTCAACGCCGTTACCACCGCGATGCAGACCAGGACCACCCGAGTCGGTGATCGTCGTATAACCGTCGATCCGAAGCGGGTAGTACGCCTCGAGATACTCGGTCGGAATGTTCTCGAACAGCGGCCACCACGAGTGACCGTCCATGCCGTCGCCGATTGGTCGACCGGGAATGCCTCCGTAGAGGATCTCCATGGCGAAGAAGAAGTCGCCCTTCTCGCCCCAACCCGAGTACAGCATGTACGGCGAGGTGCCGTAGCCCGCTGCCGTGTTGATCTCGGGAGCCTGCTTGCAGAGCGCGCCACCGAGGACGTCGAACATGCGCGCGAGCGCATGGGTACGACAGCCCAGTGCCGAGGGGAACCTCGGTCGCAAGAGGCAACCCTCCGGCAGGATGATGTGCAGCAGCGGGTAGAACCCGTCGTTGAACAAGATCTGCGGATCGTTGACCATGATCAGGTAGATGCCGATGAACATCTTGAACATGCCCTCAGAGAGGTAGAAGTTCACCGGTCCCATCGCCTGTGGATCTGTGCCTGACCAATCGAAGAACGCGTGGTCACCCTCGCGCCAGATTGTCAGTTTCATCTTGAATGGACCATTGCCCAAGCCGTCGTCGTCGACGTAGTCCTCAAAGGACTGTGGCGTCTCCGGGATGGCCCAGTTGATCAGCTGCTTCATTGCGGCATACGTACGATCGAGCAGCGCCTGTAGCGCAGCCAGGTACGTCTCCTTGCCGAAGCGGTCACACAGTTCCTGCACGCGCTTTTCGCCCGAACGACACCCTGCGATCAGGGCGAACAGGTCGGCGCGGTTCATCGCCGCGTTGCGCATGTTGTTGAGGATCAGGGACAGCACCGGCTTCTGGATCTCGCCCCGCTCGACAACCTTGATCGGGGGAATGATGAGTCCCTCGTCGTAGATCGTCTTTGCGTTGGTGGGCAAGGAACCCGGCAGGCGGCCGCCCGCATCCATCATGTGACCGAACTGGCTCGACCAGCCCACAAGCTCACCGCTGTGGAAGATCGGGACCAGCACGAGCCAGTCGTTCGTGTGGGAGATCGAGGCGGAGCACTTGAACGGGTCGGCGCAAAGAATCACGTCGCCCTCATAGATGCCCTCGTCCCAATCCTCCATCATCTCGTTGATGTAGGCACCGAACTGCCCCACGACCATGCGACCACGCGGGTCGGTGATCATTGGGAATTCGTCGTGCTGCTCGCGGATGACCGGGCTCATCGCCGATCGGAACAGCACTGCGTCCATCTCGTACCGGGCACTTTTCAGGGCGCCCTCAATGATGTCGAGCGTGACCGGATCGATATCGACACCGGTCGGGATCTCTGCGATCCGAAGCTCGTCTGTAGTAGTTGCCATTAGAGCTCCTCCCTTAGGCCTGTGGGTTGATCAGGATGTTGTAGAACTCGTCCATCTCGGCCACATAGCCGGGGAGGACCACCGTCGTCGAGTCGAACTCGGTGACGATTGCCGGACCGTTGAACTTGGCGCCCGGGGTCATCTTGGAGCGGTCGTAAATCTTGGCGGGAATTCGCTTCCCGTCGAAGACGACCTCATGCTCTTCGAAGATCGCGTCAGAGGCATCGTTCGCCTTGACCGTGCCCGAAGGCAATTGGATCTTCGGCACGGCTCCGTTGCCGATACAGCGGAGGTTGACGATCTCCCGCGCTGCGTCGTCCATCTTGAAGCCGTACAGCTGCTCGTGCAGAGCGTCGAACTGGTCGCCCAGCTGAGCAATGTTTCCCGCCTGGACCTGTGCAATATCAACCGTGACGGGAATCTCGTAGCCCTGGAGGACGTAGCGCATGTCCGCGAGGTACGTGACTCGCTGATCGCTGGCACCGATGCCTTCGGACGTCATCCAGTCCTGTGCACGCGTGCCGAGATCGTCGAGGACAGCCTTGATTTCGGCCGGGTCGGCCTCGTCGATCGGCTTGACGATCGTCTGAGCAAACTCGTTGCGGAACTCGGCGACGAGGTCGCCGACCGCGCAGAGCAGCCCGGGCGAGGGCGGCACGATGACGGGGAACGAGCCCATCAACTCGGCTACGGCATTCGCGTGCAACGGACCGGCGCCACCGAAGGCGACGAGTGCGAAGTCACGCGGGTCGTACCCACGCTGAACGGAGACGAGGCGCAGCGCGCCCGCCATGTTCTCGTTGACGATCTTGAGGATGCCCTCAGCCGCCGCGTCGAGCTCGAGACCGATGGCGTCACCGATCTTTTGCACCGACGTGCGGGAGGCCTCGACGTCGAGCTTCATCTCGCCACCAAGCAGACTGGCAGGCAGGTGACCGACGACGACATTGGCGTCCGTCACGGTCGGCTCCTCACCGCCCTTGCCATAGGCTGCGGGACCTGGCTCGGCACCGGCCGATTGCGGACCGACGCGAAGCGCCTTGGTCAGCTCTGGCACGTGGGCGATCGAGCCGCCACCCGCACCAACGGTGTGCACGTTGATCGACGGCACCTTCAGGCGGAACTGCCCGATTGTCGTGTCGCGACCAATCGTCGGCTCGCCGTTCTGGCAGAGCGCTACGTCTGTTGACGTGCCACCCATGTCGAACGTGAGGATGTTCGGAAAGCCTGCACGCGTCGAGACGTAGAGCGCACCCGCGACGCCGCCGGACGGACCGGACAGCACGCCGTAGATCGGGTTACGACCAGCCTCACGCGTTGTCATTAGGCCTGCGTCGGAGCGCAAGATGTTGACGTCGCAGGTTGCCCCGGCGGCCTTCAGCTCGACGTCGAGTCGATCGACGTAGGCCTGGACCTGCGGGCGCACGTACGAGTTCATGCAGGCGGTCAGCGTGCGCTCGTACTCGCGGAACTCCGGTACGACATCGCTCGAGAGCGTGACGGGGAAGTCCGGGTAGAGACGCTCGACGATGGCGCCGATCTGCTTCTCGTGCTTGTTCGAGATGTACGAGTTGATCAGACCAACGGTCAGCGACTGAACGCCACTCTCGACGAGGTCCTTGACGACCTGCTCAACCTGAGCTTCGTCGACAGCGACCACGGTCTCGCCACGCGGGCCCATGCGCTCGACAGCCTCACGGGTGTCGGCGAGCGATGCCGGCGGGTCGGGCTTCTGCATGATGATCCAACCGGCGAGGGGGCCCGGGGTCTGCGAGCGTGCAAGGTGCAGAATCTGGGAGAACCCTTGGGTTGTGATCAGACCCACACGAGCGCCCTTGCCCTCGAGCACGGCGTTTGTCGCGACAGTCGTGCCATGCATGATGTTGCGAAGATCGGAAGGCGAGATGCCCGCCGTTTCGCACATGCGTGTCAGTCCGATCAGCACGCCCTCGGAAGGGTCACTGGGCGTCGAAGGGGTCTTGACGCGGTGTTGCGTTCCATCGTCATCGTTGACGAGAAACAGGTCGGTGAATGTTCCACCGACATCTACTCCTAGGCGATAGGCCACGAGTTAGTCCTTTCTCTCCACTTGCTAGGCATTACGCTAGACGATCCCGGCCTCTTGCAGTTTGCCGAGCTCACTTTGGGTGAGCCCAACGAGTCCGCACCAGACCGCTTCATTGTCTGCGCCGACCTCCCATTTGCCGCCCCAGCGGATCTCGCCAGGCGTCTCAGAGAGTTTCGGTGTGATGCCCGGTATCGGCATGGTGCCGATCTCGGGGTCTTCGAGATCCACGATCAGTCCGCGTTCGCGGAAGTGTGGATCGTTGAACATGTCGGCGGCGGTGTACACACCGGCCGATACCACGTTTGCCTCGGCGAGCATCTCGTCGAGTTCTGCGGCCGTGTACCCGGCCGCCCATTCGTCGATCATTGCGTACAGCTCGTGCTCACGATCGCCACGTTCGCGATGCGTTGCGTAGCGGGGATCTTCGGCCAGCTCGGGCCGCCCCATCACGACTGCGAGTCGCTTCCAGAGGGAGTCATGGTTCGCTGCGATGACGACCCACTTGTCGTCTTTCGACTTGTGCACGTTGGAGGGCGCGATCTTCGAGAGGTACGAGCCCGAGGGCTCGCGCACGACGCCGGTGAGGGCGTACTCGGTGATCGTCGACTCCGTCATCGCGAAGCAGGCGTCGACAATCGCAGCGTCGATCACCTGACCCTTGTTGCCACCGCGGGCGTCGCGCCAGTAGAGCGCGAGCAGGATGCCTTCGAAGGCCTGCTTCGAGGCGAGCGTGTCACCAAGCGAGATACCACTGCGCGGCGGTGGCTGGTCGGGATAGCCATTGATGTAGCGGAGGCCACCCATTGCCTCACCGGCGGCGGCGAAACCGACGCGATCCTTGTAGCGGCCAGTCTGGCCGTAGCCCGAGACGCGCGCATAAATCAGTCGCGGATTCTTCGCCATCGCCTGCTCCGGTCCGATGTTCCACTTTTCCATCGTGCCGGGGCTGAAGTTTTCGAGGGCAACGTCGGCCTTGGCCATCAGCTCGAGTGCGAGTTCTTGGCCTTCGGGTACGCGCAGGTTGAGCGTGACAACTTTCTTATTGCGCGCGAGGCTCGGCCACCAGAGCGTGTGCTCGTTGACGCGCTCGCGGCCCCATTCGCGCATCGGGTCGCCCTTCGGCGGCGCCTCGACCTTGATCACCTCGGAGCCAAAGTCGCCGAGCAGGGATGCGCAGTATGGGCCGGCCAAGAGCTGGCCGAACTCGATTGTGCGGACGCCCTCGAGGGGGCCATTGCTGGGGGTTTCAGATTCGCTCACGCATCACCTCTACGAGATAGTCTCGTGCTGTTAGTACATGGAGTCGCATCGCGCTCTCGGCGCGTTCGGCCGACCCGGCCCGCAGGCTCGAGACGATTTCGCGATGGGCAGCCAGCGAGCGGGCGCGCTCTGCGGCGTCTTTCCAGAAGACGGTCTTGAACGGTCGTGGAATGCCCGCGACGGTGCGCAGTGCGCCACTCAGGCGTGGGCTCCCGGCAGCGTCGATCACGATGCGATGGAATTCCTCGTTAGCGGCCAGCAGCTTGTCGACGGTGTGTGGCGTCTTGCCTGCCAGCCGATCGGCGTGGTCGCAGACGGCTTCGAGCGCGAGCAGTTGCTCTTCCGTGATGCGCGTGGCGGCGAGCGAGGCAGCACGGGCCTCGAGCACGGCGCGGACCTCGTAGAGATCGACGAGGTCCGCCGGATCGAACGAGCGGACGACGGCACCACGGCGTGGCTCGATCTCGACGAGCCCATCACCTTCGAGCAGGACGAGCGCTTCACGCACCGGCGTGCGGGAAGTTCCGAAGCGTTCTGCGAGCGCCTCGGTGCGCAAACGCTCGCCGGGCGGAAATTCGCCGCTGACGATCGCCGCGCGCAAGTCGTCGTACACGCGCTCAGCGTTCGTCCCAACGGTTTCCGGGAGGCCTGCCATGAATTGTGTACAAAACCATAGGTCGGTCGTGATTGCAAGCGACCGATTTCGGCCGTTTGCATGCAAAGACATTCCGCGCGACACCGCAACGCTACTCGGAAAGGGATGATCCCCGGTTGCCGCGCTTCTGCCATCCCAGGGTCAGACCTCTTTGGTGCATTTAGCCCGCAATCAAAAGTCGAAGAGCAGCCAAGCGTGGCGAAATGCATCAAAGGGGTCTGACCCCTTCGTCGCTTTGTGCATCAAAGGGGTCTGACCCCTTCGTCGCTTTGGTGACCCCTTCGGACCAGCACAACCCAACGCCTTCCACTCCGCAGAGAGCACCACCCGCAACTGCTCTTCACCGAACACCACCTCGCCGCGCGATGTCACAAAGGGGTCAGACCCTTTTGTGACATCGCGCCCGTCGAACGGGCAGCGACCTAGATCAACTCGTGCCGCTTGAGCAACCCCTTGGCGATGATCGTCTCTTGGATCTCGTTTGTTCCTTCGCCGATCATCATCAGCGGCGCGTCGCGGTAGAGCCGTTCGACTTCGTACTCGGTCGAGTAGCCATAGCCACCAAAGATGCGCATGGCCTCCTCGGCGCAGCGCTGGCAGGTCTCGGTGGCGTACAGCTTCGCCATGCCAGCCTCGATGTCGGCGCGCTGGCCCGAGTCCTTCTTCTTGGCGGCGGCCAGAATCAGGTGCTTGGAGGCCTCAATGCGGGTCGCCATGTCTGCGATCTTCTTCTGGATCAGCTGGTGATGACCAATCGGCTTGCCGAAGGCGGAGCGCTGCTGGGCGTACTCGAGCGACAACTCGAGCGCGCGCAACGAGATGCCGAGACCACGCGAGGCAACGTTGATGCGCCCCGTCTCGATCCCCGACATCATCTGATAGAAGCCCTTGCCGATCATCTCTTCGCCACCGAGGACGGCCGAGACGGGTACGCGGAACTCTTCGAAGGCGAACTCGACGGATTCGACGCCGTGGTAGCCGAGCTTGCCGAGGTGCGGCGAGACGGTCAGACCATTCTGCTGGGCGACGAGTGCTTCCTTCTCGACGAGCAGCGCCGTCATGCCCGTGTGGCGTGGATCTGCATCGGGGTCGGTCTTGACGAGCAGCGCAATCAGCGACGCGCGATCACCGTTGGTGACCCACATCTTGTTGCCGTCGATGACGAACTCATCGCCTTCGCGTCGGGCGATCGTACGGATCGCCTGGACGTCGGAGCCGGCGTCGGGCTCGGTCATCGAGAAGCACGAGCGAATCTCGCCGACGGCGAGGCGAGGCAGGTAGTTCTGCTTCTGCTCGTCGGTGCCGTGCGCGCCGATCATGCCGCTGACGATGTACTGGCCATTGACGATGCCGGACACGGCCATCCAGCCGCGGGTCAGCTCGGCGATCACGAGGGCATACGTGACGAGGTCGAGTCCAAGCCCGCCGTATTCGGCCGGAATGCGCATCCCGAAGGCGCCCATGTCGCGCAGCCCCTCGACGATCTTGGTCGGAAACTCGTCGCGAGCCTCGAGCTCTTTCGCGACGGGGATGACCTCGCGGTCGACGAACTCACGGATTGCCTCGAGGATCTCACGCTGTTCTGGCGTGATGTCGAGTCCGTCAAATGCGCTGATGCGCTCCTTGAGTGGCATGTCCCGGCCTTTCCGTGATGACTACGCTGCGTCTAAACGAATACTTCGCTTAGCGGAAGATTACGGCTGGTTGCCCGTGAGCGGTTGCAGAACTGTGCGGACAGCGTCAGGTACGGCCACGGGCCGGCGCGTCTCTTGATCGACGTAGACATGGACGAAGTGGCCGTCTGCGCTGGCCAGCTCGGCGCCAACGCGAAAGATCCCGATTTCGTAGCGCACGCTGCTCGTCCCGATCCGTTCGACGCGTAGCCCCGCCTCGACCGGCTCGGGAAAGGCAATCGAGTCGTGGTACCGACAGAGCGTCTCGACGACGACTCCCACGGCCGCGCCACGGGCCGGGTCGAGCACGCCCTGTTCGATCAGGAAGGCGTTGACTGTCGTGTCGAACCACGAGTAGTAGACGACGTTGTTGACGTGGCCGTAGACGTCGTTGTCCATCCAGCGCGTCGTGATTCCACGGAAGACGGGGAAGTCCGCGCGGCGTGGGATCTGCGGTTTTGTGGACACGGCGGTAGCCTACCCGGATGACCGCGACTCCTCCGCGCCCCGCACACGGCCCCGGCTCCACCTGGGATAGCCCGGAGGCCGTCGCGCGCGTCGCCAGCGCCTACCGCACAGCCGACGTGACGGCGTTGCGCACGGCTCAGATCGATCTGCTCGGACCGATTGAAGGAGCCACGGTCCTCGACATTGGCTGCGGCCCCGGTATCTACGCGCGCGACTTGGCATCTCGTGGCGCGCGCGTGACAGCGCTCGACTCGGCCCCTACGATGCTCGCGGCTGTCGTCGAGGAGACGCGCATAGCGGGTATCGCCGTCGACTGCGTGGAGGGTGATGTTTCGGCGATCCCCTGCCCCCCTGCCTCGTTCGATGCCGCGGTGCTGGTGCAGGTGATCGAGTACGTCCCCGATGCCGTCGCCGCGCTGCAGGAAGTGCGACGCGTGCTCAAGCCGGGCGGGCGTCTCTTGATCTCTGACACGGATTGGGAGACCGCCTCGTGGGGCGTTGGCGATCGCGCACTGTCCGACCAGATCAAGCGCGCCTGGTGTGCCACGAAACCGCATGCCGACGCTGGACGCCAGATCCCCGACTGGCTGGTCACGGCTGGTTTCGACATCGTCGCCTGGGAGCCGCGTGTGCTGGCCGTCTCTGATCCACTCGGCGATACGTTCCTCGGCCACACCTGGCCCTCGTACCGCACGCTGCTCGACCGGCTCGGCACCGTGCCGACGGCCGACCTCGATCGCTTCGACCGGCTCTGTACGGAGAGCGCCCAACGCGGTACGTTCTCCTTCTGCGTCACCCGCCATGCCTGGCTAGCCCACTCCCCCGGAGGCTCCCAATGATCGTTCGCCCAACTGGTGACACCGCCGAGGTCGTGCTGCAGGTAGACCACGCGGTCATCTCGGGCCAGCTCGCAGAGGCATGGGCCGGCGACGTCACCGCGCGCGACAGCCTGCTCGTGGCTGCGAGACTGCACGACATTGGTTGGCGCCACTGGGAGGCCGAGCCGCGCATTAACTCGGATAACGGTCAGCCTACGAACTTCCTCAACGTCCAGATCGACGAGCACCTGCGGCTCTATCGACTCGGCATCGAGGAGGTCGCGGCGGTCGATCCGTACGCGGGCCTCTTGGTCTCGATGCACTCGGCGGGCATCTACACCGGCCGGTACGGCACCCAGCCCGCGCTGAAGCTGACTCGCGCCCCCGATGTGCAGTCGCTGGTCGACGCCTTTGTTGCCGAGCAGGAGGCGCGCTACGAAGCGGTACGCGATGGCCTCGACGTCTCGCAAGACGAGCTCTGGCGCAACTACCTGCTGCTCCAGGTCTTCGACCGTCTATCTCTACGCGTCTGCCTCGGCGACCCAGCTGGTCCAGGCCCGATGGAGATCGTGCTGCCAGACGAGCAGACGCTGCACATTGCGGCCGACGGCGACGATCAGACCGTCGCGCCGTGGCCGTTTGCCGTCGACCAGCTGACGATTGAGGTACCCACCCGCACAATCCCGCTGACGGGGTATGCCGACGACGAGGCTCTCCGCATTGCGCTAGAGCAGGCCGAGGTCGAACACCGCACCGTTACGCTCCGCCCTGTCTCCTGAGAGGACACGCCACCATGCATTGGAATCCCTTTATCACCTGCGCTGTCACCGGAGCCGGGGCCTCGCAAGGCGTCCACCCCGACCTGCCGATTACTCCGGAGCAGATTGCCAACTCGGCCATCGATGCCGCCAAGGCGGGCGCAGCGATCGTGCACTGTCATGTGCGCGAGCCAGAGACGGGCGAGCCGTCGCGTCGCGTCGATCTCTATCGCGACGTCGTCAGTCGCATCCGCGAAGCCGACGTAGACGTGATCGTCAACCTCACCACCGGCATGGGCGGCGACCTCCTCGTGGGCCCGAACGGCACCGACACGCCGCTGCCTGGCAGCGACCTGATTGGCCCCGACGAGCGCATCGCACACCTGCACGACACACTCCCCGACATCTGCACGCTGGACTGCGGCAGCCTCAACTTTGGCGACGGCAACATGGTCTATGTCGGTACGCCCGACTACCTACGCATCGGCGCCGAGAAAATCCGCGCGCTCGGCATCAAGCCCGAGCTGGAGTGCTTCGAGCTCGGCCACCTCTGGTTCGTCAACAAGCTGGTCGAAGAGGGCCTCGTCGACGATCCGCCGTTCGTACAGGTCTGCCTCGGTATTCCGTGGGGTGCGCCCGCGACGCCACGGACGATGCAGACGTTTGCCGACTCGATGCCTCCGAACGCAGTCTGGAGCGGCTTTGCCATTAGTCGCCTCGAGATGCCGTTCGTCGCCCAGGCGATGCTGCTCGGCGGCAACGTCCGCGTCGGCCTCGAGGACAACCTCTACATCAGCAGGGGTGAGTTCGCCTCGAACGCGCAGCTGGTCGAGCGCGCCGTTACGATCATCGAGAGCCTCGGTGGCACGGTCGCCGGACCGGACGTTGCGCGCGAGCGACTGGGGATCGCCAAGCGCTAGCGGCATCGCCCAATCAGACCGCTTGCGTCGATGGGGCGCGGATGCTCGGAGGACAGGTCAACGAAATGTAGTCCGCCGCTGCCCATTCCCACGATAGGTTGTGAGAATGAGTGTGACCGTGCCCACACTCGTAGCCAGACGCTCTCGGTCACGGATCGTCAAGAACATGGCGAACGTGGCGCTCACCTCGCGCGCAGTGCTGAGTAAGACGCTGTTTTTGACGGGAAGCCTGAGGCGTCAATGCGCTGCTGGCCTCTGGATCACGCGAACCGGGGAGCAGCGCTAATGGGAGTCTTCGATTCCCTTGACGAGTATCTCGCGACGCTCGGCACGGGCTGGGTATTCGTGCTCGTGATTGCCGTCGTGCTCGGATTGCGCCACGCGACAGATCCTGACCACCTCACCGCGGTGCTCTCCCTCCGTCTCAAAGACAACCAGCGATCCCCGTATCGACTCGGCCTAGCCTGGGGCCTCGGCCACTCCGTGACGATGATCGCCGTCGGCATTCCGCTGATTCTTTTCGTTGATCACCTACCCATGGCGTTGCAGCAAGGCCTCGAGGTGGCGGTGGGTGTCCTGATCATCGTGCTCGCAATCCGCGTGCTGTGGGGCCTCGTAAAGTTGCGGGTCCACGCGCACGAACATACTCATCATGAAGTGGTCGTACACGATCATGCCCACGTCCAGAGTTCGCCTCCTCACGTACACGGCACCCGAACCCTGCGCAGCTCCTTTTCGATTGGTCTTCTCCACGGAGCAGCGGGCAGCGCCAGCATTGTCGCGCTGCTTCTCACACGGCTCGAGAACTCTACGCTCGCCTGCCTGTCGCTGGTCATCATTGCCGCCTTCTGCACGGTCTCGATGGTCACGTGCTCGTGGGCGCTCTGCCGCCTCCTCGATGGCAGCGAGCGACGTGTGGATCAGCGTTGGGTTGCTGGTATCGGCGGCAGCTTCGCGCTCTGCTTTGGCGTCGTCTACGCCGTCATGGCTGCAGGTCTCGTCGCCTGATCGTCGGGGTTACGCCATGCGACCACCGATCAGCCATGGCGCTGGATCGGACCTTGCTAACCAGTTGAACTAGCCGCGGTAGACGATCTCGCCGTCGACCATGGTCATCCGAATCGGGTTGGTGATCAACTCGTCGGGATTGCAGGTGACTGGATCCTCCGCGAAGGCGGTCAGGTCGGCGCAGTAGCCGATCTTGATTCGTCCAAGCCGATGTTCCTCGGAGATCGTGCGGGCAGCCATCGTCGTGTAGCCCTCGAGCGCGGCCAGACCGTCGATGTTTTGCGTGTCGAAGGCGTCGCGCTGGTAGCCGGGCGGTCGGCGCAGTTGCGCGGAGGCCATGCCGATGCGCGGATCGAAGCGGGCGACAGGCCAGTCCGAGCCGAGCGCCACGATCGCACCGGACTCGCGCAGAGATCGCGTCGGGAAGGCGCGGTCGCAGCGACCCGTACCCATCCGTGTCGTCCAGTTGCAGGTGCGGGCAGGATCGAGCCACATCATGTGCTGCGTCTGCATCGAGGCGACGACGTTCTCGGCCGCAAAGCGCGGTAGGTCCGACAATTGCAACGTCTCGATGTGTTCGATGCGATGACGGATGCCTTCGTGGGCGCCAGCGTCGCGGTACGCGTCGAGCGCCTCTCGCACGGCACGGTCGCCACAGGCATGCGTCGCGCATTGGAAGCCCGCGTCGGCAAAGCGCTTGACAGCTTTGCGGTACTTGGCTGTGTCGGGCCAGAACGGCAGCAGCCCGTCGCCCTCAGAATCCGGCTCGCAGAGCCACGCCGTACCCGTGTCGATGACACCGTCGATGAAGAACTTGGCGACACCACCGCGCCAGCGGCGGCCGCGCGCATCGCGGTGTGGGACAAACGTCTCCCAATCGGCCTCAGTCATCTCGGGCGTGATCCAAAACGGCATCGTCAGGCGCGTGCGCAGCCGCCCAGAGGCCTCGAGTTCGCGCAGCGTGTCGAGCGTCGTCAGGTCGCCGTCCATGCCATGAATACCCGTGATGCCAACGGCCGCAAACTTGAGCATCTGCGCCGCATAGAAATCGAGCTTCTGCTCGTGCGAGAGTGGCGGCATGGCCGCTTCGACGAGACCGATCGCAGCCCATTCGCGCAGCTCGCCGGTCGGCGCACCCGTCGCGTCGCACATGATCTCAGCGTTCTCGGTAAACGTCCGAGGACCCGTGATGCCAGCAATCTCGAGCGCGCGCTGCGAGACAAGTGCGGTATGGAAATCCATGAACTTGATGAAGACCGGGCGACCACCAGCAGCCTCCTCAATCAGCTCACGATGGATCGGGCGACCTTGGAAGGCGTCGTAGAGCAGGCCCCAGCCAATCACCCACTCGTCCGGTCCCTTATCGGCGGCCTCGGCACGAATGCCGGCGAGTACGTCGTCCCAGGTAAAGGCGTCGAGCAGGTCTGCGCCACGCGCATCGAGTGCGCCCATCAACGGGTGGACGTGCGAGTCGGTGATGCCCGGCACCAACGCTGCACCCTGCAAGTCGATCACCTCGGCCGTGCCGGCCGTGGCGCGCAGCTCGGCATCCGAGCCGATTGCGAGGATCGCACCCGAACCAAGCGCGACGGCGGTGGCATGCGGGTTGGCGGGGTCGAGCGTGCGAACCTTGGCGTTGATCAGAACGGTCTCGATGGGCTGATGCATGCGTGGGTTGTAGCACGGCATCGAAATGTCCAGAAGGGGTCAGGCCCGATCTGGACATTCAGGGGAGCCATCATCACGAAGCGTGCGAAGATGAAAGAGCACCCCCTCCGGAGGTTCTTCATGGCCAGTCCCACTGTCGGCGACATCGCTCCCGACTTCGCACTTGCAGCTACGAACGGCACGTTTCGTCTCGCCGAGCATCGCGGGAAGACTGTCGCGCTGGTGTTCTATCCCGGCGACGACACGAAGGTCTGCACCAAACAGTTGTGCACGTATCGCGACGAGTGGGCCCAGTTTGCCGACCTCGACGCAACGCTCGTGGGCATCTCGGGCAAGGACCTCGCCTCGAAGGAGTCCTTTAGCGCCAAGTACGGGCTGACGATCCCGCTGCTCGCCGACCCCGACCGCAGCGTGGCCGCGCTCTACGGTGCGAAGGCGCCGATCATCGGAACAAAGCGCACGACCTTCGTGATCGACGGCGAGGGCGTGATCCGCTTTCGCCACGACTCGACGCTCGGTCTGACGTTCCTCTCCACCGCGGACCTCAAAGCCGCCATCGTCGCAGCCAACAGCACGTCTGCCGATTGACGGACTAAAGTCGGGTAGGCCGGATGTCGCGCGCTACTGCCACCCCCGCTCGTCCTCTCGCCTGCATCGTGATGGCCGGTGGCAAGGGCACGCGCATGCGCTCTGCACTGCCAAAGGTCCTGCATCCGATCTGGGGTCGCCCGCTGCTCGGCTGGGTACTCGCCGCCGTCCGTGAGGCCGGTGCAGACCGCATCGTCGTCGTCGTACCGCCGGCAGAAGCCGAGGCTGTCGCTGCCGTCGTTGGCGACGCGACGACTGTCGTCCAGCCCGATCAGCTCGGCACGGGCGACGCGGTGCGCTGCGCCGTGCCAGCCCTCGAAGGCTTCGCCGGCGACGTCCTGGTCGTCTCGGGCGACACGCCGCTCCTGACGGCGGAACTGCTCACCGATCTGCTCGCCGCCCATGTTGAGAGTGGCGCTGCGGGTACCGCCGCGACCTTCCGCGTCGCCGAACCGGGTGGCTATGGCCGTGTGCTGCGCACCGACGCTGGCATTCGCATCGTCGAGGCCAAGGACGCAACGGTCGCCGAGCTCGAGGTGACCGAGGTCAATGCCGGTCTGTACGTCTTCGACGCTGATGCCCTCCGCCCCGCGCTCGCCGGACTCACAAACGACAACGCGCAAGGCGAGTACTACCTGCCCGACGTCGTGCCTGCGATTGCCGCGACGGGGCTTGCCGTACGCGCCTCCGAAGTCGCCGACGCGTCGCTGCTGCTCGGCGTCAATACGCGCGTCGAGCTGGCCGAAGCCGCCGAACTCTTGCGCACCCGCATCGTCGAACAGCATCTTCTGGCTGGCGCAGGCATCGTCGATCCCGCCACGACCTACATCGACGCGACCGTCACGCTCGCCCCCGACTGCGTCGTCCACCCCTTCACGATCCTGCGGGGTACGACGAGCCTCGCCGCGGGTGCCGAGGCGGGTCCGCACAGCGTGCTGACTGACGCCGTGCTCGACTCCGGCGCACAGGCCGGACCCTTCGCTCACCTGCGCGCTGGTACGCACCTCCATGCGGATGCACGCGTCGGCGCCTTCGCCGAAACGAAGAACACGACGCTCGGTGCGCGCAGCAAGATCCCTCACCTCTCCTACGTTGGCGACGCGACCGTCGGCGAGGATTCGAACATTGGCGCCGGCAACATCACTGCCAACTACGACGGTACGACCAAGCATCAGACCACGATCGGTGACCGCGTTCGGACCGGTTCGGACACGGTTTTTGTGGCCCCCGTCGAGCTCGGTGACGATGCACTGACCGGTGCCGGGTCCATCATCACCGATGATGTACCGGCAGGCGCGCTCGGCATCGCCCGAGCACGTCAGGTCATCAAAGAGCACTACGCGAACAGGAAGCACGATGTCTGATTCCAAATTGTTCGAGGTACCGATCGAAGCAACGACACCGTTGTCGTCGTTCGAGCATTCCCCTAACAAGCGCCTGATGATTTTTTCGGGCCGCTCGAATCAAGACCTCGCGCAGCGCATCTCGGAGCGACTTGGGGTTGGCCTCGGCCAGACGACGCTGAAGACATTTGCCAATGGCGAGATCTACGCGCGCTTCGAAGAGTCCGTCCGCGGCGCCGACGTCTTCCTCGTGCAGAGCTGCGTCAACCCCGTCAATCGCAACCTGATGGAGCTGATGATCATGGCCGACGCGGCCATCCTCGGCTCGGCCAAGCGCGTCACGGCGGTCATCCCGTGGTACCCCTACGCGCGCCAAGACAAGAAGTCCGCGCCACGCGAGCCGATCACGGCCCGCCTCGTCGCCACGCTGCTGCGCTCGTCCGGCATCGATCGCGTCCTAACGATGGACCTTCACGCCGGCCAGGTCCAGGGCTTCTTTGACGGCCCCGTCGACCACATGACGGCGCTGCCGATGTTTGCGCGCCACTTCCGCGACATGGGCCTCTACGGCGAGGGCACCGTCGTCGTCTCGGCCGATGCTGGCCGCGCCAAGTTGGCAACCCGGTTTGCCGAGATGCTCGACGCCGACGTCGCGATCATCGCAAAGTTGCGGCCCGAACATGGCAAGGCGCGTGTCGCCGCCATCATCGGTGACGTCGCGGGCAAGAAGGCGATCATCTCGGACGACATCATCGACACCGCCGGCACGCTCTGCGCGGGCGCCGAAGCTGTCCACCAGGCCGGCGCAACGCAGGTTGTGGCCTGCGCGACACACGCGATCTTGTCGGAGCCCGCGCTTCAGCGCATCAAAGACTCCGTGCTGCACGAAGTCGTCGTCTGCGACACCGTGCCGATCGATCCGCGCGCCGTCGACAGTCGTATCCGAATACTCCCCGTCGACGCGATCTTGGCGCAGACGATCGAAGAGGTGTTCCGCGAGGGTTCCGTCTCGAACCTCTTCGACGGCGAGAATCAGCTCTTCTAGCTGCCCACGTGGGCGCCCTTACATCGGCGTACTGACGGGTTGATGTCGAGCGACGCGCGCTGGTATCTTGGGCCGCATGACCGAACATACTGATCTGGACGAAGCCCCGGGTATCGACCGCCAGAGTTTCCTCGCCCGCACCGCAGCAGCCGCTGGTGCCCTTGGCCTCGGTGGCCTCGTTGGCCTACCTGGCGTTGCCGGCGCAGAAACGAAAGCACGGCCGCGCAACCTCAACGGGATGAACGTCGTGATGTTCATCACCGATCAGGAGCGTGCGACGCAACACTTCCCGATCGGTTGGACGCAGAAGAACCTGCCGGGCTTTA
>Ga0194048_10000612_pt1 | contig 17458 bp, 22 predicted proteins | sample JunL225m_MetaG_FD_161685 | JGI IMG/M metagenome (GOLD analysis project Ga0194048, IMG submission 161685) | Anoxic zone freshwater microbial communities from boreal shield lake in IISD Experimental Lakes Area, Ontario, Canada - Jun2016-L222-5m | ecosystem: Environmental > Aquatic > Freshwater >...
CATTGTACTGTGTTATATAATAACTAATATGTTCATTGTTGCTGGTGTAATACGTCACTGGTAACTATTCGGGGTTAGTTCAATTGGTAGAACTACGGACTTTGAATCCGTGTGTTGGTGGTTCGATCCCATCACCCCGAGCCAAACTTTTGTAAACATAAATATTATGCTATGGAGTTGAGTTAGATGATCAAATATGTTGCATGTTTCATGTTAATTGCATCAGCAGCATACGCTGATCAAATGACCTATACATTCAAAAATCCACAGTTTAGCGGTGATGGGTTCAGTAGTCATGTATTGACCATTGAGAACCAAGAATTTACAAGAAAAAAACAATTAGAAGCAGAAAAGAAATCAGCTTTAGAAGCTGAACTTGCTCTTCAAAGAAATACAAACATTTCCAAATTTATGAACAATCTAGAATCTAGGATTTACGCACAACTTAGTTTACAGTTAAGCAATGCTATGTTCTCAGATGGATCAACTACTGGTACAATGGACTTTCAAGGTTCAACAATTAGTTGGATTAAGGATCTTACAACAAATACTATTAGTTTAACCATCATCGATACAACAGGCAATCGTACAGACATACAGGTTCCAATGGGGAGTTTCAAATTCTAATGTTTAAAATTGTAGCCACTTCAATTCTTGCAATGATGCTTGCTGGCTGTGCAACTACTCAAGCAGTTGTAGAAAATGTTCAAGAATTACCAGCTAATGATCCTTCACCGCTGGCAAAGCCAATTGTTAAAACTAAAGTAAGTGAACTGGACACAATTGCAGGACCCAATGGTCCACCTATTACAATTGCTGTTTATAATTTCACTGATAAGACAGGACAACGCAAACCTAACAATACTATTGCTACATTGAGTAGCGCAGTAACACAGGGTGGCGAAGTATTCCTTATTAAGGCATTGCAGGATGCCGGTAAGGGAAAATGGTTCCAGGTTGTAGAACGTGTGGGATTGGATGATCTGATCAAAGAGCGTCAGTTGATACGCAATCAGAGAGAAACTTACGAAGGTAAGGATTCAAAGCCACTAACTCCAATGTTGGTAGCGGGTATATTACTACAGGGTGGCATTGTTGGATATGATAGTAATATTGGATCTGGCGGTGCTGGCGCTGCACTATTAGGTATTGGGTCAAGTGCTCAATATCGAACTGATGAAGTAACTGTTGTAATCCGTTTAGTCAGTGTACATACAGGAGAAGTTCTTGTAAGTGCTGGCGCAAGTAAAACTATCCTCAGTGCAGGCATAGATAATAATGTGATGAAGTTTCTTGATCGTGGAACAATGAGTGTTCAAATCGAAGCAGGAGCAAATGTTAACGAACCGTCTACATACGCAGTAAGAGTAGCCACAGAGGCTGCGGTGGTGGATATGATTCGACAGGGAGCGGTAAAGAAGTTGTGGCAGTTTGCATCAATTAGTAAAAAGAAGAACTAGGCAAACGGTTTCGAAATATCCCATCAGTGGGGTGAGTCTTATGAGTAAAAAAATATATGGGTTAATTGTTGCTATGACATACATGTTTACTGCAACTGCTTCGATGGCACAGGCCAACTTAGTATACATTGACCAAATTGGAAATAACAGTGTGATTGATGTCACCCAGACTGGTGGTAATAACATCGTGGGTAACGAAACCACCGTAACTAAACTGTATGGTAACAATCAAACGGTTACCGTTAGTCAAATCGGAACTACTAACATCGCTGCAATTAATCTGCAGGGAAATAATGCATCGTTAGCTACTGGAGTTACAGGTAGTTTCAATACAGTTACCGTCGAATGCGGTGGCGGTATTGGCACACTTGCTGCTTGTACAGATAGTGCATTAATATTAAATGCCACTGGTGATCATAACGAAATGACCATACAGTCAGGTGCAAAGAATACTTCGACCTCTAATATTACAGGTGATACAAACACATTGTTAATCACTACTAAAACCAACAATTTATTAGGTGCAACATCCCTAGTAAGTGCGGTTGGGAACCTCAATGATATAACGATTCTTCAAGATGGCCCAGCAGGGGGCAACGGTTTTTACGCTAAGGTAGATGTAACCGGAGCTAGTAACACGATCGGATTATATCAAAGTGGTACAGTTGATAGTAGGATTGACCTTAAATCAGCTGGTTCTAACAACACTATTACTGTACATAGCGGCAACTAACGCTGTTGCAGACACAGTTGGAACCATAACGGAACAAACTGGCCCAGTTGCTTCAATCACACGCAACAAAGCCAGTATTCCAACCATTGTGAGTACCCCGGTAGAAATGGAAGATGCTGTAGTCACTGCAAACGTCAGACTTGGTATTACCTTTAAGGACGATAGTAAGGTTCAAATTACAGAACAAAGCAGGTTAATCATTGATAGCTTTGTATACGACAATACTAAACAAGATGCAGGTAAACTTGGACTTAAAGTTGCACTGGGCACTGCTCGTTTTGCCAGTGGACAAATTGCTAAACATAGCCCACAAAATTTAAAAGTTGAAACGCCAACTGCAACTGTTGGTGTACGTGGCACAGACTTTACACTAACTGTTGACGAGATTGGGCGCAGTCTTATTATTCTACTACCTAGCTGCCCAGCAAACTATAAGAACATTGACAAAGATTGCGTAGTTGGAGAAATTACAGTAACAAGTGACCAAGGTATGGTCATTATGAATCAGGCATTCCAAGCAACTGTTATTAGTGCAAGAGAGCAAAATCCAACTAAGCCTGTAATATTGAAGCTAAGTGCTGATCAAATTAATAACATGCTGATTGTTACACCTCCAAAAGAAGTAAAACAACCAATGGAAAATTCAACTCAGAAGTCTGCATTAGATTTTAATTTCCTTGATAAAGATATGCTAAAATACACTGAACTTGATACTAATATGCTTACAGCAACTATGGGTGCTATAGATATCAACTACCTTGATACCAATTTTCTATATAATATGTTAGATTTTCTTAATGCATCTCTATTAGAAAATATGTTAAATGAAGAAGACAACCCAATGCTACCAAAATTCAAGGTTAACAGTAAAGTGGGTCTTAAATATACAGTTGATGCATTTACTTTAAAGGTGTATAGAGCCACCCCAAGTAACTATGCTGAAATTAATGTTGATAAAGACAACGATGCTGTGCTAACATTAAAACAAGATGATCTGTCACTAACACAGCAAATTAATAGAGGCAATGGAACACAGATTACAATAAGGCAAAGTCGATGAGATTAGTAGCGTTTTTATGGTTATCATTAACTAGTATTGCAATAGCACAAACTGTACCTCCAACTGGCAACTTTGTTTACATTGATCAAATTGGAGATAATAATTCCATTACCGTACTTCAACAAGATTCGGATAGACACAGAGCCTTAGTTGTCAATCAAGGTGATGGTAACATATTAGCAATAACACAGCAGGGTATAGGGCAGCATACTTCCAGCATTACAACTTTAACAACGTCGAGTAATAGTAACAATATCCTTTCAATTGAACAAGTTGGTACGGGTAATCATATGGCTAGTATATTGCTCAACAACAATACTGGCGCAAGCAATAACACAGTTGGTATTACTCAAGCTGGTGGAGTTGGTGCAAACAAGCAATTTACACTGGAACTAAAAGGAAGCCAAATTGGAGTCAGTGTTATACAGGATAACCCAATTACACCAGATTCTGGCACAATGAGTATTCAATGTTTGACTCCCCCTTGTAGCGGATACAGCTATTCCCGTAGATAATACGGTTGACATAATGCTTTAATATGCTATTATTAATCATAGCAGTTAACGGAGCCAAACATGTTCAAGATAATCGACGAAATCTCCAATGATAACAGCAAGTTGCATAAAGAAGCTGTACTGGTGCGTGAAGCACTGGCTGGTAATTACGAGCTGTTCGCTGGCCTGAGGATGTGCTATGATCCCATGATTACTTTTGGTGTCAAGCAGGTTCCCGAGCATATGAATCCTCAAAGTGGACAGAATTTGGATTGGGAAGAGTTTTACGATCTTGCTAACAAGCTTGAGCTGGAAGAGCTTACTGGACATGCTGCTCGTGACGCCATTGAAGCTGCAATGAATAAGGCCAGTGTTGCACAATGGAATGGTTGGTACCGTAAGATTCTCATTAAGGATATGCGGGCTGGATTTAGTGAGACTACTATTAACAAGGCTGCAAAGAAGGCTAAGAAGCTAAACTATAGCATTCCTGTTTTTGAATGCCAGCTTGCTCATGATGGAGCTAATCACGAAACTAAGATTCGTGGACATAAGATGCTGGAAGTTAAGCTTGATGGTGTGCGTGTCATCACTGTTGTATATCCGGATGGTCGTGTAAATCAATTCAGTCGTAATGGTAAAAGGCTAGATAACTTCCCACATATCCGTGAGCAGTTTGCTGGTATTGCTAAGAAGCTTGAAGAGCCTATGGTATTCGATGGCGAAATAATGAGCAGCAGCTTCCAAGATCTTATGAAGCAGGTACATCGTAAGAGCAATGTGCAAGCCAATGATGCCAACTTGTTCTTGTTCGATTGGCTTAGTTTGGAAGAGTTTACCATTAGTCGTTGTAACATCAAACAGGAATTCCGTACGGAGAATTTGAAAGAGTTTGTCCGTAAAGCTCACTTAGTTAATGTAAAATGCTTGCATAGTGAGCTTATTGACATGGACACTGAAGAAGGCAAGGCTCTTTTCAGTAAGATTAACAGTGATGCTATCAAAGGTGGTTATGAAGGCATTATGATTAAGGACCCTTATGCTCCTTACGAGTGTAAGCGTACTACTAATTGGCTTAAGCTTAAGCCTTTTATCGAAGTAACACTTGAAGTGATAGATATAGAAGAGGGTACAGGGCGTAATGAAGGTCGTCTAGGTGCGCTAGTTTGTGAAGGTAAGGACGATGGAAGAGTTATACATGTTAATGTTGGTAGCGGATTCAGTGACAGTGATCGGGATGCTATTTTTCATAGCAAGATTAGTGTGGTTGGTCATCAGGTGGAGGTTCGAGCCGATGCAGTTACCCAAAATCAAGATGGAACATACAGCCTGCGATTCCCACGATTTAAGACATTCCGCGGATTTGAAGTAGGCGAAAAAATCTAAATAAATAAGTCCATGCTTAAGAAAATTGCTCTTAGTCCATGGACTGCCCTCATTACATTATTACTGATACTGTCAGTTAGAGTAGCTGATACAAGCTTTGTCGAGAGTGTGAGGTTGAGATACTTCGACTCTCTCATTACAAATGCAATGCCTACTCAAAATGAAATTTACACTGTAAACATTGATGAGTCCGCACTGGATAAATGGGGTCAATTTCCATTTCCACGTACTGTATATGCTGAGATTATACAGGAACTTTACAAGCGTAATGCTGGACTTGTAGTATGGAATATTCTGATGCCAGAAGCAGATCGTTTTAATGGCGATGCTGCTTTAGCCAAAGTTTTAGAAGAAAATCCTGTTATATTAACTAATCGCCCCGATAATAAAGATAAGAATGTTGCTCGTAAACCAGGCATAGTAGTATTAAATCCCGAGCATATAAATGAGATAATACATTATAGTGGTATGATTGCTAATATCCCAGAATTGGAAAATAATGCTGCTGGTATTGGTAACATAGCTACGTTTGCTGAAGTAGATGGTGTTACTCGACGACTGCCACTTGTTATAGCAAGACGAGAGCAGATATTCCCAAGTGTAGGAATGGAGGTATTGCGTGTAGCAGCAGGTGATACAACTACACAAATTAAGCTCAACTCAAATGGCGTTGAGAAGATGCGTATCCCTAAGTTTGGCCCAATTACAACTGATGAAAAAGGGCAAATTTGGATTGACTGGGCACAGCGTAGTAAATCAGCAAGTGTTACTAATTTACCTGAAGATTTTGAACAAGCTGTTGTGGTAGTTGGTGTTAGTGCTGCTGGCATTGGTAATCCAGTTGCAACGGCTAAAGGTCCAGTTTGGCCACAAGATTTACAAGCTGCTGTAATTGGTACATTGCTTAATCAAGTTAATATACAGCGCCCAGACTATGCTAATGGTGCTGAAATAGAAGCTATGCTAGCCGCAGGTTTGATACTATTATTTTTAACAAGGTGGGTATATATTGGACTTGGAAGTGTTATTGTTATGGCTACTGTTGGCATTTATGGTAGCTTTTACGCCTTTAATCATTATCTATTACTATTAGATGCAACAGCATTTACCGTTACAATTGTACTTGTGTCACTACACGCATACGGAGTTAAGTTTGTAAGCGAATTCCTACAGAAGCAGGCTATAAAGAAACAGTTCGCAGGTTATTGCAGTAAAGAAGTTGTTGAGCTACTTCAAAAGGATCCAGATCTAATCAAGCGCGGTGTGCGTAAAGATGTTAGTGTTATGTTCTCAGACCTACGTGGTTTTACTCCAATCGGTGAACACTATGGGGATGACGTTGCTGGACTTGGCAAGTATATGAATGGCTATATGGATGCCATTAGCCAACCAATGCTAGACAACAAGGGCATGGTTATCAAGTATGTAGGTGATGCAAGTATGCACATACATGGTGCTCCAATAGAGGATCTCAATCATGCCCGTACTATCGTTAGGGTTGGATTAGAAATGTTGGATAAGGTTGATGAGTATTCTAAGATAATGGAAGCACAGGGCTTGCCGCCAGCAGCAATGGGCTGGGGTTGTAATACAGGCATTGGCTTCATTGGTGAAATGGGTTCCACAGAGAGACACAGTTATGATATCCTAGGTGATATGGTTAGCACCGCAGCACGACTAGAAGCCCGTTGTAAGGCTTATGGTGTGCTATGTATTATCGGTGCTGAGACTTATAATAGGACCAAGGATGATTTCTTTTACCTGCTACTGGATAACTTACAGCCCAAGGGCAAGACAGTGGCAGATTTGATCTACACAGCACTAAGGACTAAGGGTGCTGACTATACTATAGATCGTTCCGTTCACGATGCGATGCATGAACTATACAAGCAGAAGAGATTTGATGAAGCTGCCGCTATGTGTAAGGAAATGAAGGACTTACATTTCTTTGGTGGACAAATGGACAAATACTATAAGATTTGGATTGAGCGTTGCGAGTTCATGAAGCAACAGGATCTAGGTGATAACTGGAATGGCGAATTTATAGCTCACGAGAAGTAATTTATTTCTTATCTCTAAGTTCTTCTTGCTCACGCTTCTTGGCTACCTCAGCCCAGTATTCTTCTTCAGCTTTTTTATAGATAGGTTCCCATTTTGCTCTCATTGCGTCAACATACTGCTTTGCGCTGTTAATACCCATCTGTTTAAAGATTTTGATTAGTTTTACTAGCCCTGGGTCTGCTGTGGCTTTTACATTATGAATGTCAGCACTTAGCCCACTATATGCATCTTTCAAATAGTACAATACCTTGTCAGCAGTTCTCTTGCCTTCTTTGCTGAGACTATTCTTATCTTTAGCATAGTATATTTCACGCCACCCCTTAAGGTAATCCATTGGCTGTCGAGCAGGCCATGGTTTGTTTTGTACGGGATCCTGCTGTGAGATTTTAGCAATAAATGCTTTGTCCACTGGGATAGCTTTACGTGTATCTTGTAGTACATATGCTGCTTCATCATCATAAACATAATGAGGAATACCCATTTGCTTTACTTTAGTTAATACGGTACGCATATATTGATTGCGACGTGTATCATTATCAGGTTTGAATAGTATATGAACTGCTGTGATTAGTTCTTTTGGATCTTTTGGAAATGGTATATATGGTTCATCACTGAACACACGATCTTCCATTTCACTATAGCGTCCTTTAAGGCCACCTTCACCACTCCACATTTTGGAGTTATGTCCCCAATAGTCAACTGGTCCGCCTTTATAATTATGGTTAAACCAATCACCATTTAGTACAAATACAACACCATCTTTATAGAATTGATGTAGTGTATAATCGCCAACTTTGCTGCGTGTAGTACTAAGATAATAAGGCTTATTACCTTTTTGCAATGAACGCTCTGTATCTGTGCCCGAGCTTGCTGCCAGTCTAAAACGTGCATCAGCTAATATTTGAGCAGCACGATATAATTGTGTGGAATGATACACAATAGATGAGACTGACTCAAAGAGTTGATTCAACAGCATGTATTATTTAACTGACTTTGGTATGTTAACTGATACTGTTTCTTTACCATTTGTTTCAGTTACATGTACTGTGCCATTTTGATCAACATCAATATTTGTTTGATGTGCAAGTTGTTCAGCTGCTTTTCGTTGTTCAGCAGCAGCTTCTAACTCACGTTTCTGAGCGGCAGCAGCAGTTTTAACATCTTCAAGATGACGCTCAGATTCAATCTCTTTGCCACGTAACTGTAGTACAATGTTAATCTTTTGATTAAGTCTAATTAGGTCATTATCTAACATACGTATACGATCAATGAGAGCAATCAATGTTGTGTTTGCTTCACTCATAACTGGTTTGATTTCTGTGGTTACCCATGTCCAAACGTAGTAAATGAAATATCCCATGCCACCAGCAGCCACAATGGGAAAGCCATATTTGTTGATTGCGTCTACAATACCGTCCATATTATTTCACTCACATACAATGATAAAACATAACACCTACACTCATGAAATATGCAAAAAGTAAAACATAAGTGGGATATAGAATTAATTTACAGCGATCCATTGTCATTCCTTAGAAAGGGAGCCAACTCCAAAGTCCCTGGCTCATTAAAAAAGCGCCGATGGAGCTAACCACAACGCTTCCCCAAAACATTGGCATACTAACTGCAAGTATACTTGCCGATAACAAAACAATGCCTAGTTGAAATGCTGTGCCAGCAAACGTAAACCATGGGCTACGCTTCTTAGCAGCATCACGATCTTCTTCTAATTGAATAGCCTTGGCCATTAACTCTTTCTTACCTTCACCTGTCTTAGGATCAGACTCATAACGATCAATTTTAGCTTTAAGTTCAGCTGCTCTCTTTTCATTATTAGCAGCAATAGCATCTTCCATTTGACCTTCAGTGATACTCTGCTTAATGCTCTTAGCTTGATAAAAGTTCCAAACATCATTTGCCTTAATGGTATTGGTCAGTACACTTCCACTGATACCATTTGCAACGTATGTATTAACAGCAAGTAGTGCAGCAATTACGGTAATAACCCACCCTGCTTTGTCTTTAATCTGAGCTTCACGTTCGCTACGTGAAAGTGGTTTCTTTTCGTCTGCCATTACTTTAATCCTTTCTCAAGTAGTGTTATGCGTTTATCTAATTCAGCAGTTGTCTTGTGATATTCTTCTCTATTAGCAGCTCTTGCCAGTGCAGCTTCTTCTCTGTTCTTTTCTATATTCATAGTCAGTGACTGCAACGCACTTAATAGATATACAATACAAGTGAACAAAATTGGCACTGAAGCGAATACTATTTTTTCAACCAGTGCTCCTTTTGAACTTTCGTCAGACATTTACTTCAATTTCCTATCGAACCAAGTTTTTGCTTTTCGAGCTTCTTTTGCAGCTTCATCTGCGGCTCTCTTAGCAGCTTGTTCTGCTGCACGTTGAGCAGCGGCTTCCTGAGCTTCTAGAGCTTTTCTTGATTCTAATGCAACTGCTTCTGCTTGTATTCTTGCTTTTTCAGCAGCAGCTTCTGACTGTGCTCTAATTCTAGCAGCATGTTCTTCCATCCTGATAGCTTGTTCTTCTGCTTGTACTTTCATTCTTGCAGCATTTTCATCAGCAAGTCGTTGTGCTGCATCTGCTGCGTCTTGAGCTGCTTTAATTGCTCTATCTTTTTCTTCATTTATTCTCTTATATTCAGCAGCTGCCTGTTCTTCAGCATATTTCTTCAATGCTTCTGCATCAGTTCTAGCTTTTACTAGTTGACGTCTTGCTTCAGCAGCAGCTTCAGCAGCGGCAATTTGTTCTGCATCACGCATTCTCATGGCTATAGCTTCTGCTCTTTTTTGTTCAGCTGCGGCGGCAATTTCTAATTGTCGTTGGTATTCTTCTGCTGCTCTTAGCTCGCCTTCATAGTCAACTACAATATTTGCTTTAGCAAGTTCTTCTTCTGCTACTCGTTGAGCTTCGGCAGCTTCAGCAGCAAGCCTGGCTACTTCTGCTTCAGCTGCTCTTTGAGCTTCAGCTGCTGCTCGTTCAGCAGCCTTTTTAGCTGCTCTAGATCCTGGCTCAACATAAACTGGGATTGTTTCTAGTATAGCTCTACTAGCTAAAATTGCAGCATTTTCAGCTGGCGAAACATCAATTGATATACTCGAATTTAGTTCTACACCTGCTATCACTGCGACCTCACCTTCAATGCCAAGATTAACTTGGTGATCTTCGTAAGTGGCGCCTCCACCAATGTCTGCGCCAGCTTGTAACCCGATGCTAACTCCTGCACCGATAGTAGCTGACGCATGTTCGTTTCCAACAGTTACATCACCCTCAACCCCAACACTGGCACCAACTTCGGCCCCTGCTGTAGCTTCTACTCCATGTTCTCCAATACTTGCATTAGCTTCTACACCTGCATGTACCTCAGCGTATGCTCCGCCTTCTACAGTTGTATCCACACCGCCTGCTGATACAGTAGCACTAGCACCAACTTCGATACTTGCTTCTACTTCGGCACTGGCACCTGCTGACAAATCTGTTCCATCCCATCCTGCGTGTACTTCAGCTTCTGCTGTAATTTCTGCTTCAGCATGTACTTCAACTGATATATCTACTCCATCAATTGAAGTTGATGCGGTAATTTCAGCTTCCACTTCAACACCAACTTCTGCTTCGGAAACAAAATTAGTATCTGTTATTTCAATTTCGGCAGATGCGTCAGCTTCAGCAGTAAAGTCAGCAGTAAGTGTCACATCATTGACTTCTTCAGTTTTTTCTGAACTTGCTTTGACAGTAGCTTTTGATTTTTTAACCTTAACCATTTTATCTTCCTATTTGATAAATTTCTTAGCTATTTGAAAATTTTTAGTAATTAAATAAACCCAACCATTTAAAAGTACAGTATAAGAAACTACCCTATCGGGGCTAGTTCTTTCAATTACTTCTATTTTAACTTCACCCACCATGGGTAAAATCCCATCCCACTAGAAAAGCAAGTGCAAATGCTATTGCTACAAAAGCATATACTGTATATGTGAATAGTTTTTCCATTTTAGTCTCGTCTTGCATCATTCTTCCCATCTGCTCTGGCAATACGATCAACATCTGGTTTAACACCCAGCGCATTTGAAACCAATGTATCAATACGGATAACGTCATGATTCATTGTTTTAACACGGTTGTCCAATGCCATAATGATACCTTTCATACCATTAACACCACTTGTAACACCAGCTAGAATGAACTTCAATGTTAGAAATACGAAATATCCGCCTGCTATCGACGAAGCAATGGGAAACCCAACCTCTCCTACAAGTTTCATAAATTCATTCATCTATTATAATCCTTACATACTATTTACATTGACAACGTATGTTTTTATGTTATATTGAATGTATGAAACTTGAAAGAGACATTATGGTGGATTTGGAGACACTTGCCACCAGTCCAAACGCAACTATTCTTACTATTGCTGGTGTTCGGTTTAAATTTAATAAAGAATACCGCAATATCGAAAGCCCATACGACTTGGATTACTTCTATTGCCGTGTGGATACAGAAAGCCAACCAAATCGTGACATTGACGATGACACTGTAGCTTGGTGGGCCAAACAGGATGAGGATGTGAAAATTGAAGCATTTAGTCCAGAAGACAGGCTTAGTCTTGAAGAAGCTATGCTTGCATTCAATCATTGGGCTAGTGGAGCAGATCGTTATTGGGCCAATGGTTCAACATTTGATTTTCCCATTCTAGAGACTGCAAACAAGCAACTTGGATTTACGAGTCCATGGAAGTACTGGCAAGCAATGGATGCCCGTACAATTTATAAGTTAATACCAGTACACTATAGTCCAAAGCAGTTTAAACATCATGCACTATATGATTGTTTGACTCAAATTCAAAAATTGACTGATTGTCTTCAAAGAATGAGCATCAGTCAAATTGGTTAATAAATAGATTCTAATTTAAGGAGAACAGAATGGCATATTGGGGTTATCATCTTATTTTGGATTGCGCTGAACTTGATAACGCTGCAATCACTAGTCACGATACAATTTACGAATTCGTTAAGACACTGGTCAAGGACATTGACATGGTTGCTTATGGTGAACCGCAGATTGTAAACTTTGGTTCTGGTAACAAGGCTGGTTTCACTCTTGTTCAGCTTATTGAAACGTCAAATATTTGTGCTCATTTTGTACCTGATGATGGCATGGGTGGCAATGCAATGTATCTTGATGTCTTTTCGTGTAAAGAATATGATGATCAAGTAGTCATTGATCTTGTTAAGAGATATTTTGGCGCCAAGTATGTTCGTCCTAACTATCTAACACGCCAAGCGTAATTATAAAAGTTCTTAGAAACGCTTAAGAGTAGGAATCAGTTAACTAAAAAGGGAAGAATTATCTTCCCTTTTTTTCTAGCGGTGTTTTTGATCCACCACCTGCAAGTGCCGCTTTCATTTTATCTTTAATAGCTTTATCTTTAGCTGCCTTGTCTGCTGCACTTGTTGAACCAGTTGATTTAATAGGTTGCATTGCTGCTGGTGTTTTTGCTGGGATTACATTCTTAGTCACAGGTGTTTTTACAGGAGCCATTGGTAATTTTTTATTTGATCTTGCCATTGCTTGCGGCGCTGGTTCTGTGGGGTGTTGCTCCTGATAGTTTTCAATATCAGCAATAATTTTTATGAGGCTACCCATATTCAATCTATTACGTGTAGTTTTACCTCTAAATTGTGATATTAAATCCACTAATTTACTTTTAGGAGTTGGCATAATTTTCCTTGCAACTGATCCTTTAGGCATAGCATATATAGAAAGACTATACCCCTCTCCCGGATGGTTTGTATCCATCTTGGGAACAATTTCTAATTGTGTTAATGCTTTTTCAAATTCTGGACCAAATGTTAATTCTTGGAATGCTTTTTTTCCATTATTTTTTGGATCTAAAATAACCATTTCTACGCCAGGTTCATTTCTAGTTAAATGATAAACTAATCCTTTATATACATTATGAACTAATTGTGCTGGATCTGTTCTTGCTTGATCTCGAAGCATTTTATAGGCAGCATTATATGCTTTGAGTGTGCCATAGTCAAAGTTATATCGTTTTTGATCATCGACGTTTCTTGCCCCTTTCGGGACATCATAAAAGGCTTGTTTAATTTTTGGATCTAAATTAAATTGTAATGTGGTACTAAAAAATTCGTCAATGTGTTCAAAATTAACACCAGATACTTGTCCAAATTGTGCAACGGTTCCCGCTTTAACACTTAATAGGCGTTTGGCAGTTTCACTGCCATCAATCATAATCTTTAAATCAACTTTGGTAATACTTTGATTTTCCTTTTCACCGCCGTCACTAATAACATCAACTTTATTTTTTCTTGGATCATTTCTTGCAACTGAAATTGCACTTTCTACTCTTTTTGATGTATTTGCATATTCAACAGCATTGAGTGCTCTGCTTTCTATTAGCTTAATTGTGTCTACAGGAACATCTTTTTCTATCATTCTACTAGACCTGTCTTCTTTTTCTAGACCACCTTCAACCCAGGTATAAAAAGCCTTTTCATCCATATATGGAATACTAATCTTAAATTCAAGTTTATCTTTTCCTGCGGTTAGCTGAGCTGCACCATTGTTTTTTTGTAACAATTGTCCCATTTTAATTATATCTGCAACTTCAATATTTCTTCCATTTTTAGAAAATCTTGCGGCTACTGCACATCCAAGAAGTGCTTCAGAAAAATTACCCATATTAGGTGTTAAACTACCTTTAACTCTTTCATCCTTAAATATATTTGTAAGTCTTACATTATCTACAATAGTATTAGTAAGTTCTTCAGATTCATCATCATCATTAACAATAGCAACAGCAACACTGAAAGTTATACCCTTTATTGCGTCTTGTTGTTTTGTTTTATCTCTCATTCTGAGTATTGTTCGTATAGTTGTATCTAGTTTTTGTGGGTTGAGAATTTTACCCAAAAACTCTTCATCTATTTCAACTGGTTCTCCTGAACCTTTCTTAGCTCTTATTACTTGAGTGGTCTTGTATTGGAAGGAAAAAATTGAACCTTTCATAATACCAGCTAAAAATGAATTAGTATACTTTAAAGATGTTATGGGAATATCATTAATTTTTTTAGTCTCTTTTTTAAACCAATTTGGCGCTGCCATGGTTGTCCGAGCTTCTAATAGAAAAGTATGTGATTCAATTAAAACTTCATTTACTCTCATTGTAGTGCCTTCAATGCGTTCTCGATTCTGTTTGCTTCTTCATTATCTATCTTTATTTGTCCGGGCTTCTTATCTGTTGGATCCCTTAGTTTGGGGATGAGATTTTGAATCCATTTTATCTTATTAGGACTCTTACTTAAAGCCGCCATAATAGTTTCTACACTATCCAAATCTTTTCTGGTATGACCCGGTCCCAATAATGTAGCAGCAATCGTATCTGGATGCCTAGATAAAACATCACCACTTTGACGATTTATTAATCCTTTTTGCCAACTATATTTGAGATCACCCATACTTTTAGCAAGGCTGCTTTTCAATAAGTTGCGATCAGCACCGCTGTACTTACTGGCATCACCTGCTGAGAACATAGCAAATTTCATCCACTCGATATCATCTGTAAACATAAAATCAGTTTGTACAAACCCTAACTGTGGGTTGCCTTGGATTGGTGTCTTAAAGTGGGCACTTATACCTGTCTTATCAATCCAACCACCTTTATATTTTGATGTATTAACAATTTCATCTTGTGAAACGCCTTGGCTTTGTACCCAGTGTGCTAAACGTGAAATTAATTGATCTTTGGATATTACCTTTTCATCAACTGCGATATCCAAATCCCCTGAAGATGCTTTCTTTCCGACGCTTCCCAGCGTGTTGTCAACAAGAGGTAATTTGGTAATTGTTTCCAGCCATTGTATTGTTGGTGCAATGTCATCTTTATTGATTCTAGTGGTTTGAGTTTGCCCACTATTATCTTTGAAGACATTACCGCCCTCCATTATTGTTTGTCTGAATTCAAAATAACGCATAAACTATTTATAAGCAATTAACTGTCTGTTAATATCTAGATTGTACAGTGTACATATTAACAACGCAATGGAGTCAAACATGGTTCCCGCAATTTATACCGATCCTCGAGTTACATACTTCCGTAATCAAAAGCGTAGCAATTACAGTTCAGAATATGCTGAGTACACCGTTTTGGATCTCGAAATGATCAAAGCAGACATTGTTGAATGTTTGGGTGCTATACTAGTAAGATGTTGGTTGGATAAAGAACTTATGTCCATGCTGAAAACAGATCCACACTATTGTTTGCTACAACAGGGAATGATACTTCCCAAAAGTTTGGACATTCAAGTTGAACTACATCGTGGAACTAATCGTCCTCAGGTCGTAGTATATGAAATCATTGACGAAATTCCTGAGAAAGTATGTAGCCTACGATTGAGTATGCTGGCTTCAATATAGTGCTTGACAAAATACTATATCTAAGCAATAATACAACATGATAAAGTTTTCGGACATTCCAAGTAACCAAAGCTGTAAGGAAGTTAATTCCCGGCTATTCTTGCTGTTTCAGAGAGCTTATCTAAAGCAAACCCATCAGCTTGCGACCCCACTATGGACAGAAGCTGAAGTTGTACAATGGCTAGATACAGAGGTAGATAAGTATGTTTATGAAGAACTTGCTCAGAATTTTAGGTAGTGTTCTAATTGCCGGCGGCGTTGGAATATTCATTACTAGTGCGCTTGCTGGAATTGCATATCACATTTATATGCTTTTTGTAGTTCAAGAGTATATTAGTGGTATTGTCATATCGGGTGCAATGCTAATTGCATTAGGTATTATTTTACGTCTCATTTCTAAAGAAACCCTCAAGAAGTAAATGGAGCTAACATGCCTACGATGTATATGATGGTTGGTGTTCCAGCTAGCGGCAAGTCAACGTGGATTGCTAACCGTAAGCATAATGCTGTGGTTATCAGCTCTGACGACCTCATTGAGGCACACGCTGCTGAACAAGGTAAGACTTATAATGAAGTCTTCAGGGAGCAAATTAAGATTGCCGCTGGAATTGTAAAGACTGAAGCACAAAAGGCTTTTGCAGAAGGCAGGGATGTAATTTGGGATCAAACTAATCTTACTATTAGGAGCCGTAAATCCAAGTTGGATATGGTGCCAGCGCACTATACCAAGGTTGCCATTTACTTTGCTACCCCAGCTGAACATGTTTGGCGTCAGCGATTGGAAAGCCGACCGGGAAAGTCCATTCCCTGGCACATTCTAGATGGCATGGCTGAGATGATTGAACTGCCAACAACAGAAGAGGGTTTTGACGAAGTCCGTTACGATTTTCGTAACGCAGCTACCAAGGCACTTATCTTACAGAAGTTTGCTGTATAATAAAAACGGTTGACGTTCCCTGTTAGTATGCTATTATGTATAGTCAACTAACAGGGAGTTTGCAGCATGTTTAATGTAGCATCTTTTGCAATTAAGTACCCTAAACATAGCCCTAAGTATGAGGGCCCTTCCCTTTATAGCAAAATAAAAGCTACAATAAAATGGGTAGAGTATAGCTTAGACATTACAGAGATGACCCAGTTGCTTACAAAAGTAACCCGTGAGGAAAAGTATGTGTTGCTTGCAGCAATGCAAATAGCAGAGCGTAAGCGTGACTATATGTATAAGCATCCTAATTTTGAGCTCAAAAAAGCTATTGCTGACTTTAAGTTAGCAAAACGCTTGCTCAAACTGTAACAAAAATGAGGGGATAATGTTACAAATTATCCCCTCATTTGTTACAAAAATATCAGTTGACAGATACTAGTTTGAGCATATTATAGTGATATAAGCAGTTAGACACTCGTCGGCCAACGATACGGCTGTTCCGAAGGGGTTGGTAGTTGCCAACTGAGTGGGGTAAACAGCCCCAATTGTATCGAGAAGTTTACTTTTGTAACACAAAATGTTACAAAAAAGTTGGGAAAAAGGTCAAAAAACAGGTTGGCAGATTCCCAAAAGGTGCTATTATAACAATATAGGGAATGGGGAATGGTCCCCAAAAATGGAGTGTAAAAATGGAAAAGCTTTTCTCTGTTGCGGGTACCTCTGCTCTCGAGGGTGTTGTTAAGTTTCGTGTAGCCAATGGCAGTGCTACTGCTCGCACTAAGGTGCTTGTGCGTTCCGGGCACACCGACATTAAGCTTGTTGATCTTGCCAAGCCCATGTCCAAGACGGATGCAATTGCGTTTGTTAAGTCTCGGGGTTTTATTGC
>Ga0194048_10000613_pt1 | contig 17457 bp, 5 predicted proteins | sample JunL225m_MetaG_FD_161685 | JGI IMG/M metagenome (GOLD analysis project Ga0194048, IMG submission 161685) | Anoxic zone freshwater microbial communities from boreal shield lake in IISD Experimental Lakes Area, Ontario, Canada - Jun2016-L222-5m | ecosystem: Environmental > Aquatic > Freshwater >...
GTTGTAATATTTGTGGTGGTTATCGTGGCGTTGGTCAATGCTGAAATATAACCACCGCTGACCCGTATATTACCAGAACTGAAGTTGGTCGCTGCCTCAGTTGTAATATTTGTGGTGGTTATTGTGGCATTGGTCAATGTACTAATATAACCACCAGAAATAACAGCGTTTGCTGTGGAAATGCTCCCGGTATTAATATAGGTATCTACTATTAAGTTACCGTATATTTTAGTGCCTGATAAGAGTTTTGCCATGGTTTAGTATTTATTATAGTAATAGATAATATTTTAGATATACTGAGAAAAGGGGTTGGCTGCATTACCGGTTATCGTACCATTATTAGTTACAGTAACACTATTAGTGGAGCTATCCAATAACGCATTACTATCATTGGTAGTATTTAAGAATAACGCAGTATTAGTAATTGCTGTAAGTGGTGTAGTTGGCGGGGTAAAGGCTGTGGTGTATACTGCGGTACCTTTAACTATTCTAAAATTAGATATATATCCCGTAAAATATCTGGCACTAACACCATCATTTGCTTTACCTATAAAAATACTGCCAGCTGGATAATTATTTGCATCAGTATAACTACTACCAACTTGTGTACCATCAATAAACATTTTTGTAGTTCCAGATGCACGACATATTGTAAAATGTTGCCATGTAGAAAATTTAATTGCAGCAGTGCCGGAAGTTATTCTATTGGAGGCAGTGACATACCAGGTCATACCATTGGCAGATGTAATTTCACAAACTGGTTGTATAACACCAACTCCGTTTGTGCCATTTCGATGATCGTAAACTGTGGCATTTGTGGGCAATGAGACTAGATTTAGATAACCCCACCACTCAACGGTGAAATCACCACTACCCAATGCTAAACTAGCATTGCTTGCTATACTTAAATATTGGCTGGTGCCGTTGAAACTTAAACTACCAGCTATCAAACTACTTGCAAGTCTTACGCTTATCTCATCAAATCTACCATATATTCCCAACGTACCATCATACACTAATCTCTGCAGGATCGTTGCGCCGGTCACGTACGGCCAGACTGGCCCATCTGCATTGTATGTTATTGATCCATTGTTAGTTAATGTCACATTATTTGTGCTGCTATCATCAAGCGGCGTAGCCGAATTGTTGGTGGTTAATAGTAATTGTGTATTTGCAATTGCTGTCAGTGGTGATGACGATGGAGTAAAACTGGCGGTATATACTGCGGTACCAATCACTAAACGAAAATTTGACATTCTACCCCAAAAATAGTTTGTGGATGTGCTGCGGCCTCGACCTATTCTTCCGTCGGCAGTTTGGGAAAAATTAGTAGAATTGGTCACTGTTGATTCTAAGTTGCCATTGATAAATAATCGTAGACTAGTTCCGTTTCTCGAAACAGCAATATGTGTCCATTGATTTATCACTACCGCAGTACTTGATAGTATTAAACTTGTGCCGGCCGATTGAAAAGTTACAAGATTAGTTGAATTTTGTACCCCAAAATATATACCTTCGGTGGCGTCGGCGCCTTTACTGTAGATAGGATTTGTGTCGCTAGTAGTATAATATATCCATGCTTCTATTGTAAAACTGCTGGTACCTACCCGTTGACTTGCTGAATCGGGCACAGTAAGATATCGACTTGTGCCATTAAAATTAAGTGAGCCCACTGTGTTTTGAAGAGGTAACCCAGTAAATGGTGAGTTGGTATCAAATTGAACCACGGTTGGATTGGTTATTGTTCTATTATTTCCACTTGAATCTGTAATATAACTTGTGCTGTCTAATACCGGTAATAACAGAGATGTATTTGCAATGGCAGCTAATCCCAAAACCGGCGGAGTAAAATTACTGGTATAAACCGGTGCAGCTATAACTATTCTAAAATTAGATATATATCCCGGAAAATAATATTCATAACCAGACTGGTTATTTCTTCCTATACCGTATGGGGTATTGTCAGTCCATGTACTTGTATCTGTAAATGTTCCTACGTTTACACCATTGACATAAAAAACAAATACACCACCGGTTGCTCTGGTCAAGGCTACATGATACCAGGTGGTCAATTGAAAACTATAAGTGGACGTTGCATCATTTATTGCGCCGCTGCCCGCATATAGTTGAAATCCTGTATATGTTGATGCAGTGCCGCGGATACCAAACTGAAGCCCGGAGCCGCCGCCGCTGGCAGCGGATGTACTGGTAGTACTAAAAATGTCTGAACTATAATTAGCAGTATATCCCAGTGAATAACCGGTCAAGTATATCCAACATTCAATTGTGAATTGATTACCCGATAACGCCAATCCTGTACTGGGCACAGATAGATATTGATCTACTCCATTGAAACGTAAACTACCCGATGCGAGACTTACTTCATCAAAACTATTTAATACCCCTGTCGTACCATCATTTGCTAGTCGGTGTTGAACTATCGATGCAAACGGATTAGATGAATTTACTGTGACCGTACCGGTCATGGTTAATGGTAAATTATTTGGTGAGCTATCGTTAAACGTATATGCATCACTCAGGCGGCCGGTATTCAATAATATTGAGGTATTAGGAATTGCAGTAAGTGGTGATGTTTGCGGGACAAAGGCAGAGGTGTAAACTGCTGTACCTTTAACCACTCGTAAATTACTGATAAGTCCTTGTCCAAACACACCATTCCAGGTGTCAGCATAACCAACATAAAAAAGTCCGCCAGTGTCTGAAATATCTCTAGAGAATCCAGTATAGGTAGTATCTACCGCCCCATTACAGTACCAAGTTAAGACAGAACCATTTCTAACTAAAGCCCAATGTTGCCAAACGGCAGTGCTTGGGGTTGTTGTTGTGGGATAATCATTTGTGCCAACAAGTCTAGCAGAAATTTTAGTGGTGTTGCTGGCGGTATTACGGTAGATTACCCAACCATTGCTAGCATCATTCTGTTTTTGTCCAACTATTCCAGGGCTAGAGGGAATAGAAGCCCAAGCGGTCACAAGATACATCCACCATTCAACCGTAAAATCACCTGTTCCAAAATTAAACAATGTATTATTTGGACTAGAAAAGTAGGCATCACGCGTTACTGGAAATGACCAACTACCCGATGTCAGACTTATCTCATCAAACGATCCAGTAATTGTAAGATTACCCGATAGAGATAGGCTTGATGCTGCTGTTACCATTATCCAAACACCGTATCAAGACTGGCAGTGACATTATTAAAGAATGTATAAGCGGAACTGGCATTATTATTTGTCCAAACATATCCAACTCTATTACCAACATATAAGTTACCACCAACCCCGATACCGCCAATATTGGAAACCACAATTGCACCGGTTACATTTGATGTTGAAATGGTAGCCGAGTTAGCCACTATATTGGCAGATGCAAAAATATTAGTCGCTACGACCCCACCGGTGAAAGCGGTTCCTCCACCGGTGCTGACTGCGGTATTATTAGCTGACCAAAATAATCCATTTGTACCACCGGCACCAATATATACTCCACCAACATATAAATTACCACTTACACCTGCACCACCCACTACAACCAATGCACCGGTCGTGGTACTTGTGCTGGTTGTGGCCGATGCGGCCACAATATTTCCGCTACTGGTAAGTGATGTTACTGTACCAACTGCGGTAATGCCGGTATATGACCCAGACAGTTGAGCACTTGGAACTGTGCCACTGGATAAGTTACTGGCGTTTAAACTGGTTAGGTATGTGCCTGTGCCAACATGATTTGCACCAATGTTACCAACAGTGGCAGATCTCACGACCGATGCATCAATTGTTTGCACGAACTCGGTTGTTTCAATTGTGGTATTGTTAATTGTGTTTGTGGTACCGTTAACTGTTAAACATCCGTTAATAGTAAAGTCACCTGCGGCTGTGGTTGTTACACCAATTGTACCAACACTAGTTAATCCTGCTAGTGTTGTAACATTTGGTTGGCTTGCACTTGAGCTGTTTAATGTACCGTATAATACTGCATTTGCATTACCAATGGTGCCGGCCTGTAAGATACTAGCAATTATGGTACCACTACTTGTAATATTTGCAACTCCGCTGATATATCCGCCAGTAATCACAGCATTAGCGGTGTTTAGCGAACCAAAATATCCAGTGGTAATATTTCCATTGGTTACATTAATTGCTATTAAGGTCATCCCAGCGGCGCTGGCCGAAATGGTTGTACCGCCTAAGTCAATTGTGGTACCGCTTAGATATAAATCTTTCCAGCGAGCTGTTGGACTACCTAAATTATATGTGATGTTGGCGCTTGGTAATACATTTCCGGTCACAGTTAAATTACCGGTAACGCCAAGAGTTGAACTAAATGTACCTGTGGTAAATGCACCAGTACTTGCTGAGCCGGCACCAATTGGTGCTCCGTTGACACTGCCGCCGGTAATTACTGCATTGGCTGTGCTAAAGTTTGTGGCTTGTAACGTTGTAAATGTTCCACTGGCAGCACCGGTGATACTACCACCTGTGATTACTGCATTACCTGTACTAAAATTTGTTGTTGCAGTTGTTGTAAAATTACCAGTACCCGGAGTCACATTACCAATCGCTTGGGCTTGCAACCCACCTGCGGTGGCAGTTGCTAGTGTTGTTGCTCCGGTAAACGTGCTAGTACCGCCAATATTCAATGCACCACTTACACCTACGCCGCCAACCACTACCAATGCACCGGTCGTGGTACTTGTGCTGGTTGTGGCTGAGTTGGCTATTAAGTTAGATCCAAATGTGGATTGACTTGCAACATAACCACCGGTAAACGTGGTTCCACCACCGCTGCTTACAACCACATTATTAGCTGCCCAAAATAGTCCATTTGTACCACCGGCACCAATATACACTCCACCAACATATAAATTACCACTAACACCTGCACCGCCAACTACTACCAATGCACCGGTCGTGGTACTTGTGCTGGTTGTGGCCGAGTTGGCTATTAAGTTAGATCCAAATGTAGATTGACTTGCAACATAACCACCGGTAAAACTACTACTAGACCAAGCTGTACCACTACTGGTTGCAGTGATCATTTGACCGGCTGTGCCCGCCACACCATTTAAATATATATTACCATTAATTGATAACAAAGAACCAATTGTTAAATTAGCATAACTACTTGCTGAGATGTTGCTGTTTGTGACCCCGGAATTTGACGTGAAACTGGTAACGAAACTATTAGCCAATTCACTCCAATACAATGCAACATTTGATACTAAACCATTGGCTCTATTAAATAAAAACCCAACATCTACGTTGGCCAATGTAGCCCCTTGATGTAATACCGTTATAGGGTCAGATTGTGCAAAAACGCTAGTATCTAGTTGCCCAATTCTGGGTTTAGTTAATGCCATATGTTAAAAATCCATAATATTCTATGTATTTATTAAAAACAAAAGGGCCCAAGGCCCTTTTGCATCTAATTCGATTCAAATTAGACTCTGCCAACCACTACTTCAATCTGACCTTTGGATCCGGCAAAGTCACTTAGTGCCTTTCCAATAACTTGACCAACTTTTGGATTTACGCTGGATTTAGCATATCCAAAACCCGCAGAAACCATTAAATCACCTTTCTTGATTGGTCCAATTACATTACAGGGTACTCGTCCCTGTAGTGCCACCGCAACTACATGGTTACCTGACAGTCCACCATTCATTAAATGAGCCGGGTTTTGTGATACCACACCGGCCACTGCTGTGGTATCTGCTGTGGCGATGGTGACCTCTTGAACCCCACCAAACATCAATACCACACCGGGCGCATATGTATTATCTGCTTGATAATTTTCTGCCAAGTCAGCATATGCTGCTGTTGTTGCCTTACCAAATATAGTATCAAAATAATTGCTTGAGCTACCAATATTACCAACACCAGTTGTACCACTTTTAACGATAATTGGTACTGTGATATTACTGGTAAAAGTTGGGGCAGTATTAAATACTAATACCCCTGTTCCAGTTTCATCACTGATAACACCTGCTAATTGTGATGAAGTAGTTGCGGCAAATTGTGCCAATGTACCGCCTTGGTATGCAACTGTACCACCTGTACCAAATGCGACCGATGATGAATCAGTACCGGTGAATGTTAAAGTATTTGAAACTGATAATGTTTTAGCATTGGTAAGAGTTAATGTACCGGTACTGCTGGTAACCGTTAATCCATTAATACTTGTTGCTGTTGCCACGCCCAATACCGGAGTAATTAAACTTGGGCTAGTATTAAGTACCATACTACCAGTACCAGTAACTGCATTAGTTAATGTGACCCCACCATACGTCAATGCTGAGGATAATGTTGTTGCACCTGTAACACCCAATGTTGAGCTGAATGTACCTGTGGTAAATGCGGCTGATCCCGGAGTAACATTACCAATCGCTTGGGCTTGTAATCCACCTGCGGTTGCAGTTGACAGAGTTGTTGCACCCCCAACAAATAATGTTCCCACAATGCCGGCACCGCCGGCCACTTGTAATGCTCCGGTTGTTGAGCTTGTTGAGGTTGTTGTTGGGAGTATTTTAATATTTGATGTGCTGGCCCACATTACTTGTGTGCTGGTTCCGCTATCACCTGCATATACACGAATCACATTATCTGCTGCACCCGGAGATGTTTCAGACTGAATATATGCGTTGCCATCGGCAGATCTGACGCCGCCAAGACTGGCCCACGAACTACCAGCCCCATATCCTTCATATATAGCAAGAGTTGAGTTATATCGAATCATTCCCGTGGATGCTGCGCCGGGACGTTGATCTGTTGTGCCTGATGGGATTTTTATTGAAGTTGTACCAGTGGAAACTAAATTCCCACTGATATATAAATTCCCACCGATTCCTACACCACCAACTACCACCAGTGCACCAGTCGTGGTACTTGTGCTGTTTGTACTATTTGCTGCCACAACGTTGCCACTGGTAACAATTGTACCAAGTGTTCCATCAATCGTGGTTGCTGTTCCTACCGTAAGTCCATTACGTACTACAAAATTAGTATTTGCCATGGTTCCATATTCCCCAGGTATTATTTATAAATTACGTTCGCCCAACAACCACCTCAATTTGACCTCTTGCTCCGGCAAAGTCACTTAGTGCTTTACCAATTATTTGTCCAAACTTTGGTGTTGTTGTGGCCTTGGCATATCCAAAACCAGCCGATATCATTAAATCACCTTTCTTGATTGGTCCAATTACATTACAGGGTACTCGACCTTGTAATGCCAATGGTACCACGTTGGTTCCGCTTAGTCCACCATTCATTAAATGAGCTGGGTTTTGTGATACTACGCCGGCTACTGCTGTGGTATCTGCTGTGGCGATGGTGACCTCTTGATCGCCACCAAACATCAATACCACACCGGACGCATATGTATTATCTGCTTGATAATTTTCTGCCAAGTCGGCGTATTTGGCCTGCGTTGATACACCGTATAATGTGCCCCACCAGTTGGTGGTTGTACCCAAGTTCTGTGTGGTGTTGGCAGTTGGTACTATCCATCCTGCTGTAAACACGTTACCAGCAATGCCAACACCACCAGCCACAACCAATGCGCCGGTTGTAGCACTTGTGCTGGTTGTGTTTGACGCGGCAACAATGTTTCCACTGCTTGTGACTGCACCAACCGCTAATGATGTTAATGTGCCAACTGACGTCAATGACGATAAAGTTGTTACAGTCGATTGGACAATATTTGCATACGTCGCACCATCGTTTGTTATTTGCCAGCTGTCAACGGTTTCGTTCCATTTTAACTGAACTGCTGTTGAATCGCCGCGCAATACACGGATGCCAGCATCTTCTGTTGGTGATCCGGTAGTTACATCGCTATTTAGATCAACAAGATTATCTGCAACACTTAATGTCGTTGTGTTAATTGTTGTAGTTGTACCAGACACTGTTAAGTTACCAGTTATAGTACAATTATCATTGATGTAAACTTTACCAGTACCGGCACCAACTAAGGTTAAATCTGTATCTGCTGATTTGCTTGTGATGCTGTCAACTGCAATTTGGTTTGAGAACCCAATCGCATTACCGTCGCTGGAAACAAAATTCTTACCGGCTGTAATTTTGATTGGACCCTGCAGGGCGATAGCACCCGACCCCGATGGGTTCATTTGTATATCACCGGTGCCACTGGTCTTGATACTTAGATTTTGATCGATATCTGTACTAAACGTAATCGTGCCCGAGGTGTCTTGAATAACCGCTTTGCCGTTAACATATAATGATCCGGGACCAACATAAATATCTTTCCACTGTTTTGTTGTGCTTCCCAATGAATATGTAACGTTTGCACTTGGTAATATAGAACCAGTTGTTGTTACATTGGCACCAACGTTCAATGTTCCGGCAATACCTGCACCACCAGCAACGATCAATGCGCCAGTTGTAGTGCTTGTGCTCGTCGTGGTACTTGTTATATTGGCATTGGCAAACGTGCTCGTGCTTGAAACAGATGCTGTGTTTGCGCTAGTACTAATCGATCCCACTGCCGGCACACCTGCTGTGGTTGTTACGGTACTGACAGTACCGGCTGGGCTAATAACAACTCCAATCGGGTTTGGGTTTGCTGTGGTTGGATTTGGGATAATTGCAACCGCGCCAGTTGCTGGGTCTGTTTTAATAACAGCACCAGCTAAGTCAATCGTGTTACCACTTAGCCATAAATCTTTCCAACGCTGGCTTGGACTACCTAGATTATAGGTAACGTTTGCACTTGGTAACACATTACCTGTTACTGTTACGTTGGCACCAACGTTCAATGCGCCACTGATACCCACACCACCATCAACTATTATCGTACCAGTTGATATGTTTGTGCTTGAAATTCCTGCATTAGATAACATTGCGCCATTGCTAAACAATTTAGTACGTAATGTTGGGCTGGATGTACCAGTATAAAAATATGTTCCAGCATTATCAAGTTGGATGGACATATAACCATTGGCACTGGCTATTTGTGTCACTGTTGATGTTGTGGCCAATCTACGTACATCAATTAGATCACCTGTTTGTGGTGCTTCAGTAAATGTTAACGTTGTACCTGATACTGAATATGCCAATGTTGGGATTTGTAGTATACCGTTTATACTTACAATAGTGGCTGCTGTTGTTGATGCTGCTGCCATAGTAAAATTAACTGCTGAGCTATCACCATTGAAATTCTCATCAGTAATAACTGTAAATGCCGAAGTCAATGACGACCACGCAGCCCCATCATATACCTCTAGGGCTGTGGCTGTAGTAGAAAAGCGGAACATACCAGCTGTATCTGTACCACCAGATGAACCTGGTCTCTGAGCATTAGTACCAGCTGGTAATAAAATTGAGTCTGTGCTATTAATCTGTAATTTGGCTCCACGTACCAATGTGGCCACAGTGGCTGAATTACCAATTAATACTTGGTCATATGCAGAACTTGGACGAGCCCACAGCAAGGTAGAATCATTTACACCTTGAATTTTTGTATCACCGCCGGCCACTTGGGTACTGTTCATGGTTGTTGCTTTACCATGGAATACGTTAGCAGAAGCACCAATACCACCAACTACCACCAATGCACCTGTTGTGGTACTTGAGCTGTCTGTGCCACTTGCGGCCACGATGTTTCCACCTGCAATAATTGTGCTTGAACCAGTTATTGTTGTGAATGCACCGGTGCTTGCGGAAGTTGCACCAATTGTGGCACCATTAACACTACCACCTGTTATTACTGCATTGGCTGTGCTGAAGTTTGTGGCTTGTAATGTTGTGGTGCTGAATGATGCGATACCACTTAAAGAACCACCTGTTATAACTGCATTACCGGTACTAAAGTTGGTGGCCGCTACCGTTGTAAAATTACCCGTGCCCTGTGTCACGTTACCAATTGCTTGTGCTTGTAATCCACCGGCTGTGGCTGTGCTTAAAGTAGTTGCTCCAGTCACACCCAGTGTTGAGCTAAATGTACCTGTGGTAAATGCTGCTGAGCCTGGAGTCACATTACCAATTGCTTGGGCTTGTAATCCACCGGCTGTGGCTGTGCTTAGGGTCGTTGCGCCAGTAACACCCAATGTTGAGCTGAATGTACCTGTGGTAAATGCTGCTGAGCCCGGTGTCACATTACCAATTGCTTGGGCTTGCAATCCGCCTGCTGTGGCTGTGCTTAAAGTAGTTGCACCGGTAACACCTAACGTGCTACCAATGTTTACTGCACCGCTGATACCGGCGCCGCCTTCAACTACCAATGCACCAGTTGATGTTGTTGTACTTGCTATACCAGTTTTGTTGATAATAGCACCGTTGGCAGCAAAAATTATGCCAATTGTACCACCAGTTGGATAATCTTTGTCTCTAATTGTTGCGCCAGTAGTAAAGTTGATCGCACCAGCGGAATACACAATATTGCCATAGGCATTCAATCCTATGCCACCGCCAGTTGTTGGAGACCATGTCTGTAACAAAGCATAGTTGTTGGCACCGTAAGCTGTGGCATATAAGCTACCGTATTGAGTTGCAACCACATTACCGTATGAACCGCCATCAACTGTTAAACTGGTACCAATGTTTACTGCGCCAGAAATACCAGCACCACCTTTAACTACTAATGCACCAGTTGTTGTGTTTGTGCTGGATGTAGTTGCTGCTGCTACAATGTTGCCAGACGCAATAGTTGTGCCACTTGATGTTAATGTTGTAAATGCACCAGTACCTGGTGTTACATTACCAATTGCCTGGGCTTGTAACCCACCAGTTGTTGCTGTTGATAAAGTTGTTGCACCAGTTACACCCAGTGTTGAACTAAACGTACCAGTTGTGAATGCACCGGTGCTTGCTGAACTTGCACCAATTGGTGCTCCATTTACGCTACCACCAGTAATAACTGCATTACCCGAACTAAAATTAGTTACTGCCACCGTTGTAAAGTTACCAGTACCGGGAATAACATTACCAATTGCCTGGGCTTGTAACCCACCAGCTGTGGCTGTTGATAAAGTTGTTGCCCCAGTAACATCCAATGTGCTACTAAATGTACCTGTTGTAAATGCAGCTGAGCCTGGGGTTACATTACCAATTGCCTGGGCTTGTAACCCACCAGTTGTTGCAGTTGTAAATGCGCCAGTACCAGGAGTTACGTTACCAATTGCCTGGGCCTGTAGCCCACCAGTTGTGGCTGTTGATAAAGTTGTTGCCCCAGTAACACCCAATGTGCTACTAAATGTACCTGTTGTAAATGCAGCCGTACCTGGGGTTACATTACCAATTGCCTGGGCTTGTAATCCACCTGCCGTAGTTGTTGTAAATGCACCACTTCCAGGTGTAACATTACCAATTGCTTGTGCTTGTAGGCCACCTGCCGTAGTTGTTGTAAATGCACCAGTTCCAGGTGTAACATTACCGATCGCTTGCGCCTGTAATCCACCTGCTGTCGCTGTGCTTAAAGTAGTCGCACCTGTTACACCAAGTGTTGAGCTAAATGTACCAGTCGTAAATGCGCCACTACCTGGAGTCACATTACCAATTGCTTGGGCTTGTAATCCACCAGTTGTGGCAGTGCTTAAAGTAGTTGCACCGGTTACATTTAATGTTGAACTTAACGAACCAGTTGTTACCACTAAACCTTTGTTTAAGTTCCAGGTGTCTGTGGCATTTGTGTATAAAATTGTTGCGCTGGCTCCATCAACTGTTATACCTGCGCCGTTTGCTGCCGCTGCGCTAGCCGCACCTTTAGCAACTGTGATATTTAAATCTGACACATCTAATGTGGTAGATTGAATAGCTGTCAATGTGCCGGTAACTGTTAAGTTACCGCTAATAAATGCACTACCGGTAACGTTTAAGTTTTTAGCAATACCAACTCCACCCGAAACAAGTAATGCACCAGTTCCTGCAGAAGTTGATTCAGTTGTATTGGTTACTGTGGTTGCGCCACTTGCTGTTAATGTGGTAAATGCACCGGTACTTGCGGAAGTTGCACCAATTGTGGCACCATTAACACTACCACCTGTTATTACTGCATTGGCTGTGCTGAAGTTTGTGACTTGTAATGTTGTGGTATTAAACGATGCGATACCACTTAAAGAACCACCAGTTATTACTGCATTGCCGCTACTGAAGTTTGTGGCTTGTAGGGTACTAAAGTTACCAGTTCCAGGTGTCACATTACCAATTGCTTGTGCTTGTAATCCACCGGCTGTGGCTGTGCTTAAAGTAGTTGCTCCAGTCACACCCAGTGTTGAGCTAAATGTGCCTGTGGTAAATGCTGCTGAGCCCGGAGTCACATTACCAATCGCTTGGGCTTGTAGGCCACCTGTTGTAGCAGTATTAAATGTACCAGTTGTGAACACACCTGTGCCAGGGGTGACATTACCAATTGCCACTGCTTGCAATCCGCCAACTGTTTCTGTTTGCGCTGTCAATGATGTAAATGTACCGGCCGCAGGAGTTACATTACCAATGATACCTTGGTAGCTGCCAGCAGTTACCGTTGTAAATGAGCCAGTACCACCACTGAATGCCGTTGCGGCCAGCGTTCCGGTACTTGGATTAAAGTTAAGGAGAGTACTATTTAATAACTGAGTATTGCCCGTAAATGCGCTGCCACCGGATGCATTTGTAAAAGCAACATAAAAATTAGAATTAAATGCACTATTTGTAACGCCAGCGTATATAGAGGCGTTGGCTGTTGTGACTGTGCCGGCCACATTGGCACCCATGATATTGCTTAAGAATCCGCCGTCACCAATCACGCTGGCCCCAACATTACCGATTGTTACAGCGTTTACATTGGTGGCATTAATAGTTGTAATATTACCAAATGATCCAGTTAATACTGCACTGGCATTACCAATCGTTGCGGCATTGACTGTTGTGGCTATTGCTGTACCGGTTAGTGTTGAGCTTGCACCTGTGAATGCCGTCCCAACATTACCAATCGTTGCGGCATTGACTGTAGTAGCGTTGGCTGTTGTAAAGAATGCTGTGGTTGCAGTAGCATTACCAATGATACCTTGTAAACTACCTGTTGTCGCTGTTGTAAATGCGGCAGTACCTGGTGTTACGTTACCAATTGCTTGGGCCTGTAATGCGCCTGTGGTAGCAGTTGAAAGTGTCGTTGCTCCAGTAACACCCAGTGTTGAACTGAATGTACCTGTGGTAAATGCGGCAGTACCTGGTGTTACGTTACCAATTGCTTGGGCCTGTAATGCGCCTGTGGTAGCAGTTGAAAGTGTCGTTGCTCCAGTAACACCCAGTGTTGAACTAAATGTACCTGTGGTAAATGCCGCTGAGCCTGGAGTTACATTACCAATTGCTTGGGCCTGTAATGCGCCTGTGGTAGCAGTTGATAAAGTAGTTGCACCAGTGACGCCCAGTGTTGAGCTGTATGTACCTGTAGTAAATGCACCGGTGCTTGCTGAACTTGCACCAATTGGTGCTCCGTTGACACTACCACCTGTTATAACAGCATTACCAGTGCTAAAGTTTGTGGACTGCAACGTGGTTATATTTCCACGTGTTGCATTTATTCCATATACAGTTAAACCACTGGCCCCATCTTCTTGTAAGGTTGTGCCACCTAGCAGTATTGTACTGCCTGATAGATATAATGTACCAAATCTATGTGTCGGATCTCCTAAATTATATGTTATATTAGCCGATGGTATTAGATGGCCGGTTAATGTGACGTTACTATTTAAACTACCACCAGTTAAATAATTTACTACAGCTAAATTTGATGTAAGGGTAGTAAACACACCACTACCCGGTGTCACGTTACCAATCGCTTGAGCTTGTAATCCACCTGCGGTGGCTGTGCTTAAAGTTGTTGCGCCAGTGATACCGACTGTGGATGCAAACGTTGCTGCACCAGTTACTGCTGATATTCCTGATATCGTGGACGATACACCAGTAATATTACCTATTTTTAAATTGGCATATCCTGTACTATTGATCGCGCCGGCACTGGTACCGGTCTCAGTTGTCATTATACCTTCAAATGCGGCGTCTGCTTCTTTCCAAACAAGGGCAGCATTCACAGCACCGTATGGGGCTAGACTACTTAAATTTCTGTTTACCAGTATACCAATGTCATAAGTTGGAGAGCCTTCATATCCATTATTAAAAACAACAATAGGGTCATTTATATATGTATTAACTGAATTTAACTGGGAAAAACTATTAGAAACAGTTAAATTACCAAGGATCGTGATATTACTATTAAACGTAACTGTTGTTGCCAGCAAGTTACCTGTGATAGATCCAGCTGCTAACTTAGCGCCAGCTTGGATCGTGCTGTCAGTGATCTGATTATTTTTTATTCTTGTTAAATTGTTTGGCATTGACATTAGTATAGCTCCAGTAATATTATGTATTTACCATGGCCGTGGCAAAACACCATAAACGGGTTGATCATTACTTTTAGAGGAACTAAAGGGTTACTGGTGTATAGCTATTTATAAAAACTTTAAAATCCACCGGTTAGAGCACTGCGTTTCCACGTGTTAGTTGCTGTACATACATAAATGTAATTTGTATCCCAACATATCTGCCCGGCTACACCTGCAGATGATGCTGTTTTTGTAGTTGGCGTGGCTGCGTATAGCCCGGTAATTGTAACATTTCCCGTGACAGACACATCTACATTAAAAAAATTATCAACTGTGACCGATGCTGCCAGATATCGTATATCAATTTGGTCAGTTGACAGTGGCGATTCTGTAAATGTTAATGTCGTGCCCGATACCGAATATGCATATGTTGGTTGCTGTACCGTACCGTTAATACTAACTAAAATACCATTTGCTGTGGTAACATTACGCAGAGTATAGGTACTTGTTCCGTCGCCGGCAAAGTTTTCCCCATCAATATTAGTGATTACGCTAATCCATCCGGTGCCGTTATAAAACTCCACAGCATTAAATTCATTGTTATACCGTATATAGCCCGCTATTGGGCTACTTGGTCTAGCAATGTTGGCACCGGCTGGCAATCCAATTGCCGTTGATGTGTTAAATGTTGTAACTGTTGTTTGGTATGGACTGATTAGGTCCGCTCTAATATTTCCATTAGTAGTATATGTTGCAATAATATTGCCGACTGTGATATTACCGGTAGTTGTAATCGTGTTACTGCCAAAGTTTGATAAGAAAGTCGCTACGTTGGCATTTCCATATGTGCTACCAAATGAATATGCCACACCATTTGGGTAAAACAATCCGTTGGTCAATACATTGCCGGTTGTGACATTACTGGTTAATGTGATATGTGTATTACCGCTGATGGTGTTACCATTAATCGTAATATTGCCGATCGTTAACCCGTTTGAAAAGCTGGTTGCGCCCTTTGGACCAATATATCTTGCACCACTTATAAAGATCCTACCAGTACCCGGAGTATCTGCAGTACCAAATACAGCCGCAGATATAGCAGTTGGTACATTGGTGCCAATAAAGTTCAGTATACCAGCTTGGTAATCAAAATACCATTGGTCATCGTTAAGACCCGCGGCCTGTAATGACGTACCAGATGTTTGTGGGGTAGTGTTGCCAGTGGTACTAACATATACCTTGACAAAATATGTAGATCCAAATTGTGGATCAATCCAATCTGTTGATCCGGTGCTCCAGGTGCGATTATCTGTTGCCACTACTTCTGTACATTCAACAGTTGGACTATATGAACCCCCGCCATCTTTGTAAACTTGTACGATGCTACTTGTTGTTGATGGGATAGTTGCCGGAATAGATCCGGATAATTGCCACAATGAATCACCACGAATCAATAACGGACTAGGAACCGCTTCGTTATAGGCTTCTCTGGCGGCCTGCGTATCTGTTTTAGATACAGACCAAGCTATCTTTTTATATAGCAGGTCTACTTTTTGTGTATCTGAAATAGCCATTACGCAGTACTTCCTAGATAAATGTTACTAACCCAATCAGTTGGTCCCAATACTATATTAAACAAACATTGTTTTATTGCTGATGTAGATAAGTTTACATCTCCTAATGTTAACGAGTATGCCACGTTACTAACCAATGTATTTAACGGTACTGTGGTACCAACTGCACATCCTGTGCTTCCGTTGCCTCCAACACCAGGTCCCGGCGTGCCGGCCCCACCGTACGCCACATTGGCATCCATCCAACCGTTTAATGTTGAGTTGGTATCTGTTAGTTTTGTTCCTGGTACTGCTACATACATTCCAGAAATGTTGCCAGTAAATATTATCTTCATGTTTTGCATCGCGGGACGTTGGAATGCAAACTTAAAGCTCTGGGTTGTTGTGCGGTCGCCGCCGGCCACCAAGTTTGGCCCAATTGGCAAATAGCCTGTGCTGTAATTTGTTGTATTTACTTTTAAGTTGCCCCAACGAACTACTGCTTCAGTTGTTCCTGCCACAGTAGAGGTATTACCAAAGGCAGCGGCACCATAATAATTTGTGCCAGTATTAGCGTGAATTGGTGTACTTACGTTTGCACTACTTAATACAATACGTTTAGCAATCGTGGTATTGCCAGCGGTTGATCCAGCTGAGCAAGCTATACTTGTTTCATCAAGTCCTGAATATGTAGCACTATAAACATTTATTAATGCTGGTAACGACACCGCGGTGCTAGATCCATTTACACTGGTTAATGTGGCGCTTACATTTCCAACAGCAGAAGCTGTGCCATTTACTAGCAAATATATATTACCAAAGGTATAAGAATTGCTAATGGTATTGCCTGTATTGGCTTTTGGTACTCCAACAGTTAGATATGTAGTTGATCCGTCAAGTTGAGCATATGTTCTTGTCTGTGTTGTGGCAATGGTTCCACTGGTACCTTCTGCCAGTGTTGCATTGGCAGCGATTGACATTGGCGTAGAACTGGTATAGGTTTGTCCAATCCAATTGTATGCTTGCAATCCTTGTATCACAACATTACCACCAGCTTGGTAATATGGTATACTTGATACTGTGCGTATAGTGGTTGCTGTCACGTTGCCAACGGTAACACCGGTCGTTACAAGAGTTGGTACGCTGGTGACATCATCTTTAACTAACCCAACGTTGTTTGTTTTGCCTGAGGTAGTATGATTAAGAGTGATATCATTATACCCTAATCCAAATCCAGTTAATGCTGTACTGGTATGTGCGCTGAATACTTTGTAAAATCCTGTTGGGTAAGTGGCTGCACTTATAGCAGAACGTGCATCTGCATCACCATCGACTATTAAACTAGAATATGTTCCGGTTGTATTGGTTGTATTGCTAAAGAGAACACCACCAACGTTACTATTATTAATGTAGGCAACCAATGTGCCTGCCGCCGCGGTATTGGCTTGTGTTATAGTACCCGTGACCAGTGGTGTTGTTGATGTATATCGTGTGACTGATGATCCTGCTGCTGCAATATTGCCCGCTGTGTTATCAGTTGCACTAGCGGCAAGTAATGGTGCATTG
>Ga0194048_10000616_pt1 | contig 17417 bp, 16 predicted proteins | sample JunL225m_MetaG_FD_161685 | JGI IMG/M metagenome (GOLD analysis project Ga0194048, IMG submission 161685) | Anoxic zone freshwater microbial communities from boreal shield lake in IISD Experimental Lakes Area, Ontario, Canada - Jun2016-L222-5m | ecosystem: Environmental > Aquatic > Freshwater >...
ACCCCCTCCGCTCCGGCCGAAGCCCCCAAGGGCCCAGTCATCGAGCTCATCCCGCTCGGCCAGAACCTGGCCCGCGTCGTCCTCACGATCTCCAACCAGGGCTCCCTCGCCCGCTTCCAGCAGGAACTGCAGACCCTCGGCCAGCACTTCGGCCGCATCCAGCAGCTCCAGCAGCGGATCCAGGTCGCCCTCACCACGGTCGAGCGCGACGCGCTGATCAAGGTCGGCGAAGCCGAGATCAAGGACTTCAACGAGAAGGACGCCGTCTTCGCCAAGGTCTGGGGCTTCAACGTCCCGGCCGTGGCTAACCGCCAGTCGACCTTCATCAACACCGCCCTCCGTCTCTTCGCCGTCATCTCCGAGGAAGAAGCCGCCAAGGCTCGCTCGGCCGCCGACTTCAAGGACGAGCAGCTCGTCATCCGTGGCGATCGTCGCCTCCTCCAGACCGCTGAGATCCGCGGCCTCGACCTCGTCGTCCAGTTCGACCAGTTCGCCAAGGTCCTCCAGGCCCGCCGCGACGCTTTCCTCCAGCTCACCGAGCTGCTGAAGCGCTCGACCAACGACGAAGAAAAGAGCCGCATCCAGACTCAGCTCGACCAGACCCGCGACCTGCTCGAGAAGGGCAACAAGGAGATGGCCGAAAGCGTCGGTTACTCGATCACCCACAATTACGAAATCGAAGTCCTCGAGTCGAAGTTCGTCATCCTGCTCAACCAGGAAGAAGTGAACCAGATCCAGGGACTCGTCGCCAGCGCCCAGCAGCAGCAGGCCGCCGCCGCTCCGGTCATCGAGATGCCGAAGCTCGAGAAGAAGGCCGACAAGAAGAACTAAGCCTCGCGCTTGGTCTTCCCCACAAGGCCCGCCTTCACCGGCGGGCCTTTTTGTTGGCTAGAAAAGCTCGCCCTGCTGCGCGTCCGCCGGCGGGGTGACCTTGGGCTTAGGCTTGAGCACTTCAATCGGCTGGGCCGTCGGCTCGGGCGAGGTCGTAGCTCGTCCATGCCTGGCCTGATAACGACGTAACGTGGAGTGCATCTCCATCTCGACCAGGAAAGCCTCCACCGCAGCGATGTCTTCCGCCACAGGTTGACCCGGGTCGAATTCGAAATCGGTCTGGAAGGTCACGAGCTTGAGGTTGCCCCGGATGCGCTCGGCCTCGGCCTTCACCTGTTCACGGAAGCGCTCGGGCTGCAAGGTGTCGGCGGCCGCCAGCACGCCCTCCAAGTGTCCGTATTCGGTGAGCCATTTCACGGCGGTCTTAGGGCCTACGCCCTTGAGCCCGGGAATATTGTCGGAGGTATCGCCGACGAGCGCGAGGTAGTCGGCGATGCGCTCCGGCGGGACGCCGAACTTTTCGGTGACCGCGGCGGGGTCGAGACGACGCCAGCCCATGGCCGGGTTCGCCGTCGGCGGCGGCGCCAGCTGAATGACCGGCCCGCCGACGCATTGGCCGAAATCTTTATCAGCGCTGACGATGATGCACTGGTCGCCGGACGCGGACAGGATCCGCACGGCGGTGGCGATCAGATCATCGGCTTCGACGCCGCGACGCTCGAAGGTCTGGTAGCCAAGCAAAGCGGTCAGGCGCTTGATCTCGGGAAGCTGCTGGACGATCTCATCGGGCGTCTCATCCCGCTGGGCCTTGTATTCTGGCAACGCGGCGAGGTGGCGGTCAGAGCCACCGAGGTCGAAGAAGACCGCACAGCGGTCCGGCTTCTCCCCGTCCCGGAGATCCTGGAGGGACTTCATCCAACCATGCAGGGCCCCCGTGGGGAACTGGTCGCTCTGGCGACGGAGGTTGGACCGCTCCATCGCGAAGTGGCTCCGAAAGACCAGATTGAAGCCGTCGATCAGCAGCCAGCGCATGGAAGCAGTGTCGCTCGACCTGGTCGGACCATCGAGAAAAAAGCGGGCCCGCCGAATGGCGGGCCCGTTATCAACGAAGCGGGAGGCTTGGCTTACTTGGCCGGCTCGGCGACGACCGGGGCCGGAGCCACGGGAGCGGCGACTTCGATCGGCTCGCGATAGACCGCGCCGCCTGGGGAGATGAGCGTGGGGTTCGAGAAGGTCGAACCAGCGCGCATGCCCGGGTGGGTGGAGCGAAGGGTAGCGCCGCCGGCGGAGACGAGGTTGGCGGTGACGAACACCATCAGGCTCTTCTTCTGGATGGTCTTACCGCTGGAGCGGAAGGCTGCGCCGATAAGCGGGATGGAGCCGAGGACCGGGACCTTGTCCTCGACGGTCTTCACTTCTTCGCGAGTCAGGCCGCCGATGACGACCGTGGCTCCGTCGAAGACGGTGACGTCGGTGGTCACTTCGCGGGTGCTGAAGATCGGCTGGAAGAAGCCAGAGGGCACGGAGACGGTAATGGCGCCGGAGATAGCGATCGAGGTGCCGCCGTATTCGACGAAACCTTCGAACTCGGTCACCTTCGGCTTAAGGTTCAATCCGATGGAGTCATCATTGGCGACGGTCGGGGTGACTTCGAGGGTCACGCCGACTTCCTGGATGGTGAAGTCCTGAGGCGTACCGGCCGTGATCGCGACGGAGGTGGAAGCACCCCCGGTGCCGGTCGTGGAGGCGGTACCGACGTTCGACTGGGTGTCGCCGTAGGCCTGCGGGTAGCGGAGGAGCTGGGCCACCTTGATGACGGCGGTCTTTCCGTCCATGACGGTCAGGCTCGGAGAAGACATCAGGTCGCTACCGGCATTCTCTTCGATGGCACGGATGGCCAAGCCGAGGGTCTCGGCACCGATGATGCCGACGTTGCCGGTATAAGACTGGGACACGTTACCTAGGTTGATGCCTCCCGGGAAGTTCGGGGCAGGCTGCGCGATGGGCGGGTTACCGGTCACGTTCAGGCTACGCACGGTGGCGTTGTTGCTCGCGAAGACCGAGTTGATCGAGCGAAGATTGGTCGCGGCGTTGACGTTGCCGCCGCCGCCGGTGGTCGGCTGGAGGGTCCAATTCACGCCGAGTTCGTTCAGGATCTTCTGTTCGACTTCCATGAACTTGGCTTCGATGTGGACCTGCTTGATGTCGGCGTAGCGACGAATGATGTTCTTCACGCGGTCGAGGTTCTTACGGCTCTGGGTGACGGTCAGCTGGGTGCCGTCGAACGACAGGGTCGCGGGGGCCTCGAACGGAACGCCCGAACGGGTGAGGAAGCTCTTGATGGCATTCTCCTGAGGATTGCCGCCTTCGGCGCTGGCCGCAGCCGCACCGGCGCCGCCGAACACGCCACCCCCCGCAGGGGCTGCGCCGCCAGCGCTCGGGCTGACGCTGACGCCAGTCATCTTGATGACGGCCGCCTGAGTGAGGTTGAAGAATTCGATTTCCAGCTGGCTGTCGCCGCTGTCTTCGCGGACTTCGACGACGCCACCGGAACCGATGGTGAAGGTGAAGCCGACGCGCTTGCAGGTGTAGTCGAGGGCCTGGTAGACCGAGACGTTACGGAGCTGGAGATTGACGCTCGGATTCTTATTGGCGCTGTCGATGAGGACGATGTTCACGCCCTTCTGGTCCTTGTCGTAAGTGGCGGCCTGGGTCTGCAAGAGGACGAGGGCGCGGTCGAGCGGCTGGTCGCGGACGATGAAGCCTTCCGGGAGTTGGATGGACTTCATCTTCTCGATCACCGGGTCGTTGCCGTTGGCGGCGTCGATCTTGATATTTTCGCGATTAAAGACTTCCGGGAGCTTCCAGGTCTCGTCGAGGAGCTCGAGGAGTTTACCCTTGGTCACGCCACGGTTCCACTGGCCGGAGTTTTCGGAAAGCATCTGGCGGATGCGGATCTGGTAAGCCTTGGATTCCGAATTGTTGGGCTGGTACTGGAGGACTTCGCGGTAGGAGTCGAGGGCGCCCTGGTAGTCGCCGTAGAGGTAGCGGGCGCGACCCTTGACGAGTAGCTCGTTGACCTTGTCATCCTTGATGCGAAGGCCCGGAGAGAGCTCGTCGACGTTGCGGTAGGTCGGGTCGGTGCGCTTGGAGGCGAACTCCTTCTGCAGGCGAACGACGCTGGCGTCATCCTTACCCTTGAGTTCGGCGTACTGGGAGATGACGGAGGTGGCCTTGATCATGTCGCGGGCCTCGATGGCGACGAGGGCGCGACGGGCGAGGGCGGAACCTTTGGCATCCTTGATGCGCTCCTTGAGGCCGGCGTTGGAAAGGCTCGCGGAGCCGAGGTTGCGGTCGGCGGTATCGAGGTCGGACAGGGCCTTGTCGATGGATTCAGCCGTGCCCTGACGGATCAGGCTTTCGGCGGAAGAGACGACATCACCCTGCTTACCGATGGAGTCGGCGTTGGCGCGGGCGAGGCGATTGACTTCTTCCTTGGCGGCGGAGGGGCCTCCGGCATCACGAGCGACGCTGACGTCCTGCTTGGCGAGCGCGATGGCGTCGCGACGGGACTGGGCGGCGGGCGAGGTGACCGAGGCGATGGCTCCGGCGGCGACGTCGAGCTGGTCAAGGGCGGCCTTGTGGTCGCCGGCGGCAGACTTCTTCCGGGCGGCGTCGAGGGCGGCATCAACCTGCGCGAAGAGCTTGTCGTTGGACGCAGCTTCGTCAGCCGTGACCGCGGGCGCATCAGTCTTCGGAGCTTCACCCTTGGGGGCAGCGGCGGCGTCGGCGGCCTTCTTGGCGGCTTCGGCTTCGGCGATGGCGGAGTTGACGGAAGCGAGGCCTTCAGAGGCGCCGACATCCTTGGCATCGATCGCGAGGATCGATTCGAACTTGGCCTTGGCGGCCTGCAGGTTGCCTTCGTCGCGGGCCTTCAGGGCTTCGGCGAGGAGCTGAGGCTTGCGCGCGGCGGCATCGCCGTCTTGGGCGACGAGGGAGCCGGCGGCGAGGGCGAGAGCGAGAGCGGCCCAGGCGAGCTGCGATCGGTGGAGGTTTTTCATGGGGTGTGTGCGTTAAAAGTTATTTCTTTGCGTTGGTGGCCTTGGTGGAAGGAGGAGGAGTAACCGGCTTCGGCTTAGCGACCGGAAGAGGCGCGACGGCGGCGGGGGCCGCGTGAGGAACTGGGGTCGTGGACTTAGAGGCGGAAGCAGGAACAGAAGGGGTCTTTGACTTAGGAGCGGAAGGGCCAGGAACCGGGGCAGAAAGCTCCTGCGTATCAATCGTCACTTTCTTCGGCTTCTTGGGGTTAAGGGCGAAGGACTTATCAAAAGTCACGGACTTGTTGGCCAAGTCAATGGCTTTGACCACGTAATTGGCACCGTTTAGGTTAAACTTACTCCCAACGGAATGCAGGGTGAGTGTCCAAGCGGGGTCGGACGGCGACGATAGAACGATGTCGGTGCGCGCGACGAACTCCAAAGGCTTTTCGTCGTCGATCTCGACGATTTGTCCGAACTGACGGTCATCGACCGTCAACAGATTACGAGTGAAAGGGATACCATCGGCATCCTTGCCCTTGACGACCCTGAATGACTTGAGGGTGAGGTATGGGGCTTCCGCGATAGGCTTGTTCAGTTTGCAGTCGTCGATGTACTGCTTGGTCTTCACGTTCTTGAGCGTGAAGAGGCGGTCTTCTTCCTTCTTGCCGGGTCCCAGCGTAGACTGGACTAGCATGAAGGTGTAAGTCGGATGGCCGACAGAGACCAGGGCAACGCCGAAGGGAGGCATTTCTTCGGCCTTGCGGCTGCGAGGGACGTAATCCTTGAGGGCCGCATCCCAGACGACGTCGATCGTCGTGAAGAGGTCGTAATCCCAATTGTCGTCGTTCTCCTCCGGAGTCGGCCAATCCTTGACGTTGTCTTCGAGCGAAGCACGAGGGGTCGAAGGATAGGCCTCGCCGCGAGGGGCGGCTTCCTTGAGCAGCTTGATGGCGGCGGCCTTGCCATCCTCATCGGGGACGATGGGGGCCAGCAGACCGGGGGCGAGATACACCACAGAACCGGCGATGAGCAGGAGCGCACCGAGGATGACGAGGATGATGTCCTTACGGGAATTCATGTCCGGGATGCTTTATTTCTTGGGTTCACCTTCGGCGCTGGCCGCAGGTTTCTCCTCGGGGATGGAAAGATAGTCGATCTGCACGACGAAAGAGGAGAGTTTGCGGGGCACGACGAGCACGCGCTGATCCACTAGCGAAGCAGCCGGCTTCGCGCCGTTAACGACGGCCGGCTCTTCGGAACCGAAGAAGCCACCGAGCAAGGCAGGGGCGGCAGTCGCAGGGGTGGGGGCACCAGGCAGCGCAGCCAAAGCGGCGGGAGCGGAAAGGAGCTTCTCGACCTCCTTGGTCGCCAAGCCGACATCGATCGTCGTGATAGCGACGGGTCGGCCGGAATTGCGAACCTTGTTCACGAAAGTGCGCAGGGTCGGCGTGTAGCCGACGAAACGGACGCGAAAGGAAAGGGAGTCGACGAGACCGCGGCGGTCAAACGTGCGGGTGGGTTGGAATTCGTCGACTTCGTTCTTAGAGCCGTCCGCATCAGGCACGAAGGTACCCGCGCCAGGCTTGCCTTCGGGCACCAGGAGGAAGGTCTCGATGGGCTCGCGATCGATGGACTCGATGAGCAAAGGAGATCCGGCCGGGCGGGATTCGATGAGCTGACGAACGATGAAGTCGATGATCTGACGCTGCTGGTCGACCTTCTGGAAGTCGCGCTTAGGCGCGGTGCCCTGATTGTGGATGTAACGATGGAAGCCGAAGGCGGTCGGGTCGTTCGGCGTCAGTTTGATACCCTGGTCGGCGGCGAGCTTGCGCCAGCCATCGACGGACTCACGAAGGAGAGCGCTCAGATCGGCGGAATTGGCGGAAGCCTTTCCCTTGATGGCCAAATCCGGATTGCCGGCGATCGCGGCACGAAGAGAAGCGAGATGAACTTCCAGTTCCTTGACGTCGGCGGAAGCCGCTTCGACGTTCTTATCATTGAGCGAGACGGGGGCAGCGCCCGGCACGAAGGCATGTCCGTTCAGCAAGGCGGCCTGATCCTTGAGCGCGCGTGTCAGGAGCAGCTTGGAGGAAGTGCTACCGCGGTAGGCCAGGAAAGCCATGGCGCAACCGGCGATGAACAGCCCGGCGATCGCGATAAGCGCGAGGTTGAAGCCGAGGTTTTTCTTGAAATTCTGCATGGCTTAGAGGGCCTTGTCCTTTTGGATGACGAGGGTGAGGGTGGCCTTAGGGGTCATCCGGATCTCGGTCTTGTTATCGGCAGCCTTCATGGTCTGGTCGGTGACGAAGATTTCGTTCTCCGGGACGGAGCTGACATAAGGAGAGGTGCGGACGACGGCGAGCAGGCGGCCGATATGGGCCTTCTCGGCCTGCGCGCGGTACTGCTTAACGTCGAACGGGACTTCGGCGAAGAGGAAGCGGACGGAGATAACCACCTTGGTCACCACGACCGGAGCGGGCGCCGGCTGGCCATCGACGGCCGGCGCGGCCGGGAGCGTCTCATACTTCACATGCATCTCTTCGATCCACGTGTTCTTGAGCGTGCCGACGCGCGACTGGAGGTCGCCAAGGAAGGCGGGCCAGTTCGAGCGATTGAGGACGACCTGTTCGATCTCCTTGGTCTTCGCGGAAAGTTCGGCGGCCTTCTTGCGGGACTCTTCGATGGCGGTACGGCGGCTGGAAAGCTCGAGCTGCTTGAGGCGGATAATCTCGGACTGATCGTGGTTCCAGCCTTCGGCGGAAGCGAAAGCGAGCCAGACGCAGAAAGGGGCGATGGCGGCAAGCACGGCAGCGGCGACCAGGCGAGGCTTACGCGCGTCGAAGGCCTGCTGAGAGGCGATGTCGCGCGGGATCAGGTTGACGCCGATCGGCTGAGGCAGGGTGAGGCGGGCGGCTTCACCGATGACTTCGGTGATCTGGTACTTGGCGCGCTCGAGTTGCTCGGGGTTGATGCCGGCCCCAGGGGTGATGACCGAGGAAGGATCGAAGACTTCGACCGGGAGACGCAGCGTCTCGCAGAGCTGCTCGGAAAGGCCGGGAACCTGAGACCCACGACCGGTGACGAGGATGCGGGCGGGCTGGCGACCATTGGCGCCACGGCGCACGTTGATCAGACGACGATTGATGTCCTGCGCGAGGCGGCGGATGAAAGTCTGGGAGTTGGCCTGCAGGATGGCGACCTGCGGATCAGACTCGGTCAGCTGGACGACGCCGGAGAAATAACCGACCTTGATGGCTTCGGAGACGACGAAAGGCTGGCCGGTATTGTCGGAAACGCCCTGCGTGAGGAGATTGCCGCCGATGTTGGTGGCCGACTGGATGTTGACGCCGCTGGGGCCGACGAAGCTGAGCGTGGTCGAGCGAGCACCGACATTGATGATGAGGACTTCCTCGGCGGCGGAACCGCCGGCGAGACGGAAGGCTTGGCTGTCGAGCAGCGGGGCGGCCTGGATCGACATCGGGCGAAGTCCGGTCGACGTGACCATGTTCGCGATCTTGGTCGCGATCTCGGTGCGGAGAGCGAAGAGGAGAACTTCCGCTTCGACGCCGTCGGAAGCCATCAACTGGCTGTCCCAGATGACTTCGTTGAGCGGATAAGGAATGGCGTTCTGGGCTTCGAAGGCGACAATCTGGGCCTGACGAGCGCGTTCGACCTGCGGAACTTTGAGCGGCTTCTGCAAGAGCAGGAAAGCGGGGGCGATGACGGTGACGCGACCCTTGAGATCATGCGAGTTGACTAGGCTGGCCAAGGCGGCGATCGCCGCGTTCAACCACTCGTCGTCGCCGGTCAGGCCGGGGGCGATTTCTTCGACAAAGAACTGCTCGAGTACCAAGCTGCCCGCTTCGACGGAGAACTGGGACACCGAGACGTTAGACGCGGCAAGATTGACGATGGTGGCCTTCTTCTGGCTCATACGAAAACGGGGAGTGGAGGGGGATTAGCGGGCGCCGTCTTCCCGGATAAATTCGGGGGAAGGCGAACCCTGCGGCAGAGTGTCGAAAATGGCGTACGGTACCATGAACTGCGGACGAAGCATGCCCGCATTGGCGGAGACGCCGCGGTCGGCGAGGTCACGGGCACCGTCGAACTCCTTCTTGATGGCGATCTGCTTATGCACGGCGGCGAGCATGTCCGGGGTCAGCTTGCCGGCTTCGCTGAAGAGCGGGACTTCAGTGCCACCGACGTCGAGCTGCACGTAATAGAAGTCCGGCTGCATCTTGAGGCGGTCACGCTTCACGATGTCGCCAGGGAGGTAGAAATAGACGGAACGAGGAGCACCGACTTCCATCGTCAGCACGGTCGCCGACGCGCGGTAATAAGAGTACTCCGAAGCATCCTTGGCCGTGAGCGGCTTGAAAATCTGGGTCACGGTGACCTTGACCTTGTCGACCCACTTGTTGTTGGCGGCCTTCTTACCGGCCTTGTCCTCTGCGGCCACCTTGGTCTCGGGGTTGAAAACAGCCTGAAGCTCGACCTGCATGCGAATCCACTCGTTCTTTTGGCCACCGATTTTGGCGGGATCGAAGTGCACAGCGCGCACGACGACCGGGCTTTTGCCTGAGGACGCACCGCCTTCAGTCTTGGTCGCCTGTGCGGAAACGAAGGATACAGACAGGCAGAAAGCCATTAGGCTGGCAAAAACAGCACGTGCTTGGGGCATGGGAAGGCAAAATCTGTTGCGGCCTCACGGCATAGGCAAACGCAAAAACCAAGCCGTTGGGAACATTTGTTAAATGCAAACTTCTTGCATCTGGAGCGGAAGGCGGCGAGGCTCCGTTTTCGTGCTTCGGCTCATTGCATTTCTGATCTTCTCCGCGACACCCTGGTTCGCCGGATGGGCCCTCGCGCAAGAAAAACCCGTCGTCGTCTCCAGCTTCACGGTCATCCATGATTGGGTGCAAACAATTGGAGGAGAAGGCTTTAATTCGATTAACATCATTCCTCCCCGCAGCGAGGCCCACGGTTTTCAGCTCAGCCCGCGCCAAGCGAAAGATCTCCGCCGCGCGACCTTGATCGTCGCCATGAGTCCGGAATTCGAGCCCTGGCTCGCAGCCTGGGGCAAGGCCAACGGGCGTTCTGACACCATCCTTTGGCTTAATGATTATAACGGCGTTCAACCTCCCCTCCATCTGCCGCCCAATCCACACGCTTGGACCGACCCCGCCAAGGTGCAGACCATGGCAAAGGCCCTGGCTGAACGGTTAGACCAAATCAGTGGCACAAATAAATCTCAAATCGCTTATCAACAATATGTTAAGGATATTAAAGCCGTTGATTCCGAGTTGGGGAAGCTTTTCGGTGAGATCAAGCCCGAGAGGCGCGTCTTCATTTCCCATCACGCCAACCTCGACTTATTTGCCGATCACTACGGCCTGACGGTCGCCGGAACGATTCTCTCCGGGGGGTCTGCCGAATCAGCCGACCCCTCCGCCCGCCACTTCTCCGAGCTGCTCGCCTTGATCCGTAAGCAGAAAATCCGTCTTATAATCACGGATGAAGGCCAGAATGACGCCTTCGCCCGGAGGCTGACCGAGGACGCCGGCCTCCCTCCCCCGCTGTCGCTCTCCTTCGAATACCTCGAGCCAGCCGGCCTGCCCGGTGACACCTGGGCTTCCATGATGCTCATCAACGGCAAGCGCCTGCATCAGGCCCTCCTCGGAAGATGAACCGGATCGTCGCCACCCTCTCACGTCATCTCAGCGACGCGATCTTCGCCGTCCTGCCGGTGATACCTTACGCACAAAAAGAGAAGCACGGCTGCCCAGGCATCGCCGTCCTAGCCAAGCAACTCTCCGCCGCCGCCCGTACCGACGGGCCCGTCGCGTTCCACGACGCCACTTTCGAAATTCCCTGTGGCTGCCGGACCGCGCTCATCGGCCCCAATGGCTCCGGCAAATCCACCCTGCTCAGGGTGCTCGCTGGACTCACGCCGATCCGCTCCGGCCAGGCGCTCATCGCCGGAGAGGCCCCACGCCTCGGCCGCAGTCGCATCGCCTACCTCGCGCAGCGCCCGCAACTAGCCGAACCCTTTCCCCTCAAGCTCCGCCGCCTGGTGCAGATGGGTACGTACGCCCACCACGGATGGTTCGAGGAATGCCGCCACGGCGACGAAGCCATCGACCTCGCGCTCGCGAAGCTTGGCCTGACCGAACTCTCGGAACGCCCGGTCCACACCCTGTCCGGCGGCCAACTACAACGCGCGCTCATCGCCCGGGCCGTCGTCCAAGGCGCGGAAATCCTCCTGCTCGATGAACCGTACGCGGCCCTCGACCAGCCGAGCCGCGAAATCATCGACCGCTTCCTCTTCGAAGAAGGCTCGGCCTTCACGGTCGTGATGGCCACCCACGATCCCGCCGACCTCGGCCGCTTCGACCGCATCCTCGAGATGCGCGACGGCGCCGTCTCCACCCGTCACGCCTGCTCGGGCCACGACCACCGTCATGCTTGACCTCCTCCTGCAGCCGCTATCGGAACCGTTCTTCGTGCGCGCTCTCGTGGCGGTCGCGCTCAGCGGGATGACCTGCGCATGCCTCGGCGCGTACGTCGTACTCCGCCGCATGGCGTTCGTCAGCACCGCGCTCACGCACTCGATCCTGCCGGGCGTGGTCGGCGCCCTGCTCCTCGGCTTCTCTCCTTACCTCGGCGCGCTCGTCGCCGCCCTGCTGACGGCCGCCGGCGCGGCCTGGCTGGCCTCGCGTAAAGGCACGAGCGAAGACAGCGCCGTCGGCGTGATGCTCTCCGTGATGTTCGCCGCGGGCATCGCGCTGATGCAACAGGCCAATTCGTGGCGCGACTTCGCGGGCCTGCTGTTCGGCAGCGTCGTCTCCGTGGGGGGCGAAGACCTGCTGGTCATCGGCGTCACCGCCGCGATCGTGCTGTCCGGGCTGCGTGCCTTGCACAAGGAACTCGAGCTGGCGTCCTTCGACGAAGAATATGCCGCCCTGCTCGGCGCCCGGCCCGCGCTCATGCGCGTCGTGCTGCTCGTGCTCGTGGCGCTGGGCTCGGTCGCGTGCGTCCGCCTCGTCGGCGCTTTGCTCACGACCGCTCTCTTCGTCATCCCCGCGGCGACGGGCGTGCTGCTCGGCCGCACGGTCCCGCAGGTCATGGCCTGGGGCACGGGCTGTGCGCTGCTCGGCGGCGTCGGCGGGCTCTATCTTTCTTACTACGCTCCCGCGGTGCCGTCGGGCGCGGGCATCGTCCTGTGTTGCGCGCTGCCTTACCTCGTCGCGCGAATCTGCGCGCCGCGGCGCTGATCAGAAGCGCGGCGGACGCAACGACAGCGGCAGGCCGAGCACTTCGCGGGCGACGACCGCCTGACGGAGCGCGGCGGAGCCGCGGAACTGGGTGCGCGGAAGCGCGCGAGCAGGGCGGGTCACCACGAGGGATGAAGCATCGAGATGGGTCGCGGCGACCGGCGCCGGGGCGGGCGTAGCGGGCGCGGCGGAGGCCATCGCAGGCGCGGGCGCATTGCGGATGCGACGGGAGCGACGCGCCACGGGCGGAGGCGTCGCGGCCATCGGGGCCGGCATGGCTTCTCCCTTCATCTTGCCGATCACCCAAGCCGCGAAAGCGACGAGGGCGATGACTGCCTTGATGACGAGCGGCCCTTCCATGCTCAGGCCTTGGCGCCGGGCGCGGGTCCGTCACCGGCGATACCTTTACGCATCTCGGTGTCGGAACGGAGGTTTTCAAGCCGCTGGAAATCCATATAACCCATGCGGCCGGAGCGCAGCGCGTCAGCAAGGGCCTGCGGGATCTGGGCCTCGGCTTCGACGACACGGGCACGCATTTCTTCGACGCGGGCGCGCATTTCCTGTTCGAGCGCGACGGCGGCCGCACGACGGATTTCGGCCTGGGCCTGGGCCATGTTCTTGTTGGCGTTAGCCTGAGCCTCCTGGAGCATCGCGCCAATATTGTCGCCCACGTCGACATCGGCGATATCGATGGACATGATCTCATACGCGGTGTTGGCGTCGAGGCCGCGCTCGAGGACGGTCTTGGAGATGCGGTCGGGGTTTTCGAGGACGACCTTGTAGCTCTCGGAAGAACCGATGGTGGTCACGATGCCTTCGCCGACGCGGGCGATGATGGTCTCTTCCTGGGCGCCACCGACGAAACGGTCGAGATTGGTGCGGACGGTCACGCGGGCCTTCACCTTCACCTGGATGCCATCCTTGGCGACGGCGTCGATCGTGGTGCGGCCGCTGGCCGGATTAGGCACGTCGATGACCTTCGGGCTGACGGAGGTGAGCACGGCCTCGAGGACGGACTTGTTCGTGCCGCGGGTCGCGATGTCGATCGCGCAAGCGCGGTTCCAATCGAGATGCAGGCCGGCCTTCTGGGCGGCGATGAGCGCCTGCACCGTCTGCACGATATTGCCGCCGGCGAGGTAGTGGGCGTCGATCTTCTCGACGTCGACCGAGAGACCGGCCTTGGTGGCGGCGATCTTGGCGTCGACGATCACGGTGTAGGGAACGCCGCGGAGCCGCATGCCGACGAGGTCGAAGAGGCCGACTTCGGCGCCGGCGAGGCGCGCACGCACCCAGACGGCGAGGAAGGACAAGAGGAAGAGGACGAGCAGCAGCAGTGCGACTGCGGCCACGATGAGGATGACGTTGGACATGTTTTCGGGCATGGTGAAGGGGTCAGCGGGAGCGGCGGACCGTCACGCGGCCAGACCCGGCCTCGGTGACGACGACGGCAGCGTTACGCTCGACGAAACCGTCGAGGGAAAAAGCTTCGATCAGGGTACCGTCGATCTCGATTGTCCCCGAAGGTGCGAGGACGGTGGCGGCTTTACCGGTCTTACCGACATAGACCGCGTAACCGGCGGCGGCGGGCACGGCAGCACCCTCGTTGCTGCTGACGTTGATCATCGAACGGCCGATGGCGGTCTGCGGCAAGAGGCGGCGGAAAGCGAAGAACTCGAGCGTCAGGACGACCAGGAAGATAGCGCAGAACACCGCGCAAGTCGTCGCACCAGCGGCGGCCGACAGGGTGATGCCGGCGAAGGAGATGACGGCGCCGAGGAAGCCGAGCACGACCGTCGGCAGGAAGAATTCCGCGCCGATCAGGACGAGTCCTGAGACCAAGAGGCCGATCGGCAGCACCAGGGAGACCTCCTCGGGGGAAGCGGCGGAAAGTATCATGGCATTGACGATGGGAACCCCCTGCCCGCTTTCCAATCTTTTCTGGTCAGTCCGCCTTACAATAAGGTGAAAAACCTGTAATCTTCGCCTGACGCTTGCGAGCCGAGCACGGCTCGCCCTATTCTCGCCCATGGCCAAGAAACCGCCCGCCCCTCGTCGCACCCCAGTCAAGGAAGCCCACCATGTCCTGCAGGACGCCCTCCTTATGGCGGGCGAGAAGGAAGCCGGCAAGCACGCCGCGATCGCCAAGTCCCTCGGGGTCTCCGCCTCGATGCTCTACAAGTGGCGCGAGCCGGCCGAAAAAGGGAGCGGCCAGCCGAACCCGCTCCACCGCACCGCCCTGCTGATCGAACTCACCGGCGACACCCGCATCGTCGACTGGCTCGCGCATCGCGCCGGCGGCCAGTTCACCCCGATTGAAGGCGAAGCCCCGAACGGCAACCTCGACAAGGCGGCCAACGCCCTTGTCCGTGAATTTGGCCTGCTCATCGCCGACGTCGCTGACGCAATCGAAGACCACCGCGTCACCGCCGACGAGACGCAGGGGCTTCGCGAGAAATGGGATCGTATCCGCAAACGTACCGAAGCCTTCGTGCGCCGTTGCGAGAAAGGCGACTTCAGTCCGAAAGACTGAGCGATTTCGCTTTCACGGACGCCGCGAAAAGGTAACCAGAAGCCATGGCCGAATTCACCATCCGCCCCTACGGTGACCCGATCCTCCGGGCCAAGGGCGACCCCGTAAAAGAATTCGGCCCCGCCCTGCGTTCGCTCGGCGATGCGATGTTGAGCGCGATGAAGACCGCCAAGGGTATCGGCCTGGCGGCCCCGCAGGTCGGCCTTTCCCTGCAGCTCTTCGTCATGAACGTGCATGACGAAGATTTCCTCCCGGTACTCGACGGCAAGGCCCGCCAGCCGGAAGACATCATGCCGATGCTCCTCGCCAATGCGACGGTGACCGTGCCGCCAGGCGAAGCTGATATCTACACCGAAGGCTGCCTGTCCTTTCCCGGCATCACCGGCGACGTCGAACGCGTCGAGCTCGCAATCGTCCGTTACCGCGACGCCGACGGCGCCCCGCACATTCTCGAATGCGCCGGCCTGCTCGCCCGTTGCGTCCAGCACGAGCACGACCATTGCCAAGGCGTCCTGTTCATCGACCGCATGACACGCCCCCACCAGCTGCTGACCGCGGCGAAGGTGAAAAAACTCAAGCGCGCGACGACGACCGAGATGAAGGCCGCGCGTAAGGCGCAGGAGTAATCACTTCGTCGCGGCAGGAGGCAGGACCTTCAAGGTCAGCTGACCGACGGCTACGCTTTCTCCGCTGGTCGGAATGCTCGTGACCTGAAAGGCGAGCGACCCGGCGGGAACCGTAGCCGGGATCGTGATGGCGCGCCACTTCGCACGGACTCCTTCAGAACTGGCCGGACCACCGCCGGCGACGATCACCACGTAGGGCGCCGCGGCGACGCCGACCTTGCTCTGGGTGACGGAAAGATGAGCGAGCAGGGCCGAGCCGATCGGATCGCTCGCACGATCGAAGCCGAGCACCCAGTCGCCGCCTTCGCTGAGGCGAGGAAGGAAACTGCGGTCGTCGCGCAATGAGATCTGGAGAGTGCCGACCGGGACGTTCGCGGAACCGAGCTCCGTAAAGGCGACCTCCGAAGCGACGAGGCGCATGCTGTGGGCATCCGCCAGACGAAGGAAGAGCAGGCCGCGAGCACCGGCGACCGGCGCGGCGTAGAATTCAGCCCAGACGACGGCGACCTGCTTGGGCGCGGTGGGAGCCGCGAGTCCCTTAGAGAGGGACGGAGCGCCCTTCTCGGAGCCAGGAACGTAGGAGTATCCTTCGGCCGGAATGGCCGCGAGCGACTTGTCGTCGACCTTGCTCCAGGCGGCGCGGATGTCGGCGGTTAGGCCTTCCGGACGATTGAGCTTACCGTCGCCCAGCAGGCTGATCGAGCCGATGAAATGAGTCTTGGCGTAACCGAGGTCACGCGCCTGCTTCTGGATACGGACGACGGACTGCGCGACGGCGAGATTCCAAGCGGCTGGGGCTACCTCGACAGAAAAGCTGACCGGCTTGGTCTTCTCAGCAACGCGCGCGGCAGCGGCGGTGCGCAGTCGCGTCAACACAGGCAAGGCCTGCTGAATCTGCATGTTGCCCTCGTCGATCATCTTCTGGGCGCGGGCCTTGGCCTGCTCGGGCGTCTCCGTGAGGCCGCCGATCTTGGGTCCCTTGCTGTCAGGGACAGCGGCTCCGCTCGTCTTGAGGATACTTTGGCCGGTCCTCGTACGGGACTCACCCGCCGCGCTGATGCGCATGGCGCTATTCCACTCGATCAACTCGTTGGGCTTAAGGTAACGGACCACCTCGGCATCTGGAATGGCGGGCGGAGGAGGCGGCGCCACCTCGCCGGCGGCGACGAAAATCAGGGAGGCGAGGAGGGCGTACATGGGGGAAGGGTCAGGACTCGTCGAACTTGCGGGCGAACAAGGCGTCCATCTCGGTGAGAAGAGCGGCGCCGTCCTTGCCGCGGACGGAGAAGCGTAACTTCGAGCCCTGCCCGGCGGCCAGCATCATGAGTCCCATGATGCTCTTGCCGTTCACGGACTCTTCATCCTTGGAAACGGTGATCTCGACATCCGGGTAGCGGTTCGCCAGGCGGACGATCTGGGCCGCGGGGCGGGTGTGGATGCCCATGCGGTTCTGGACGGTGAATTCGCGGGCTAAAGCCTCGTGGGTTTCTTCCATATAAGGGGTCTATCCTGAGACGAACGCAGGATAGAGGAAAAGGGAGGGTGGCAGCAAGGCGGGTCAAGGCAAATTGAGCCGAAGGGAGGGGACGCTTGACCTTCCCCGCCAGACCCCTCCAATCAACCCAAACGAACTACCGTGGCCAAGCCCGCTGTCCTTACTCACCCGGAATCCCTGAAGAGCCCCGCCGGTCCTTCAGAATACGCCAAAGATCCGGTCAACGCATCCCTGTCGAAGGCCGAGAAGATCGCCCTTTACACCAAAATGGCTCGTATCCGCCATTTCGAGCAGCGCTGCATCCGCATCTACCAGCAGGGTAAGATCGGCGGATTCCTTCACCTTTACGTTGGCCAGGAGGCCGTCGCCGCCGGGACCATCTCCCTGCTGGGCAAGCATGATCATATCATCACGGGTTACCGCGACCACGGCCACGGCCTGATGGTCGGCATGGGCATGAACGAGTGCATGGCCGAACTGACCGGACGCGTCACCGGCTGCTCCCAAGGCAAGGGCGGATCGATGCACTATTTCGCCCCCGATAAGAACTACTGGGGCGGCCACGGCATCGTCGGCGGGCAAGCCCCCCTCGGCGCCGGCCTCGCCTACGCCGTCAAGTAC
>Ga0194048_10000618_pt1 | contig 17401 bp, 32 predicted proteins | sample JunL225m_MetaG_FD_161685 | JGI IMG/M metagenome (GOLD analysis project Ga0194048, IMG submission 161685) | Anoxic zone freshwater microbial communities from boreal shield lake in IISD Experimental Lakes Area, Ontario, Canada - Jun2016-L222-5m | ecosystem: Environmental > Aquatic > Freshwater >...
GACATCAATAGGTGACATCTACGGTAGCAATAGGTGACACTAATGTCACTTAATAGAACAATATAAAAACAATATAAAAACAAAAGAAATTATTAAGAGAGAGGCTGTGGATAACATGGCAAAAGTACGAGTTCAAATCGCTGTTTCATCAGTAGCTCAGAACGGTGATTACCGTGGTCGAGTTGTCAATGGATGGGAAACATTCAGCATCAAAGTCAAAGGCGAGCAGGTTACCAAAAAACGTCAATGGACAATGTGGCTAGAACTACCAAGCGACATCGCTAAAGATGACGTAGTTGAGTTCACAGGTGATCTAGGAACCAAAGCTGGAACATTCGACAAAGATGGTCAAACATTCAACGTAGTGGAACACTCACTAAACGAACCAACCTACACAATCATCAGTCGAGGCATACCAGTAGCACCTAAGCCAACAACTGAACTCACAGAGCAACCACCGTTCTAAAATGAAAATTAGGGTTTACGGAGAGCCAGCACCTCAAGGGTCAAAGACTGCAATAGTCCGTAACGGTAGAGCGATCATGTTTGAGAGTTCTAAGAAACTGCCAGGGTGGAGGGACACATGTCTTATGGCTTGCACAGTTGCAGCTAGAGAACATGATGTCCCCATCCTTGGACCTGTAACAGTTCATCTAACATTCCACATGCCTAGACCTAAATCAGTTTCAAGACGCTATCCAAACAGTGCACCAGACCTTGACAAGCTGATACGTGGTGTTGGAGATTCTCTCCAGGCATCAGGTGTGTTAGCGAATGACGGTCAAATAGTGACAATAGTGGCACACAAGATTTATGCAGCTGAAACAGGCGACCAAGGCGTGGAGATAGAAGTCTCAGAAAAACCATGATCCGTGAAACGTGTTCCTGTGGAGCAGAGTTCGAATCAGACTTACCTAATCAGGTAGAACTGGTCAAGAACTGGCGGAGGACACACAAACACTCAGATAAGCCACTCAAGCCCGATACAGCCGATATGAGCATCACCAGCAACACAGACATTGCCCTAGGATTTCAAGCCATTTACGACCAATTCAACGATGATAACGATTAGATAACTAGGAGTGTCGAATGTTGACAATCAGATTCCGCGCGGACAAACTTGAACTATCCAAACCACCTTGGATACCTAAAGAGAGGCAACACATGAAACTGATACTCGGAGGAGCATTCGCAGTCTTAGCAATCATCAAACTATGCGAGCTCGTAGATACAAACCCTAAAGTCGGAGTTCCATTAGTCGCAGTAATGACATTCGCCTGGTGCATAGAGATACTTCGCGAAGTCAGGAAGTTGAGAAAATAATGGCACACGCTAGAGCAATGGATCCACTCGAATCACATATGGCAGCTGCAAGCATTGACGGTATGAGAACCACACCAACCAGAGAAGCAATCCTCAACCTGCTATCACTCAGTCCAATGACCGATGAGGAACTCTGTCAGGCATACCGAAACATGGCATACATTGGCGGTGCACCACACAGCTCAGACCAAAACATTAGAACTACAAGATGCAACCTCCACCGTGACGGTTTAGTTCAAGTAGTTGGAGTAACCAAATCTGCTAGTGGCAGACAAACAAGAATCTGGAGAACAGCATGAGCCATGAACTATCAAGAGCACATCAACAGCAAGTCGCTGAAAAGGCTGCAATCATCGCGAACCAAGCATTCAGCATGGGCAGAGACTCAGCAAAAGTTGAAGTAAAAAACTACATCAAAGCACAACAGTGCCTAACCAATCAAGATACTGGATCATGCGAACATGACAACTGTTTCCTCCTGGGAGACATCATCGCATTCATCAATCAAGTTGGCTTACATGCCAAGAATGAGATAAAACTGTGAAACTAACTAAACCCGAAATAGTGTTTATCACCATGTTCATGTCATTAGCGTTAGGAACTCTAATCGCAATAATCTGGCTCGTAAACACTCGACCAAGTTGCTGGGACCAATACCCTACTGAGCAACGTGCCATCATAATGTGTGAACACCATGACTGAACTCAATCGCACCTTAGTGCAGACAACCTGTAAATGCCGTGAGAATGAAAAAAATCTAGTAATGACACGTCAATACCTAGAGGACCTAATCAAGCTGCAAACAGACCGCACCAGAATTGAAACCATTGACAAAGTGATTGACATGCTAGACGTTCATCGTGCAGTATGGTTCCACCAATCACTAACAGCAGGGTCAGCAACATTCTGGAACAACAAAGTAACCACCGTGCAACAACTAATGAACGAACTAGAGGAGATGAAATGTCAGAAATAGATCTAATGAAAAAAGCAACAGTAATGACCTTGGCAAGCGTAAGCGATGTAGTGAGGTCAGCAATCCTGGCAACACCAACATCAGATAACGACCTTGGCGTGAATGAGGGTTTGAGACGTGCACTAATGCTTATAGACCTGTATAAGAAAACCTTTGAAACTATGCAGGAGGAGCAACTAAATGCCTGATACATGGAAGTGTCCAACCTGTGGCAATACCCTCAGATGTGGATGTAGCTCTATGGAATGCTCATTCGACTATGACATCAGAGCACACGTGAGAGCAGACCTAAAGCTTGCTATACAAACAGCACTCGGATGGCTAGAACCTAAAGCTGTGATGATCTACACAGAGCGAGTAATAGAGGACACTGATGTCTGACCCTAAGTGTGACTGTAAAGAGATACCAGGCTGTGACTGTCGTATGTGTGAAGCAGTAGAGCCACCATGTTGTCCATCATGTAGCGAGACTAAGCATGGCTGAATGGCATGACAGCAAAGAGTGGAGAGAGGCAAGAGCTTACGCTAAGACAGTCCTCGAACCAGTATGTGCACGATGCAGTAAAGACCTAGAAGGTAGCGACTGGACCATAGATCACATGATTGCAAGTGACCCTCCGAACCATGACATCAGCAACCTGCAATCAATGTGTCGTAGATGTAATGGATATAAACAAGATAAGACTTTGGAACGCGTAACGTGGACCAATGACAGGTGGCAATAGCCTTGTTTAGCCATCAGATAAGCCCTATCATCCTTCTCACAGGTGGTAGGGTTTTTTCTATGGGTGCTGTTTCATCCCACGCAAGTACTCGCATTTTCACCGATGGGGTAAATTATCTGAGAGAGAGAACTGTAATGGTCAAGGAAGCCTTAGAAGCATGGTTGTCAGGTCTTGAACTGGCATTGGACCAAAAGATACTGGCACGAATCTGCCTGGCACTAGCTGACGACTTCGACGCTAAAGCAAATACCTCGACTGCTGCCGAACTTCGTAAGACTTACCTTGAACTCAAGCGGTCTATTGGTGAGACTGGACAACATGATCCATTAGAGGCTCTCCTCAAGCGATGAGCAAAACAATCCATAACGGTTTAGTGCAGTTACATGCTATCTATACGCGTCCACTATCTAAGGGCTATAAATCGGATGGTGACAAGCTCATTGAGTTAGTTAAGATGGCGTGGAAGTCTCCTGAGCAACCTGATGGACTTGAACTTGACGACTGGCAAAAGTGGCTTATTCGTAGAGTGTTGGAACGCTATCCAGATAACCATCCTCAATACCCGAATCAGCTGAGATATCGTCAGGTTGTTATTAGCATGGGTCGCCAAAATGGTAAGAGTTTACTTGGAGCGATTCTTGGTGTTTATGGACTTTTACTTCACCAGCAAGGTGCTCAGGTAATCTCCCTGGCATCATCGACTGACCAAGCTCGTATCATCTATTCGAGAGTGTTGTTTACTATTCAAAATAATGAGTATCTAAAAAAGCGTTTCAAAAAGGCTACTGAGCAGAGAGGTATCACTACTGCTGATGGTTCTGGACGCTATGATGTCAAGGCTGCTAAAGAGGCTGCTCTCCAGGGGATTCCTATGTCGCTTTGTCTGTTCGATGAACTGCATTTGGCTAAGCGTGGAATGTGGTCTGCTGCGGTTTTGGGAACTGCTCAGCGTAAAGATGGAATGGTCATTGGAATTACAACTGCTGGAGACCAGTCAAGTGAAACGCTCTTAGATTTATACAAACTTGGAACCTCAGCTGCAATGGGAGATAAAGACCTGGAGAGGTTTGGATTCTTTTGCTGGCAAGGTAAAGAGAACTCTCAAGTCGATGACCCTACTGCTCTGAGACACGCGAATCCAAGTATTGCTGCTGGACGTTTAGATCTAAACACTGTTCTCTCAGACATCCGTTCAATACCAGAACATGAGGCGAGACGTTATCGTCTAAACCAGTTCATCTCTGGAACCTCAGCGTCATGGGTTGGTTCTGATGTGTTCGCTAAAGCTGCTGGAGATGGAATTACTAAACAGGAAAATGTTGTTATCTCTATTGACAGGACAAAGAATTGGGAATACGCGACAATCGCTGGAGCAAGGAAAACTGATGATGGCACTTATGAGTCTGAACTTATTGCTACTTATGCTGGTGCTACTGAGAATGTCCTCTATCATCGAGTCAGGGAACTTTACGCTACTGGATGTGTTATTGCTATCGCTGTGGACGACAGGCAGTTACCTAATCTTGCAAAACGTCTAAAAGCGGATGGTCTGCCTGTTTGGCAGTTATGGACTAAAGAGATTTCCTCAGCTTGCTCAACTGTTTACGCTATGTTTTCTGCTGGTGTAGTCAAACATCGTAACGATCCACTTTTACAGTTACAGTCACCGAAAGGCATTGCCAAATATGTTGGTGAAACATGGTTCATATCCAGGCGAGAATCTTTAGGGGACATTGATGCTCTTATGGCAACAGTTATGGCTTTATATGTTTCCGCGACACACCAAGATTTAGGCTTGCAAGTTTTTTGACTTTGTCGTAAGTGTGCTATACGTTCCTAAGTAATGGCAAATATATTTGACAGGCTTTTGGGTAGGGTGCAGGAAGTTCGTGCAACTACTCCAATTTGGCCTACGCGTTCTGAGACGGTTGTTGGAGAGAACTCTGCTCTAACGCTCACAGCTGTTTATCGTGCAGTTCAAATCATTGCGACACCTATTTCTAAAATGCCGATGCAGACGTTTAGGTATGCAACTGGTATGGAGATGCCAGTCGAGAACCCTGTTCTAGTCAATAAGCCAAACTATTTGGACACTAAGCGTGATTTTATTTTTCAAACTGTTGCGTCCCTTGCTCTTGACGGTAATGCATTTTGGCTAAAGTCTTATGGATCTAACGGTCAAGTAAATAACCTCACACTTTTGCCGTCGGGTAACGTAACAGTCCGTTTGGATGAATACGGTCAGAAGTTTTATGACTATCAGACAACTCAGCAGACTAAGGTGCAGACAACTCAGACTGACATCCAACATCTAAAACTATTTAGTCGTGCAGGGTACCTTCGTGGTCTTGGTCCTATTGACGCTTGCTCTAAAGACATTGCAGCTGCATTAGACCTTCGTAATTTTGCTGCTAACTGGTTTGGTCAGGCTGGTATTCCTACTGGAATCCTAAAAACTGATAAGCCTATTGGTGCTGAGGATGCTAATGAGATTACTGAGAGATGGCATGCTAAACAATCTGAGCGTAAGGTTGCTGTTTTAGGTCAGGGCTTTGAATGGCAGACAGTTCAACTAAATCCGCGTGACGCTATGTTCACTGATGTTCAAAACCAGCAGGTTCAAGCTATTGCTCGTTTATTTGGTATTCCAGCGAGACTACTTTTGACTGGTGTTGACGGAACGTCAGATACTTACACCAACTTGACTGACGAGAACCAGGTGTTCTACCGTCACACAATCATGGCTTATTGTGATGCTATCTCTGACGCTTTGAGTGAGTGTCTGCCAAGAGGTACCAGAGTTGAGTTTAACTTTGAGGGTCTGTTTAGAGCTGACCAGGCTAACCGTTTTGCAATGTATGAGACTGCCATTCGTGCAGGTTTTATGACTACCGATGAAGTAAGAGTAAAGGAAGGTCTCCAATGACCGAAATGGAAACTAGAAGTTTTGAAGTCAGATTAGACGCTGAAACTAGAGAAGTAACTGGGCTTGCTGTGCCTTATGGTTCTACCGCTGATATTGGTGGTGTTTACCGTGAGGCATTCGCTCCAGGTGCAATCAGATCTGTTGAGGATGTCAAACTGTTTTGGCAGCATTCAGAGCCTATTGGCAAGATTCTTGAGGGTAGAGACACTGAGGCAGGTTTTGAAATCCGTGCCATGATCAGTGACACTCCTAGGGGAAATGAAGCGTACACGCTCCTCAAAGACAATGTAATCAACAAGTTCTCCGTGGGATTTGTCCCTGTTGAACAAACCAGAGACGGTGACCTAGTTACCAGAACCCTTGTATCGCTCAGGGAAGTCTCATTAGTAAGTTTTCCCGCGTTCGATGGAGCATCTGTCTCCGAAGTACGCGAGGAATCAACCGTTATCGACTTGGTAGCGGATTCAATCCAAACAAAGGAAACCAACATGTCTGAAAACATGGAATTGGATGTCCGTGCTGTTCAAGATGAAGTGGCTGAAATCCGCAGAGAACTTGAATTGGTAAAGGCTCCATCTATCAGCGTTGCTACCTCTGAGACTAAGTTCCGTTCTCAGGGAGAATACGCTAAAGCACTTGTAACTGGTGACAGCGATGCCATCGAGTTATTCCGTGCCTCAACCTCAGCTGACGCTGCATTGCGTCCAGCATTCGTAGGGTTCGTAAACAGCCTAATCAACTCAGGTCGTCCAACTCTAAACGCGTTCTCAATCAATGCGTTGCCATCAACTGGTCTAACTATCGAATATGCAAAGGTGAACACAAACTCCATCGCAGTTGGTAAGCAGACTACTGAAAACACAGCTCTATCAAGCGGTGACGTTGCTCTAAGCACTGTTTCAGTCTCAGTAAACACTTACGGTGGTTTCACTAAGATTTCAAAGCAAGCTATTGAGCGTTCAACTGTGAACTATCTTGACGTAGCATTCCAGGCAATGTCTTTGGCTTACGCTAAGAAAATGAACACTGAGTTTGTTGCTGTACTTGCAGCTCTAACTTGGACTGGTAAGACTTACGATCTATCTGCTCTAACTGCTGCCGCAGTTATGGGTGGTATCGCTGATGGTGCAGCTTACATCTACAATGCAACAGGTCTATCACCTGAGTTCATTGTTGCTGGTGTGACCGCTTACAAGCGTCTTGTATCAATCGTTGACACTGCTGGTCGTCCAGTAGTACAGCAAGTTGGTCAGGGTGACAACATCATCGGTCTTGCTAACATCCCTGGTCTAAAGGGTTCAATCCTAGGCTTGCCAATCGTAGTGGACCCAGCTCTTGACGCTAAGACCGCTTATCTTGCAAGTTCTCAGGCTTTGACTACTTACGAATCTGCTGGAACTCCAACACGTTTGTCAGTATCAGACCCAACAACTCTTAGCGACACTTACTCTGTTTACGGTTATGCAGCATTCGCTGTACCGTTCGAGGGTGCAATCGTCAAGCTAAACACTGGAGCCTAATAACTCATGGCAGTGACGGTGGAGCAGTTTAGGGCTTATGTAGGGACTAAAGAGGTTTCAACTTTTGTTGATTCCTGTTTGGCTGCTGCAAATCAGTTCGTTAGCAAGTTCGTGGGTTCTGCTCGCGTACCTGGAGACGTAATGGATTCAGCAATTCTCTCATGTGCCTCAGAACTGTTCCACCGTAGGTCTGCACCTAATGGTGTAGCTCAGTTCGCTGACCTTGGTACTACTGTTCGTATTGCTAAGGATCCAATGAACGCTGCTAGAGAGATGCTTCTACCGTTTACGGGTCCAGGTCTATGACCAACGAAATTACTGTATCTAAACAGGAACTACAATTGGACTTGCAAAATGCAGGTCTCGAAGTTTTGGACTATGTTCCAGAGCGTCTGGTTCCTCCGATTATTGTAATTACCGCTGGCTCACCTTATCTGTCCCCTGAAACAGTTGGCAAAACTTATCGTTTAGGACTTCAACTAACTCTTATTGCTATGACTGCAACTAATGAGGAAGCGACTGAGGCTCTTGACAAGTTGATTGCTGACACGGTTCTCGCTCTTGGGAACTTAGGATACGTAATTCTCAAAAGTGTAAACCCTAGTTATCGACTAGCGGCTAACAACGCTGAGTATCTCGCATCCGATCTAAACCTTGATTTATCAATAACCCTCTAACATAGGAGACCCGATGGCAACATCAACAAGAATCAAAGCAACAAACATTATTTTCAAAATTGGAACAGTTGATTTCAGCTGTGACACCAACATGGTGGAACTAACCTTGAACGATGCTCCTGGCGATGTAAAAACCTTTTGTGAGGTCAGAACTGGTGGAGAATGGAAGTTACAGCTAGATGGTATTACCTCTGGCGATTCAGCTTCTCTTTACCGTTTACTCTGGGCTAACTTTGGCACAACCGTAGCATTCGTTGTTGCTCCAAACGGAAACGCTACCGCATCGACCACTCAGCCTCATTACACAGGTTCAGTAGTATTTGATGAACTTCCACCACTAAGCCTAAACTCTGGTGACGTAGTGAAGTTCTCAGTTACTCTAACTGTTCTAAATAGCGTTCACACACCAGCAACTACACCTCCTGTTTACTATGGTGTAACGCTCAAGACCGCCGCTTAGTAGATCTCATGGGTAACCTTGAAAAAGGTTCTGGAGTCTATGTCGAGGGACTTAGCACAACTATTAAGGCTATGCAGGAATTAGGTGCCAGTAGGGAAGTTCTTACTGAGCCTGGTTATCAAGCTGCAATGATTCTTATTAGGGCTGCTAAGCCCCTCGTTCCGGTCAAAACTGGAGTTCTAGTTTCCACTCTTAGACCTCGTAGGATTCAGGCTGGAGCAAGTATTCAAGCTGGTGGCAAGCGTGCCCCTTATGCTAACCCTATTCACTGGGGTTGGGCTGTTGTATCTTATGCACATAAGGGAAGTCTTAAGCCAGGCACTTATCGAGGTATCATGCCTCAACCATTCTTTAGCGAAGCGTTAGGTTACACTAAAGAGGAGATTCTCAATAACTATGAGAACCTTATGCGTAAAGCAATCGACAATCTACCAGGAGCAACTAAATGACCACCAATGCATTTGACTTCGAATCTCTAACCTTGAATGAGGTTGAACAAATAGAACTAATTACTGGTGCAAGTATTGACCAACTGATGGACGCTGGACAGCCTAAAGGTAAAGCCATGAAAGCAATCATCTACACAATCAAGAAACGTATCGACCCTAATTTCACACTTGAGCAAGCTGGAGCGGTCTCTATGACTGAGGCTAACAGCATGTTTGAGAGTGCTGACGACCCAAAAGACTAATCGCAGATAAGGCAGCTGAGCGTATGGCTTTTATGATAGTTCATGCAGGTGTAAGCCTGACTGAATATAAATCTATGACCTTACGTGAATACCAGGCTATTGCTGATGCTGTGATGGATAAGAGATCTGAATGAGCCAAAACCTTGTAGTCAATTTTATTGGCGATAACAAATTATCTAAAACCACTACGGTCATATCTAATGACCTTAAAAAAATGGGTGCAGTAGGGGATAAAGTTGGACGCGGTTTAAATAAAGCTCTTGGAGCTTTGGGCTTGGCATTAGGAATGCAACAACTTACAAAGGCTCTAAAAGATTCTGCTCACGCAGCAGTTGAGGATTCAAGGTCTAAAGACTTACTAGCTCTATCACTTAGAAATACTATTGGAGCAACTAAATCAACAACTGATGCTGCTAATGACTGGATAACTAAAACTCAGTTAGCAACCTCAGTGCTCGACGACAAACTTAGACCTGCTCTAGCTCAGACTGTGGCATCAACTGGCTCTCTTGCTAAAGGTCAGGAACTTCTCAATTTAGCTTTGAATGTTTCCGCCTATTCTCAAAAGGATTTGGGTGTAGTTACTAAAGCTTTGACTAAGGCTCAGAATGGTCAATTTACTGGTCTGAATAAATTAGGTTTGGGAACAAAGTTTACTGCTGATTGGTTCAATGAACTAACTAAACAAACTAAGGGTGCTGCAACTGCTGCTGCTAACTCTGATCCATTCCAGAGAATCCAAATTATTTTTGCTGAACTTCAGGAAACTATTGGCTATCAACTTCTCCCTTATTTACAGCAATTTGCAGACCAGCTGGCTAGTCCTCAAGGTCAAATTGAACTCAAAAAATTAGTGGATGGCTTTGTTGGAATTGCTAAGGCTGCTGGTGAAATCATAAAGTTTATGAGTAAGAATATTGGAATTATTGTTGCGCTTGTAAAGTTTGCAATTGAACTAAAAATAGCGTGGATGCTAAATGTTGGTGCAATGAAATTATTTACCTGGTGGACTAATAGGTCTGCTCAATCAATGGCACAACTTGGTCTCGCAGTTAAGAGAACTGGTCTTGGACTTTTGATTGTTGGACTTGCTGAGTTGGCAGTTGGTTTTCAACAATCTGAGGAAGCTGGTACGAGTTTTGTCGATTGGGCATATAACACTATTAATACTGGTGGACAAGGCGTTGTTGATTTTATGCAATGGGTATTTGGTAATAAAACTAAGGCACAAAAAGACAAGGCTAAGGCAGATGCTTTTTCCAATCGCTGGATTGCTTTGGGTAAACATTTTGAAAATAAAACTACTAATGGATTGAAAAAATCACTGAAGTCAGCTGCAAGTAAATTGAACAAATCGGGTGTTGAGTTTCGGGATTCTGTGGGTTTGGCTTTTGGAACTTTTGGTAAAGATGAAAATAGTTTTTTTGACGTAAATACTGTTATTGAAAAACTGAAACGCGTTGTTGATGCCGCTAAGGGTTTCAAAGAGAATCTAGCAAAATTGACCAAGGCTGGTGCTGGTGCTGACGTAAAGGCTGAACTTATCGCTATGGGACCTGCTCAGGGAAACATTGTTGCTAAGGGACTTTTACAGTCAGGTAAGTTATCTGAATATCTTGGTTTACGTGGATCTCTTTATAAAACTGGTGTTGGAGTGGATGGAGTAAAGGCATCGGATGCCACCTATAACATCAACATCAATAAAGCAGTAGTTTCAGCTGACGACATCATCAAAGCCATCAGGGATAAAGAAAAGAAAACTGGCAGAAAGTATTTTGCTAACTAATGGCTAATGATGTTTGGGATATCAAATCTAATCTAAGGATTGAATACTTTACTGGTCCAGGTGGTGTTTGGACTGCTATTCAAGCCGATTCTTATGATGTAACTATTGACCGTGGTATCAATGTTGAGCAAGGTGTTTTTGCTAGACCTGATGTTGGAACTGCAAAAGTTCAATTGATAAAGACTAGCCTTAGCGATCTAATAAATGGTCCAGCGTATCAATCTAATCAACCATTCCGAATCCGATACCAGCCATCACCAGATACCGCTCCAAGCACTTACTACACCATTTTTTATGGTTTCATTCAGAATGTTGCTATGTCTTATTTGACTGATGCCAGGCGATTGAGTATTACCATTACCGCTAATGACACAACTAAGATTCTTTGCAATACTCGCATCTCTTATTTTCCAATTACCTCTGGTAGCGGTTTTAGAACTGTTATCAATAATTTGGCTACTGCTGTCGCGGCTGTGGATTCCAGAGTTTCACTAAACCAAAGTGGTACTGCTAGTGGTTCAACAAACTTTAGACCTTTAATAGATCCAGTAGATGTAATTTCAGGTGATGTCCTCAATCAATTACTTGATGCTGAATTAGGTTGGTCTTACTCTCAACGCTCTGGAGCAAATCAATGGTATTTAACTAGAAACGATGTGAGTGCTCTACAATCTACTGTCTGGTCTAGTTCAAACCCTACTGTCTCCAATGTTCACACTTCATCAACTAGCCACTACTGCATGGATTACTTAGAACTAAATTACGACAGTGACCGCATTGTAAATCAAGTAAAAGTGACTGAAAATGTTGGAACACCTGTAACAGATAAAACTGCAACTAATTCGACTTCAGTAACCAATTATGGTGCTCAGCCAGGAAACTTTGAAATTATTATGGATCCAGGTAGTTCCCCTTATACCAAGATGTCTGACTGGGCTACTGCTGTCGCTAACGCTGCTGACCCTAAAGCCATCAACCGTGTATCTTGTCCAGCTCTAAGACGTGACGGTAAAGTCTCTAACATTGCTGACATGGAAATCGCTTACCCTCTCCAGGTAGAGTTCTCTGACGGAACTAACACTATTCAACAGGTTTCACTTGTCACACGTATCAACCACAGTATTACTCCAGACCATTGGGAGATAACTCTTGACCTGTGGAAAGGTATCTAATGACTGAAACTGGCTGGATTTATTTGCTCTCAGGTGTACTTGGTGGCACTAGCGTTGCAGCTCTATTCAGGTATCTATCCACTAGAAGATTCCAGAGCATTTCCATGGAGGAACGTCTCAGGGCTGAAATGTTTGAACAGATTGACAGTCTAAAAGTGGAACTCGCCACACTAAAGGCAGAACTTGACCAATGGCGTGATAAGTATTTGAATCTTCATAAGGAATACACAAAGTTGAAATCAGACTTTGACAAACTAACAAAGGATAAATAATGGCTAAGGAACCTGTTTTAGCACCAACTATTACTACTTGGATTGCACCAGCACATGATCACTCTGCACCTGCTGAGGTTGTTGAGGTTGTTGTTGAGGATGTCGCAGCCAGTGAGTGAGACGTTCACTATTACTGATGGACAGTTTGACCTTGAGGTTCTTGCTGGTTCTACTTTTCCTAGCGTTGCTGGGGATTGTAGCTTTTACCCTACTGATTCTGACGGTGTCGCTTTTGCTCTCACTGGCTGGACTGCCAAGTTACAGGTAAGAGAGAATCCATCTACTTCTGCCATCATCGACATTGTTCCAACAGTAAATACGACTAGCAACTTTGTCAGCTTCTCTTTTACTCCAACTCAGACTGCTCTGCTAACGAAAACAGATTATGTTTGGGCTTTGGAACTTCTACAAACTTCAACAGGAAAGGTCTTGACACTTGCCAGAGGGCAGGTTCACGTCACTCCAGAAATAGTCAAATGATTGTAAATGTTGTTCTAGCTAGTTCACCAGCAGTCAAGGTTGTTATACCTGATTCGCTTTATGCCAGAGTTTATTTTGCTCGCGGTGAGCAAGGTCCTACTGGTCTTACTGGTGCTACTGGAGCAACTGGAACTCAGGGTGCTACTGGACCTAAAGGTGATACTGGTGCTACTGGTGCAACAGGTTCTCAGGGTCCACAGGGTATTCAAGGTATTCAGGGAACTACTGGAGCAACTGGAGCCACTGGAGCAACTGGAGCAACTGGAGCCACTGGAGCAACTGGTAGTCAAGGTATTCAAGGGCTCACTGGAGCCACTGGAGCAACTGGAGCCGATGGAGCAAGTTATGCACCTGGAGACCCTGTTTATGTTGCGATTTACAACAACACTGGAGCAATACTAACCAAGGGCACTATCGTCTATGTGAACGGTGCAACTGGAGCCAAGGTTACTGTCGCTAAAGCTCTTGCAACTTCTGACGCTACCTCTGCTAGAACTTTTGGATTCGTCTCTGCTGACATTGCTATTGGATCTAATGGATTCGTTCAAATTGAGGGTTATCTCTCAGGTGTAAACACAGCATCTCTAACTGACGGTGCTCAACTGTATCTATCTGGTACCACTGCTGGAACGTATCAAACTACTAAACCTGCTGCACCTGTTCACTTGGTTTATGTTGGTATTGTTGCTAAGGCTGCTTCTGCTGCTGGTGGCGGTGCCATCATGGTTAAGGTGCAGAACGGTTATGAGTTGGATGAAATCCACGATGCTCTAATTACTTCTCAAACTGATGGTCAAGTTCTGACATGGGAATCATCATCTAGTCTCTGGAAAAATAAGTCAATTGTTCAATCACAGGTCACAGGTCTAGTTTCCGCTTTATCCGATAAAGCCTCTTTGACTACTGCACAAACTTTTGCTGAAGCAAATACATTTCTTGCACCAACAGCAACAACTGTTCCACTGAAAGTTCAAAGAGCATCAGGTCAGTCAGTCAATATTCAGTCATGGCAGAACGAATCTGCTGTGGACCTTGCAGCTGTAACTTCTGCTGGAGCGGTTGCTGCAACAACATTTAGATCACTGACATCAGGTATGGCGTCTATAACAACTAACTTTGATACTGGTGGTTTAGGTGTTCAAACGGGTGCAGCAGGTAACAAAGGTTTAATTGTTAAAGGTGCTGCATCTCAGTCTGCTAACTTGCAGGAATGGCAAAACTCAGGTGGAACAGTATTAGCAAGGGTCAACTCAGCAGGTAATATCCAGACTCCAGGTATATCAGGTCAAGATACATTGACTGCAATTACGATCTCAAATGGTAGAGGTATTACAGTTGGTTCAGCTTCAGCAATTCAGGGTGGTGGTGCAGGTGTCATTGGTATTGCTAACGCATCTACTGTTCCGACATCTAACCCGACTGGTGGCGGTATTCTTTATGTTGAATCTGGTGCTCTAAAGTATCGTGGTTCATCAGGAACCATTACAACCATCGCAGCTGCATAATAATAAAAGGAAATCACATGTTCAACGTATCTAAAGAAATCAAAGAGCAATTACTTACTGAGCGTATTCAGTCACTAAACCTTGAGGGCTATCAGAATGAGTTGAACCTCAAATCTGCTGAGGCTCTGGGTAATCAGGAAGTAGTAGATCAGGCTAGTGCTAACATCACTATCATCAAATCTGCCATCGAAGTACACACTGCTGAGCTTGAAAACCTATGACCCTAATCCATCCACTCAGTCCAGCAAATCTAAATGACTTGTTTGGTACACACTCTGAGGAACGTAAAGCCATGGGTCTTGGACCTCACCGTGGTATCGATTACACTGTGCCAAAAGGGACACCACTCAAAGCGGTAGGCAATGGAACTATTGTCAGAGTTTACGAATCTAAAATCCTTGGTCATGTTGTTGAACTTCGCACTTATGTCACAGCTGAGAACGTCAGAATCTTTGCCTACTGTCACTTGGATAAAGCCGAGGTAAAAGTTGGTCAAAAGATTAGCCAGGGGGACATTATCGGACACTCAGGAAACACTGGAGCATCATCAGGACCTCACCTCCACTTTATGTGTGGCAAATCAGAGAACCTTGCAACTATGCCAGTAGAGGACCCTCTGCAATGGCTACCAAAATTAGGAAAGAAATAAATGAAAGATATAGCACTCTCATACCTCCGTTCACTATTGGCAACAACTCTTACAGCAGTATTCGCTATTGGTAAATTGCCTACCAACTTTGACCAAGGTGACTGGACTATCGTGGCTAACACTGTTTGGATCTCTTTTGTCCCTGTAATCATTCGACTACTGAACCCTAAAGACACACTAGGAAACTCACCTAAGTCTGAATAAGTCGCTATGCTAAAAGCATGACTATCGACCACCAGATAGAGCAACTTGGTTCTGCCACCTTGCTTGGCTATTTTCCACACGCATCACCTGAATGGCATGAAGCTCGTAAGGGCGTTGCTGGTTCACTTGTAGGCTCACTCATGGGTCACAATCCTTGGCGTTCTGCCTACACTGCCTACTATGAATACCTGGGGGAATTGCCTAGGGAATCTAACGGTCCATCACTTGCCATGCGACTTGGCACAGCATTCGAGAAACCTATTCAAGAGCTGTGGCTAGAGGATAACAAAGAGTGGCTGACTGCACACAATACTGGGACTTGGGCTTCAACTCGTAACCCTCAGTTCAAGGCTAACCCTGATGCGATTATCGAATGGGCTGACGGTTCTCTAGGCATTTTGGAAATCAAGTTCTCACGTAACCCAATGAATGAATTACCTCCACACTATAAAGACCAGGTGATGTGGTATCTGCATGTCCTAGGTCTAAAGCGTGGTGTCCTAGTCGCTATTGCTAATGGTGATCTAGTTGAACATGAAATCGAATATGACGAAGTGTATGCAGCAGAACTTGAGGCTATGGCTAATGAGTTCCTAAATCGTATTGAGACTAAGGTTGCACCTGATTGGGATGGAAGTAAGTCCACCTATGAGACAGTCCGAATCTTAGCTGAGGGTTTACATGATGATGAGGTTGAATTAGGTGACCTTTATCCAAGTTTGATTAGAGCAAAAGAGGAAATGGATGATGTTGATGAACGTCTAACCTTGCTCAAATCTAAAGTCTTACATCTCATGGATGGAGCCAGAACTGGCACTTATGAGGGTGAGAAAGTAATAAGGCTTCAAGTCAAAGGGGCTGGAGCTCCATTTATTGTTTTCAAGAGAGGTTAACAAATGGCATTTTCGATGGATGATTATGTGGACGTGGCTGATAGGCTCCGTCAATTCAAAAGTGTTTATCCACTGGGTTCGTTACAGCAAGTATCTTTACAGTTCATTGACTTCGCTGGTAAGTCTTGGGTTGTTTATACTGCTGCTGCTTATCGCACTCCTGATGATCTCACTCCTGGGCATGGCACTGCTTGGGAACCTGTTCCTGGTACGTCCAATTTCAAACGTGATTCGGAAGTTATGAATGCTGAAACGTCAGCTTGGGGTAGAGCAATTGTCGCTGTTTTGGCTGCTGAAACTAAGCGTATTGCTACTCGTAATGAGATACCTCAAAAAAGCCCTGTAAGCCCGATAGACGACTTTATGGCTTTAGCCCACCTAGAGTATGAAAAAGGGGACATAGAGGCTCTACGGGTCATTTATAAGCGTGCTAAGGCTACACGTGGCATTAGTCCTGAACTTTTGAAACAGATAGAGGACTTAGCAAAAGGTTTGAAAAAATAGAATGCCCTCCAGCAGAGAGAGGAAGTCCGCCAGAGGGCTACGTTCTATTGAACGCTTAGCGACAACCACCTGTCGCAGTAAGATACTTACACCACTATTGAGGGAGGTCAAATATGTCAGCTAAGAGTGTTGCAGCAGTTTTACATCATTCACATCACGCTGGTACAGCCAAGTTAGTTTTACTTGGTATCGCATGGCATGAGGAGGAAACAGGTGGTGGAGCTTATCCAGGCATCTCACGTCTCGCCATGTATGCAGGAGTTTCAGAACGTCAGGTCATTAGGGCTCTTGCAGTCTTAGAGGAATCTGGTGAACTGGATGTGGATCGTCATAACGGTAAAAGTTATGGTGGTCCAAAAACGAATCGTTACTGGATAAATGTTCCATGTCCAGAGGATTGTGCTGGTGATATTTGGCATCGCCCTTTTGACGATTATGTCCCGAAAATCGAGGTTGTGGATAACTTCGACACACGTGACATCCAAGGTATCAATAGGTGACATCTATGACATCAATAGGTGACATCTACGGTAGCAATAGGTGACACTAATGTCACTTAATAGAACAATATAAAAACAATATAAAAACAAAAGAAATTATTAAGAGAGAGGCTGTGGATAACATGGCAAAAGTTAAGG